>Ga0066867_10001067_pt1 | contig 13568 bp, 15 predicted proteins | sample ETN01SmetaG_4_FD_65606 | JGI IMG/M metagenome (GOLD analysis project Ga0066867, IMG submission 65606) | Marine microbial and viral communities from oxygen minimum zone, Eastern Pacific Ocean - ETNP2014F12-01SV261 | ecosystem: Environmental > Aquatic > Marine > Oceanic ... | reverse complement strand
CCGCCGCCTTCTTCATCAGCCATCAATACTCCTTAAGAAATGCATTTTATCAAGTTTGGAGCCTGTTAGGCTCAAAAAATTGAATGAAAATTTGGCGGATTATCCTTTTCCGGGATTGTGAAATTAACAACTGCCAGCACGAAGTTCAAGTCCCGTTTCTAGGAGAAACAAGAAGATTCACCGACTGTTATCGTGATGCTACCCAATACCTTGGAGCACCTTGAAAGAACAGATCAGGATAACGCTCCCGACCGACCTTAAGCATGGCCAGAAATTTAGGAACGTATTCCTTCGTTTCCTTTCGTAGTTTCAACTTCCAGAAATTGTGGCTGCGTTGATTTTTCATGATTTTATCGAGGTAATTAGGTCCCCCGTTGTAGCCTGCCAAAGCCAACCGCCAGTCATAATTAAATCGCCGACCAAGTTCATTCAGATATCGTGCCGCGGAATGAGTTGCTTTACGCCAGTTTAACCTGTCATCTGAAAACCAACCGACACGCAATCCATAATCCGTAGCTGTTGCCTTGGTGAACTGCCACATTCCTAAAGCACTGCCGGAATTTGCTCGGGTATCGAAACAGGATTCAAGGATTGGGAGGTGTGCCAGTTCTGGGGGCAATCTGTATTTGTAAAAAACCCTGTGAATGTAATGGAGGTAGCCTTTTTGTTCTGCACGCTGGAGACAAATCCGGACATGAGTGTTTTTTCTGTAGATGCTGACAAAACGCTCGATTCTTTGATTGCTTTCAATCCAGGTTTCTGGATACTGATCCTGGATGCCATATTGTTTTCTGGGAGACAGGGGTCGTTTGCTGCAGCCACTCATGACGAACACCACCAGCAGCATGAATGGCAGACCGAATCTCAGGAAATAATTTAGTTTTGTTAAAGTGGATCGTATGTATGGGTTTTGAGCATTTTGCATGGATATATCTCAGCGTTTGAAGTCCTTTTCAGTTTTTTGGCTACATTCATCTGTTCGGATTCCGTTCCGAACAGGGCGAATAATGCAGAACCACTTCCACTTACTGATGCACCTAATGCGCCATGCTTTAAACAAAGGGTTTTGAGCTGATGGAGTTCAGGGAATTTCCTAAACAAAGTGAACTCGAATCGGTTTTCCAGATTCTTTGTGAGTTTATGAGGATTTGTGATGGTCGGGGGAGGTTCCATCTGTTGAGGGATACAATCCCGAAAGGCCTCGGCAGTTGAAATGGAAAACGACGGTTTAAGAATCACAATCGGCATTGAAGGATGGTCTTTCAATGGCCGTATGATTTCTCCGATTCCTCGAACTTCGGAGGGACGAGGATCGATAAAAAAAGGAACGTCTGCTCCAAGTGACAAACCGATTTGTTTGAGTTCATCTCTAGAAAAGGGTTCTTTATGAAGGTGGTTTAGGACATGCAACATTGCTGCTGCATCCGCGCTGCCTCCTCCAAGTCCTGCAGCAACAGGGATTTTTTTTTCAAGCCGGATTTTCAGATTGAGTGGAATCCCAATTTGTTTCTGAAAAAGCTCAGCGGCCTGAAATACTAAATTTTTTTTGGGTGTCTCATTGAAATCCACCCCGGAAACCTCTAGTCCAATCCCCCCGCAATTTATGGATTCCACTTCGAGCAAGTCATAGAGGCTGACTGGAACGAGGTGGCTGCAAATTTCGTGATACCCGTCTTCACGTTTGTGAAGCAGGTGAAGGAGGGTGTTGATTTTAGCAGGAACCAGGACTTTCATCCCTGGTACAGAAGGATCAGAACCATTTTCAAATGCTCATGATTGAACCAAGGGATTCAGTCACTCAAAGGATCATCCTTTCATGGATGTGCTGGATGACACGCCTTTTTCAACCAGTCCCGGTGTTGTTTGTTTTCCAGCATATTTTCGAGTTTTCCGAATGTTTTTTCATGATATTGATCGAGCCATTGTAGCTCATCGGATGCCAACAGGTCTCGGTCGATAAGATTTTGGTCAAAGGGCACAAACATCAGGGTTTCAAAACCAAGCCAGGCTTTTCCTCCAGGATGTTGGTGAAGTCCGGATTCCATTGATTTTACCCGGCAAAGGTTTTCGAGACGGATTCCTCCCCAACCTGATTCATAATAACCCGGTTCGTTGGAAATGATCATCCCAGGTTTCAGGGCAACATCATGGGAAACTGGAGAAATGCGCTGAGGGCCTTCATGAACGTTGAGAAATGCACCGACTCCGTGGCCTGTCCCATGACCGTAGTCGAGGCCTGCGTTCCAGAGACCGGAACGGGTGATCGAGTCCAGTGCAACTCCATGGGTGCCTTCCGGGAAAACCTGTTTGGAAAGCCGGATATGGGCTTGCAGCACGAGAGTGTAGAGTTCTTTCTGTTTGGAAGTCGGCCTCCCTAGGCTCACGGTTCTGGTACAGTCAGTGGTTCCGCCTGAACACTGAATTCCTGAATCGACCAAAAGCATTTCTTCTGGCTCCAGGGGTTTCTTATCGCTTGGAGGGCCATAATGAACAATGGCCCCGTTAGAGCCTGCACCGGCTATTGTGGGGAAACTCAATTCGACGTATCCAGTTTCATTCGAATATTCTTTTTGAAGCTCCTCCGCGAACCAGGCTTCACTGGCAGGAAGGGACAGTTTCAAGCGTTCTTCTAGTTGGGCCAGGGTCCTCACCAATGCTGCTGCTGCATGCAAGTGAGCTTGTTCGGAGCAGGTGATTTCGACCCTGTTTTTACAGGCCTTAGCCAAGACCACGGGATTTTGAGATTCCAGCACCTGCGAGGCATCAAAAACCGTCTTTGTGCCCATCGTTGTTGCATCAGGATCGAGCCAGATTTTCAGAGTGGAATTGCTCGCCAAATCCTGAATAAAGCTTAAATAATTTTCATAAAGTTCAAATTCCCATTCCGGCCGCTGCTCTGCAATTCCTGAATCCGGATGATGGCAGAAACACAAAGCGCGTTCTTGCAGAATCACTGCATAGGACTCAAAGACTGGATTGTGTGCAACATCACTTCCCCGGAGATTAGTCAACCATGCAATCTCATCAAGCATGGATAGAACCAAAACATCGGCTCCTTCTTGATTCATTTTTTTTCGGATTTTTTGGAGTTTGCTCGAACTTGATTCTCCCGTCAGTTCTTCTCCAAGAGGGTAGAGGGTATGGTTTACAGAATTTGGCCGATTGTCCCAGACATGGTCAACAAGGTTTTCTTCCAAAACCGCCCAAGTATGACCGGCTTTTTCCCAGGAAGCCTGATAACGTTTCCACTGTTTGGGAGTGATCGTGTAAGGGGCGACTGCAATTTTCAATGGTTTCAAATCCTGTTGTGCAATCCATTTGTGTGCATCGAAAACTCCTTCCATTCCGAGTTTATGAACTTCAAACAAACTCCTGCATTCCTCTTCTGCTTGTAGGTGATAGCGTGAATCAACGAAAAGGTGTGAACGTCCCTCACGCATTATGACTACTGTTCCCGCAGATCCCGTGAATCCTGAAATAGCTTTAAGACGCCGATTATGAAGGGGGAGATATTCGTTCAAATGTCCATCGGATGAAAGCACCATAAGTGCATCCAGATCCAACTCTTCGAGCTTATTTTTTACCAAATTGATACGGTCTTTAAACATGTCGTTCTTGCTTAAACAAGCCTAGGGTGATTCATTTGAAACGCTTCACAGTACGAAAACAAAAAAGGAAGGGCCATAAATATGTATGCTCTTGAACTTAAGTTTAAAAAAATATCATGATCCATTGAAGCTGAGCAAAAACCCAATCTAGTTGTGAAACAGCAATATAAGTTTTAAACGTTGGAAGGCTCAGTAGTTCTAATGTAAGACCAATTCCTGCCCTGGATCTTGATCCACTGATCCATCCAGACAGAAGAAATATCGTTTAAGCTTTTCCCCACGCCTAAACTTTCTCGGAGCCCCTGGAACTTTGCTATTTGGTAAGCAGTGGACCTGCGGTTTTAATATTTGATGGGCTGTTTTTTTCAAATTTCTTGAAATTTTCTACAAACATGGATGCCAGTTTTTTTGTCGCCAGATCATAGGCTTGAGGATCACTCCAAGTCAATTCGGGTTGCAGCACTTCATCAGGAACTCCCGGACATCGAGTGATCATTTCCAAACCGAATACCTGGTCTCTTTGGGTTGGAGCATTTTCTAAGCTGCCTTCTAGGATGGCATCCACAATCGCCCGACTGAATTTGAGCGACATCCGTTGGCCTGTCTCGAAACCACCTCCAGACCAGCCGGTGTTCACTAACCAGACAACGGTCCCGTGGCGTTTGATCCTTTCTGCCAGCAATTCGGCGTATTTACTCGGATGCCAGACCATGAATGCCGCACCGAAACAGGCAGAAAAGGTGGCTTCCGGTTCAGTCACTCCAACTTCGGTACCTGCCACCTTAGCTGTGTAACCGCTGATGAAATGATACATTGCCTGCTCAGGAGTCAGACGGCTCACAGGAGGCAGTACCCCGAAGGCATCACATGTTAGAAAGAGAATGTTTTCCGGATGCCCCCCAAGACAGGGCAACTGTGCATTTTGAATAAATTCAAGAGGATAGGAAGCTCGTGTGTTTTCGGTGATAGAGGAATCACTGTAATCAACTTGTCTTGATTCAGGATTGTATACCACGTTTTCAAGGACGGTTCCGTAACGGATGGCATGGTAAATATCCGGCTCCTTTTCCTCACTGAGGTCTATGCATTTGGCATAGCATCCTCCTTCGATATTGAAAATTCCATCGTCGGTCCAGCAATGTTCGTCATCTCCGATCAAAGACCGATTTGGGTCAGCAGAAAGGGTCGTCTTACCCGTTCCTGAGAGTCCGAAAAATAATGCCACATCTCCTTTGGAACCTACGTTTGCTGAACTATGCATGGAAAGGACACCCTTTTTGGGCATGATGTAATTCATGATAGTGAAGACCCCTTTTTTCATCTCCCCAGCGTATTCTGTGCCGAGGATGACAAATTCCCCTCTTGCAAAACTCAGGTCTACACTGGTCCTGGAGGTCATGTATTTGGTATGAGGATTTGTTGGAAATTTTCCTGCATTGAAAATCACGTAATCCGGTTCACCAAACTCCTCCAGTTGCTTTTCATCAGGCCTGATGAGCATGTTGTGCATAAACAACGCGTGATAGGGCCGGCTGGCAATGACTCTGACCTTGATCCGGTATTTAGGATCCCAACCTGCAAATCCGTCAGTAATGTAAAGCCGGTCACAGATGTTCAAATAGTCGATCGCCCGTTCTCTGACAATCAGAAATGTGTCCTCATCGATGCCAATGTTGACATCTCCCCACCAGATGTCGTCTATGAATTCAGGTGTGGCCACGATTCTCTTGTCTTTTGGGCTTCTTCCAGTTTTTTCTGAGGAAGATACGATCAATGCCCCAGAACTGGAAACCGCTGAGTCATTTTCATGGACCAGGGCTTCTTCATAGAGAACGGCAGGGTTAGCATTTCGAAGAACATTTGAACTGTGAATTCCATAGGGAGCAAGTAGTTCTGAAAACGGATCAGTCATATTTCCTCTTATTTTTTGTCTATGAGAAAAGAAGGGATTCACTCAGAAGCAAATTCCTGATTTTCAATCAATTTTTGGGGTCAATAAAGTTGAAAGCCCTGACAAAATGTTTATTTAAAGTGTGATAGGTATGCCCTATGACTTGATCTGCAATCCACCGTGAAATTCTGGATGCCCACACAAACATAGATGAAATAATTATCTACTAAAAATTGCTTTAAGAAAATGAAAATCCTTCGGATTCATCTTCATAGGTGACGGTCAAAACTTCTTCTGCGGTAGTGAAACCCTTGAGAGCTTTATCCGTGCCATCCATTTTGAGTGTTTTCATCCCCTCAACAACAGCCTTCTGTTTGATGGCCTGTGAGTCACTATTCGTCATTATTACATTTTTGACCCGATCATTTATTATCAAAAGTTCATGGACTCCGATCCTACCGCGATATCCGGTTTCCCTGCAATTGCCGCAACCTGTACCTTTGAACAGTTTGATCGGTTCAGAAGAAGTGTGATTGATTCCTAGTTCACGAAGTTCCTCCGGGTGTGCTTCATATGCATTACGGCAGTCCGGGCAGATTTTTCGAACCAAACGCTGAGATAGTATTCCAATGATGGTGGAGCTAACCAGAAACGGTTCGATCCCCATGTCAATCAGACGTGTAACAGTTGCTGGGGCACTGTTGGTATGTACCGTGCTGAAAACAAGGTGTCCGGTCAAGGCGGCTTGAATCGCGATCTGTGCGGTTTCCGAGTCACGCATTTCACCGACCATGATCACATCTGGATCCTGCCTCAAGACCGAACGCAGGGAATGCGCGAAAGTCAGTCCAAGTTTTGGGTTTACTTCGATCTGACTGTATCCTGCGAGTTTGTATTCCACAGGTTCTTCAATGGTGATCACATTTCGTGAGCGGTGATCGATGCAGGCAAGAGTTGCATAAAGTGTTGTAGTTTTACCGCTACCAGTAGGACCGGTGACAAGTACGATGCCACCGCTGCGTTGAATCATTTTTTGATATGGTTGAAGCACCTCTGGAAGCAACCCTAGATGTTCCAGCTTCATCAGTTTTTCATCCTGGTAGAGCAACCGCATTACGATTTTTTCTCCATGAACCGTAGGAATGGTCGAAACACGGATATCAATTTTTTTCCCAGCAATCAGGACCATCGAACGCCCATCCTGAGGCAAACCTTTTTGCGCGATGTCTAGCCTTGACATGACCTTGATCCTGTTAACGACCGTCACATGAACCTGACGTGGGATGATGGTGATCTGATGTAGAATCCCATCGATGCGGTAGCGAACTTGCGTTTCGCCTGGAGCAGGATCGATATGAATATCACTCGCTTCTTCCTTGGCGGCTTGCCAGAGCAAACTGTTAACGAGGCGTTTGACCGGTTCCTCATCTGTGGCTTCTAACAAATCCTCAGGCTCTTCGATTCCCATGATGCTCTCGAATTCCTCAACGGTATCGAGTTGGTCTACGGCATCTGCGGTGGATGCACTGGATTCGTCATAACTTCGATTGATCAAATCCAACAAAGACTGAGGAGTGGTGACTAGGGCCTGTACATGGCATTTGCATCGACGACCAAGATCATCCATTGCCTGAGATTCTGCAGGATCATCGACTGCCACCTCCAAAATCCCTTTCTGCCAACGTACCGGGAAGAACATGAAACGCTTGGCGTATCGGATAGGGATCATCGAGGTGAATTCTTTTGCTGCGGGGGCCTCTTCAATGGTTTCCTGGTATTCGAGATCATAATAGGCTGCCAAAGCCTGCTGGTAGAGAGTTTCAGAGGTAAGCTTGTATTTAATCAACAATTCCTTAAGTTTTTTAGGCTCATGCCTGTAACCAAGTAGTTGCTCATGAAGATTTTCCAGTCCTGTCGAATCCATGTCGAATTGACTGACAAGCACTTTAATTATTGGGTGATAGGCTTCAAACTCCAACATATTCATCTATTTTTTGGTTATCTTACGTAAAGGAACTTTATTACATGCATAATTACAATTAAATGATTAAATCGGTACTTGAAATCCATTAGCTTTGCAATAAGACTAGAAACAAATATTCTGTTCAGTTGAAATTTAAGAGCAAAATCTGATTTTATCCAAATAGGAAATTGTTTCATGAGTTTTTTTTGGAAAGGCTACGACCCAATCATTTTACATGCCCCTCCCGATTTATTGTGATGTTAAACTGTGATCAAAGGTAAGGATGAGCTCACAAATCTTAACAAATTATAATGTTGACGATGGAGTGAACCGATTTCAGACATCCAATCCAGCAGGACTGGAAGACATTCTGAAAAACCTTGGACCTGAATTGGCACTGCTCGAAGAAAACATCATCCGTGATATTCAAACGGATGTCGAACTGCTTAATACCGTTTCTCAACACATCCTACTTGCAGGAGGGAAACGGCTACGTCCGGCATTGGTATTGCTGGCTTCTTCATTGTTTCAGCCAATCGAGGAATCCTCTCTCAGGGCGGCACAGGTGGTGGAGTACCTTCATACCGCGACTCTCCTTCATGATGATGTGGTTGATGGAGCTGAAACCCGAAGGGCTCAAAAAGCGGCCCGCCAAATTTGGGGCAATGAGGCCAGTATCTTGAGTGGAGATTTTCTGCTTTCCAAGGCCTTTCACATGTTGACCACGCTCAGCAATTTAGAGGTACTCAAAATCATGTCTCGAACTACAACCCTGATGGCGGAAGGAGAAATCCTCCAATTGACCCGGGAGGTTGGATCAGAAGATGAGGAGATGTATCTCAGGATTATTTATCTGAAAACTGCTTGTCTCTTCAGCAGTGCAGCACAAACCGGAGCGGTATTGGCTGGCGCTCCTGATGAAATGTCTGAAGTGCTTAAACGCTACGGAGAAGCACTGGGAATGGCTTTTCAAATCGTTGATGATGCGCTGGATTATGTTGAAAGTCCACAAACAGGGAAAAATCATGGAACCGATCTAAAGGAAAGGAAAATGACCCTTCCGTTGATTCATCTGATTCGGCAAGCCAGCTCTGCAGATAAAAAATTTCTTTTGGATTTAATTAAGGAAAAGAAAATAGGAGTGGAGCAGGTAAAAAAAGTTACCCAAATGATTTCTGATTATAACTGTATTGAATACAGCCTTAAAAGGGCAGGGGATTATGTAGAGTCAGCTTTGGCAGAAACCGAAAGGATGCCGGATTGCCATGCCAGAGATTCACTGAGGCAATTGGCAACCTATGTTCTCAGTCGAAGTCACTAAAAAACTATTATAAACGACGATTGACTTTGATTCTTCACCAGTTGCTTTTAGATCAATCCACAGTAACCTGTTCCGATTTAGCCGGAATGGAGTGTTTTCCATAGAGTTCTTTCCAGCGTGCAGCACGCCTCGAGGCCTCACCCAACGAGGTCAGTACGTCCTTAAGCTGGAGCGGTTTTTCAAAAAAATCATAAGCACCTCCTTTCATACACTGAATCACATGAGGCAAGGTACTGTGGGCCGTCATGATGTAAATCTGCATCAGCGAGTTCATTTCCTTGATCTGATGCAGTAACTCGATACCGTTCATTTCGGCCATCATGATGTCAGAAATCACGACATGGAAAAAACTGCGCTGAAGGATTGAAAGCGCTTCTTCACCGCTTTTTGCAGTGCTGACGCGGTAACCTTCTTTTTCAAGTGCTTTGTTCAGTACAAGTCTGATATTCTCATCATCATCGACGATCAAAACACTCAATTCACTTTTTGAAGCTTTGTTCATGAATCCTGTTTTATGATTAAGTTGGTGATCCCCCTCTCAGGGACTTTAAATAAGTTATTCGGTCTTTAGCGGTCATGGCGCTGTTTCCCACCAGACAGGCATCGCAAGGAATTTCCATCAGACGCTGCAAATCTTCAGGCTTATCAACGCAACTTGCGCTGATGAGAACCCTTTCTGGTTGTTCTTTCCAATCCCTAAGTTTTCGGTGCCTCTTCCACCAATCCAAGGTGACGTTCACGCTTCCTTGCTGATAAGTTTTAGAAGGCTCTTCCGGAATAGCTGCTATAGGACGGTTGTTGATCATCAGGATCTTTGGATTGGCTTCAAGAGTTCGTGGCAGTTCTTCTTCCAACGAACATTCCACAACAGGTTCCAAGCTCCACTTCCGACAATGTTCCATCATCATTGTTAATTCCTGTTGATCAAAATAATAAGCCAATAGAAGAGATGCAGAAGCTCCCCGGATCCGTCCTTCCAAAAGCTGGTATTCACTGACAATGAATTCCTTATGCAACAGTGGAAGATCTAGATTTTTCTGGACCTCCGATAATGTTTCCATGCTTCCACCGAACCAGTTCTGATCCGTCAGCACGGATACTGCCGCAGCACCTCCTGATGCATAATCACTCACGATCTGTACCGGGTCCAGTGTCTGAGTATTAACCCTGCCTGGGGCCCGGGCTTTAACTTCGGCTATGATCTCAGGATAGCCTTCTTCCTTCCTTCTTACTGCCTCCCTGAAATTTAGCGGCCGATCCAGATTCAGAGCCTGTTCCCTCAATTCTTCCAGAGAGTCCTCAGCGGATCTTTTGAGGATTTCCTCTTTTTTCAGATCGCGCATCCGGTCTAGGAACGTTCTCATGCGGAGGTCATGCCAAAAATTTCAGGATTCAAGAGTTCTTTCCTTTCTAATCGTCCATGAATTTCAGATTGAAAAAAAAGTTTTGTGAAAGGCCTGCTTTATAGGGTTTCAGAATTCCAATCTTTCCAGAATGAGGCCATTGATGCGAAGGAAATGCCAGGAGTTTGTTTTTTGAGAAATATTTTGGTTTGGGAAAAATATGTTTTCGAATTATCTCGCATGGTTTTTGAATGAGATGGAAGTGTCTATTTTTAAAATATTGATTTAATTGATTAATTTTAATGGAATCAAATTTGCATATATTTATGATAATTTAACTAATGACAGGAGGTCATAATGGAATTGGAAATCACGAGAAACAAAATTGATGATGCCATGCAGCGTTTTTTGGCTCGCGGAGGTAAGATCAAAAAAATCGATCACATTGCGGGAGAGCCTGTGATGGGAAAGGATTATCTGCTTTCGGAAGAAATGCTGGAAATGGTGGAAACCGAAGATTCTGATTTTTATTAGGCAAAAATAATAGACTTGCTGCTAGCCAGACGGGAACAAGATAAGCTGACTGTCCTGAGCGGTGTGAAGTTCACGGCAGATCAGTCTTAGGTCCCGTCTACAAGATTGATCGCCGAGGATGATTGGCGAAAAAGTTTATCCATAGAGATTTGAAAGGTCTCAAAAATAAAGATCCTGAACCTTCTTTCAGGATCTTTATTTCATCCCTTGAAATACGATGTTGACGCTGCTGAGTTGGAATATTCAGTATGGGAAAGGGGTGGACGGACGAATTGACCTTTGTCGCATCCGTGATGGAATCCTAGAAACCGCGGATGCAGACATTGTCTGCCTTCAGGAGGTTTCCCGGTTTGAACCGGGAACCTCCAAAGGTGCTGATCAGTTACAAGCCTTTCAGGAATTCTTTCCGGACTACGAGGCCTTCTATGGTCCTGCCTATGACCGTTCCGAGGGTGTAGACGGAAAGAGGAGACAGTTTGGAAACCTCGTTTTGTCCCGCATTCAGGTCAAGCAGGCCGTTCATCATGTACTTCCCAGTCCTCCTGATCCTGAAAATCGTTTCATGCTTCGACAAGCCAGCGAATTGCAACTGTCATATCAAGGCTTTTCCTTTAGGTTGGTCAACACCCATCTTGAATACTTTTCAGAGAAACAACAACTGGAGCAGGTACACCGTCTTCGGGAATTTCATCAACTCGCCTGCGCCATGAATCTTAATCCTGGAATTGATATGCCAGGAACTCCTTTTGAACAGTTGAATCCTCCCGTGGAAGTCATCATTTGCGGGGATTTTAATTTTACTCCTGAAAGTGAATCCTACCGACAGATGTTGGCATCTACCCCTGAGGGCATACCAGTTTTGCGAGATGCTTGGAATGTGCTTCATCCTGGGGAAGTGAGGGATCCGACCTGCGGAGTCTTTGATCGAAAACAGTGGGGAGAAGGTCCTCACTGCAGGGACTATTATTTTGTCAGCAGCAATCTTGATCAACGGCTCGAATCCATCTTCATCAATCTCACCACCCGGGCATCGGATCACCAACCCGTTGTGCTTGAAATTCAGGAAAGATGATAAGACTGCTTCAGGTTGGAATTTTTATCTTCTTTATCAACGGTTGTGATCCATCCTCTCAACATCTTTTTTATCCAAGAACCGAGCACCAGTATGTAGTTACATGTGTGCATGGGCATAATTGTTTCCGGAAAGCAGACCTGATCTGCGGAAACAACTACCAACTGCATGTGATGAAGCCCTTTGCAGACCCCCCTCATCTACTCATCGAATGCCATTAAGCAAGAATATGAATTGATTCTCCAGTTTGAAAAAGTATCGAATTTGCATGGTTGAATTTGTTTCCGGATTCTTTCCGAAATTTAACCAGGAACCAGTCTTTGTATTCCCATACCCATCCTTTTCACAGAATATCCCTCTTTTCCGGGTTGATCCTCCTCTTTTCCTGCTCCCTTGTGGATGCTGAGGAGTTTGGAAGACTGCGCTATTTCGTTTTTTCTGGTAACCAGGGAAAAATCACTCACGGAACCAATTCTTCGGAAGACTCCATCCAGTCTCAGGGAGCTTCGGTTCATCTTGTCTTTGCCAATGGTATGGGATTTGGACCGGCGATGATGACGACCAAGACCACTCTTGACTCCAAATCACATACGCTCTATAGCGAGAACATTGATATCTCCTATACTTTTGGTGGAGAGTGGAGCTTTTCCATCGGATACGGTCGAGCGATGAATGGAAGGGGTGACATCAAAAATGGAGATGAATACGTGACCAGTTCGGTCAAAGGAGATGCTATGTTCATTTTAGTAGGGATTCCTTTTGTTTTTGGCGAACTGTTAGGAGGCGTACGGGGAAGTCAGCATGAATTTGGATCGTATCTGAAAAATGAAAACGGAACCGAATCCAAACTGGATCAAAACATCAGCATTCAAGCAGTTCAGATGATGCTGGGTTACGGGCTTCACTTCTGAGAAGATACCTCTCAATCTTCTTCCGTGTCATTCTGGTACCAGAAAATACAGTTCATTTGGAATATCATCAGTATCGCTCAATAGTATGACCTCTGAAACAGATCTGAGCTATATGATTCAGGCCTTGAAACTTGGAGAAGAGGTAAAAGGAACAACAGGGGATAACCCTTGGGTCGGTTGTGTGATTATTAAAGAAGACCAGATCCTTGGCCGTGGGGCAACACAACCACCAGGGGGATTTCATGCTGAAGCCGCAGCCATTTCCGATGCTCTGGAAAAAGGACACTCCTTGGAAGGTTCCACCCTATACTGCAGTGTGGAACCCTGCTCTTTTAAAGGACGGACTCCTTCATGCGCGGAAGCCATTGTCCGATCAGGGATCCGGCGTGTTGTTGCAGCCATTCGTGATCCACATCCAAAAGTGAATGGGGAGGGATTCCGGATTTTAAAGGAAGCAGGAATTTCCGTCATTGAAGGTCCTGGGGCTCAACAAGCAGAAGTTTCTCTGCAAGAATGGCTGGATGGACACAGATCATGAGCGAATCAAGAGAATATCCAAGCCGGCCTATCTGTGGAGTAGGTATTGTCGTTTTTGACCGACATAAGGTTCTCCTCATACGCCGTGGAAAACCTCCACGCCAGGGCGACTGGAGCATCCCGGGCGGGAAACAGAAACTAGGCGAAACACTTCAGGAGGCGGCACGGCGGGAAGTTCAGGAAGAAACTGGGATTGAAATAGGGCCACTCAAGTTGGTAGACGTCGTCGATTCGATTTTTAAAGACTCTCAGGAACGAATTCAATATCAATACAGCCTGATTGATTGGATGGGCGAATACCAATCTGGCATTTTAAATGCCGCGGATGATGCAACTGATGTGAAATGGTTTGAAGTGAACGCACTTAAGACTCTTGGACTTTGGGATA
>Ga0066867_10001061_pt1 | contig 13615 bp, 9 predicted proteins | sample ETN01SmetaG_4_FD_65606 | JGI IMG/M metagenome (GOLD analysis project Ga0066867, IMG submission 65606) | Marine microbial and viral communities from oxygen minimum zone, Eastern Pacific Ocean - ETNP2014F12-01SV261 | ecosystem: Environmental > Aquatic > Marine > Oceanic ... | reverse complement strand
CGCTTTCTCCCATATCTGTATCAGGGCAAAGGTCTTGAGAATCGTTTACTCCATCATAATCAGAGTCCCTTTGTTCTTCTGAACATCCAATACTGTCAACTGTAGTAAGGTCTGTAGTTCCTGGGCACTGGTCCTGTGCATCGTTCACTCCGTCTTCATCAGTATCTTTCTGACTTGGGCTACAACCATCTGCATCAACTAGATGTCCCTCGTAGCCTGGAGTATTGGGGCAGAGGTCGAAGGAATTTGATACCGCATCAAAATCATCATCACGCTGCTCATAGGCACAACCCCACATATCAACTTCTTCAGCCCCATATGGTGTGTCAGGGCACTGGTCATCATCGTCTTCAACAAAGTCATGATCCATTTCCCATGCAAATCTCTTAACTTCTCTTAGTTCATTTTCATCTGCATATGTATGGTACCACACTTCTTCCCATCCGAATTCATTGACCAGTAATTTTGGATATCGTCCTGCTGTAGCATCATCAATTACAGTAATGGTTTCCCAATCAGTTCGTGTTGGTGAGGCGATTTGCAAGGCCCCTTTACCACTGTCGTACCATGCTGAGTGAATTAGCCCAGCAGAGTCTTCAACTACAGACATGTAAGATACGAGAGTATCACTCCTTTGGTCTAGTATGTGATAGGTGAAGGCAGTCCCATTCCATTCAGCAACTTGTACTGTGCACTCTTGAGGTCCATCACAGATGGTGTCACTCGCGCTGTCGCGCCCGCGGAAGTAATTGATGAGTAATCTTCCATCATCGGTGACATCGGTGTCAAGGCGATAAGTCCCAACAACTCCACTAGTAGTCACATTATGGATGTCCCAGTTTGAACCGTTTTCAATAGCCAGGCGAATCATTTCTGGATTACTGCTGTAGTATGAAACGTGAGCAATATCGTTGACAAAGTCAACGCTAGCAAAGGTCCCATTTACTTGTACAGTTTCTTCAAGCCAATGAGTACCTGATTTTCTGGCCACCTTCAATTCTGAATAAGCACCGGAATTGTCGGTATAGGAGACGATTCTGTTTCCTTGCGAATCAACTGCAACATCTGTGTACCAACCTGTCGAGTTATTCCTAGCAACGATTTCAACATTCCATCCACTGCCGCTATTGGTGGCAATCTTGGCTGCTGTTTCTGTAATTGTTCCAAGATTATCGATGACTGTTTTTGCATGGAATGCTACGCTTTCAGTACCATCAGATGCTATTGCAAGAGATGCGTATCTGCCGGTTTCCCCACCTTGGTCGAGAATTTCCCCTGCTCCCCATGTGCCATCAGAATTCTGCTTTCGATAGACGAGATTACAATCATCAGTCATGTTGCCAATTGCTCTATCACATGAATCTCCGTCATCTGCTAGGCCTCTAAAGTGAACAAGGCGGAGAAGTCCATCATCTCCCTTCGCCACGTCTACATAGGCGGAATCAGATCCGCTAGAGGTTAGGATTTGCTTTTCATAGTGGCAACCTGTATTGTCAATGATTTTGCCAGCAGGTGTGTTCATACACCTATCTTGAGCATCCGCAAGCCCATCTCCATCAGCATCAGATGCAGGGGATGCGATTATCAGGTCACTTTCGTCACCATCATAGTAGGAGAATACCTCATCATCATTTTGATCTATTGCCACATCAGCATATGAGCCAATACTCCCTAGACTCGCAATATTCACGGTTTCCCATGTAGCACTACTTCCACGAAGTAAGACCAAATCCTGGTTTGAAGAGTCATAATATGCAATATGTAAGTCACCGATACTGTCACTTTCTATTCTGATATATTCGCCAATATTACTACTACTACTATTTGCAATCATGCTATGGCTCCAACTGCTTCCACTTTTGACAGCCAAGCGGACGCTATCCCATCCGGAGGTATTTTGGTAGGCAATATACTCATTTCCATTTGAATCAATTTCTAACTGTAACCACCATGCTGGATAATAATTGGCCCCAGTTTCATTAATGTGGATATCAGTAATTCCCCAGCTAGCGCCATCAAATTGAGCATATCGCAATGATTTATCATACCAAGCATTGATTGTAGTTCCAGTTACTGGATCGCTTAAAGTATTGACAATTGCACACTTGTAAGCTACGCGAGGATAACCATCTGCACCTATTTGGAGGCTGCTGAATTGTCCTGCATCGGTGTAATCACTCCATTCACTATCTTCTCCAAATCCATCATCAATTACTCCGTAAGCCCATGATGAATCACTGCTATCCCAATTTGCGAATGATAAGATGTAATCACCCACGCTTTGGTCACTAACATAGAAAGAGAACCATTCTGAATCAGAGTCATCAATTGCAAATCCAATTCTTCCTTCACCAGCATATGGGTTTTCATCACCGGTATTTTCACCTGGAGCTACAGTGTTTGTACTCCACGAACTACCATCGTATCGTGAGATTCTCAGTACTGCATTTGTTATGTCATAAGATGCAATTCTTGGATTGTCATCGGAGTCAATAGCAATCTCTGAATATTTGCCGATATCACCGAATGTGTAGACATCATCAACATCCCATGACCAACCATTCCAGTGGGACACCTTCAAATCACGTCCAGCCGCAGAGTAGAACGATACCCAGACAGTACCATCATCGGCAATTACAGAAGAGGTCCATTGACCAGTATCGCCGTCATCATCTACAGTTTCTTTGAGCCATGCTGTGGCGCTAGAACGTGCCTCTGCAGGCCAATATTCGGCATTTCGTGGCATTTCTATAGTAGGGTCTTCAACTGTCGAATCCTCATTAATTGGTGTAATAATTAGGGGGCATAGGGAGGTGAATATCAGTACAAATAGCAGCATTATCGGAACGGTCAGTTGCACACGGGTCATGGGTATCGCTCCACGCAGGCGGGCGATTTGGGTTAAGTTTTCACCCTCTGTTGTCTAATCCGCCTACGGCGGAAAGTAGCCAAAGGCTCTTTGGCTTGAACCGCTTGGTGGTAATGATGTCAAGGGGCCCACCATCTACTGAGGATGCTTATCCACTTCCCGATGACATCCATGTAAGTCCTGATGGATTTATCCCCCCTGAGGAATTAGTGGCGCATTTCGATGCTGATCATGATGGCAAAGTTTCAGTAGAAGATTATGTTGAGGTTTCAGCGCAAGATAAACTAGACAAAAAACTAGAACAAATCAAAAGTCGTCGTATTGGGAAAAAAGGTATTTTCCGTGGCCCTGAGGGTTTGACATTTCTTGGGGGTTTGACTTATGGGATTGTCTTTTTCGGATTTATGTCAGCATTATCATCAGGTTTTCTAGGTTCTGGAATCAATAATTCAGTTTGGCTTGACCAACAAATTTCTGATTCATTCGCTGACCCCGGCGGTGAATGTTTGGACAGTTCTGGAATCGTTTGGATTAACATTTGGGTGGATAATGATGTACACAAAATTCGTATGCGTGTTAACAATGTTCAACCACTAATAGATGAAGCAAAGTCACTAAGATGGGAATTGAAAATTGATGGCGCAATGATAGACGAGGGGATAATAGGAAATAGGTCTGAAGGCTATTTTGATTTTCTTCATTACAATGATGGTGAATATGAATTGGAAGTGTTTTTCCATAATTTATCTGGAGTAAATATGACAAATCAAACAAATGAAAACAAAACTTTGTTGACTAAACAATCACCACTGCATACCGAAGAGCCAATTACTGTACCTCTTGAAATTCACACCAGCGATGCGGCATTGCCCTGGGAAAAAGAATCTGTAAAAGAAGCCAAAATAACTGACACAGGGGATCGCATTTGTCTTACTTATCGTCAACTGGGTTCTTGGAGTTGGGCGTTGATGGGGGCGGAATGGGCTGGTGGTAGAGAAACAGCGATGCTCACGGGTGGTTCTGCTGGAGTACCTGCTTGGTGGATGGCCTTTATTTCACTTTCAATGAGCATATTTTTCCTCTGTGTTCAGTATCCTCTAATGTATCGTTTCTATCATAAGGACATAGATGATATTCTCAGTGAGGACGTACTTCGCAGGGTGGTTCAAAGAGCACTTGAGAGATGCGAACAGGAGTTGCATCTATCTATTGATTGGGACGAATTCAAAATGCGGAAGAGGGCACTTTCAATTGATGTTCTTGTCCCTTATAGGGCGACACAGTCTGCTGTAATTGAACCAAGCCAAGTTTCTACTGCTATGCAGAAAATAGTTGTGGACTACTTCAAAACCTATGGTGAATTGACCCCACTACAATTGAAAGCGGACGCTTTGGATGACCATCATGGTGCTTTTGAATCACTTTCTCATAATCTTAGTGATGTTGAACTTCCTGAACTTAATGCCGAGAGGCCAGCATTAGTTCAGGATTACAGTGACTTCTTTGGTGGTATTCACAATACGGCTGCTTTACAGAAAAGAGTTGAAGGATGTTTGAAAGATTTCATGCTCACATCTAATCCTAAACTTGAGGAAAAAGGGTATTGGATTGTTCATGATGAACATAGGATTGCAATACGCTTGATATACAAACCAAAGATGCGTTTTGCCTTTTTCAAGTTCGGAAGAACACATGTTGAAATTGAAGATGAGTTGAAAGAACACCTAAAGAACACAGTATCTGATGACCCCGATGAATTTGAATTCATAGTATCTTGTAGAAATGAGATTGCGACTTTAGCTGATCGAACAGGTGCGGGTAGAATAGAAAGTGGTGGTGGGGAGCATCAAGGTCAAGCTATTGTAGCGCGTCAAGATGGATTAGCAGGCACTATTCTTCAGAGTCAATTCATGGGGGACATTCTATCTTCAGTAGAGTATGTCGCACACGAAAACCGCGATAAGATTGACCGCTGGGGCTTCTTTGGTCTGATTGTATTTGTTTGGATTCCATTTATGGCATCTGGAGTACTTGTTGGGGCTATGATGGGCTTGGTTGCTCGCATGCCGTTTTTACGCGTACTTACTGCTTGTTTTGTTGGCGGAGCAGCGGCTTCAATCACTTGGGCATATACTGCTGAAAGCATAATCGATTTCTTACACGCGCTGAATGCCGAATTATTTATTCCAATCATCATTGGTGTGATTTTCATTGCCGCAATCATGCATATTCGCACTAACAAGAAACGTCGTCGAGAGGAGTTGTTCAAGGGTTCACTAAGCTTCTTCGCTGGAGAAACTGAGGATTGATGCCATAATTAGGGGCGAGAATCAAAACCCCTGCCCCTACTTCATTCATTCATGATATGGTGGCAACTGGTTGTGCGCGGACTGCTTTCAGGTGGTGTGGTAGTAGGTGCTAGTGAGTTAGCAAAAAGGAATGAAATGATGGGTGCATTACTTGTTTCAATTCCGTTGATATCTCTTTTAGCTATCATCTGGCTATACAACGATACGTCTGACACTGAGCAAGTTGCTGACTTCACCACTGGTATCCTTTGGCTAGTAATCCCTTCCATGGTTCTATTTCTCTCGCTACCAATTTTCCTTCGCAGAGGAATGGAGTTTTGGCCCGCTTTAGGTGCAGCATGTGCATTGACTGTTGTCGCCTATTACATTGGCTTACAATTAGCATCTAACTATGCAGATGTGTCATGAAATTCATTGTGAGAGATCTTTGACTTTCTCTACAAGGTCCATCTTCTTGATTCGCCACATGCCAACTGGCGTGAGTGCAATCGATATTGCCATGACAATCCCAACCAATGACAATATTGGCATAATTTGAGGCTCTACAGTCATGTGGAAGGCCCATGTTACCATTCCGCTAATCATTGCAACAGTTCCAAAGTAAGCAAAGAGTGCACCTAGGACCCCCCCAACAATTCCAATTGCCAAATGTTCCCAAAGCATCATCGTTCCCAATTTATTCATTGGTGCGCCCAATACTCTTAGTGTTGCCAATTCAGTGTCTCTTTCTGAGAGATTCATTAGCAAGGTGTTGAATAATACTGCTACAGCAATGATGATTCCAAGCCCTTCAATTGCAATATACATCGATTGCTGCTTGTCCAATAATGATTCAAATGATTGAATCATATCTTTTTTTACCACAAGTCCGACTGTAACTTCAGCAAGCCCTTCTATGCTATCATCATCTGAGAATTGTAAAAGTACTGATGTCGCTTCAATTCCAATTAAATCTGATAAATCAGAACGGTGGAAGTATATTGTTCGAGAAACTTCGCCTTTGGTAACTCCAGTGATTTCAACTTCAACTGGTGTAGTTCCTACCATCACGATTACCTCATCGCCCACATTCCATTCAAGGAATTGGGATGTACCTTCATCGATTAGAATTTGGAGGGGTACGGTTCCATTCTGAGGTAGTACCCCATCTTTCAATTCTATGACCATCATTGCTTTGTCATCATCAACTGTTGACATCTCTTCTAGACCATAACCCATTAATTCACGTGTATCATCTTGGAGAGCGATTGGGAATGTGAGCATGGTTTCATGTTCTACACTATTATTTTCAGCCCACTCAATAACAGCATCTTCTCCACCGGGATAAACGTAAGTCATTACATCCCAGTTTTGATTTTCTTTGATGCCACCCATCATCACCTCTTCCATAGTACCCATCATGAAAAACATCGATCCAAAAATTAGCATGGAGAGGCCTACCGCAAAAAAGGTGAAGGCCAATCTCATTGGTTTTCGTAGACTTGATCTTATTGATAGCCCTACAGTGGCAGGCAATTTTGCTGTAATTTGCTGTAACCCTCGTGATGAGAGTTTGACTTCATGGTGGCCACGAAATACTTCGAGAGGTTGCATTTGGGATGCCTGCCAAGCAGGGCGTAGCCCTGAAAGCATGACGATAATCAGGGCAATTGAAACAATTTGAATTATTAAGTCTGAACCCACACCTATAGTAATTGGTAAGCCAATAATGTCTGAATACACACCAAGCATAGCAGGGGCGCCAAAATATACTCCAAGTAAAGTACCAATTAAAGCCCCAATCATCCCTATGAAAATAGGGGCAACGATGTAACCTGGCATAATGGATTTCTTTGGGATCCCCAATGTTCGAAGAACTGCAATTTCCTTGGCTTGGGATTGTATTAATCTCTGCAGGCTTAGGAAGATGGTGATACCAGCGACTATGGCAAGCATTCCGGTAACATATGGGAACATTTTGGAAGCACCCTCGGCATCAACGCGTAGAAATTCTACTGAATCAACTCCTGACCTGTCATGGGTTGAGGAAGGTGCGTCAGAATGAGAATTTACGATTGCTCCAATTTCTTCCATAATTGCACTCAATTCTACGCCTTCATTTTCATCAGTTGATTGCAGATCATAGGATGGTGTTCCATCAATGTCAATCAATAGACGGTTTGAGGAACCCACTTCAAGATTAGCCAATCTTTCAAGTCCAGTATCAGTCAAGTATCCAGTAGCAAAAGTTCCTGCATCAGCAGGCAACAGTGAACCTTCTTGGGCAAAGTAAAGGTGCTGAGAGTGAAAACCAATTCCTACCACTGTGTAATGCTTTTTGCCGTGTCCAGCGCCTAGGACTATTGAATCCCCTAACTCAATTCCCATGGGTAAAGCAGCATGGCTATCAAAAACAATTTCAGTTTCAGTTTCGGCTAAACGCCCAGATGACATTTCACTTTCAGTGGGCATCCAGACTTTGTCAATATCTCCTTCATCTATTCCATGCCAAACACCTGGGACTAGTTTCTCCTCGCCATCTGTGTTTGTATGATACATTAAACCATTCAATATCAGCCGACCTTCACATTTATTGAGTGAATATTCTGATTCAGGCCATTCATCAGAAATAGATTGACAGAGATTATTTGAGGTACTTTCATTCCAAGTCTCAATAGAATTTTTCACCCAGATATCTGGGAGATTTATTCCATCTTCACCATCGTAGATTTCTTCGTAAAGCTCGGTGGCGGCATTAGCATATGCTCCAAAAGCAATTCCAGCGAAGATGCCCACTGCAACCATTAGGATTACAGCTGAAAGACGCAACTTGGTACGCCAAAGGCTTCTAGCCAATCTTTTGGTCAACAACATCGACATTTGTTCACCTCAATTGTTTACTTTTTCATCTGAAATAATTTTACCACTATCTAGGCGCACAACTCTTGTAGCATATTTTGCAAGATTTTCATCGTGAGTTACCATGATGACTGTGATGTCTTCTGCTTCGCACGCTTTGACAAGCACTTCCATCACTTTAGATGAAGTGGTAGAGTCTAGATTGCCAGTAAGTTCGTCCCCTAACAATAACTTCGGGCTTTTGGCTAAACTTCTAGCAATCGCAACACGCTGTTGTTGGCCGCCACTTATTTCAGCTGGGAATCTGTTCATTTCGCCTTCTAAACCCACTAAGGAGAGTAGTTCGACTGCTCTTTCCTTGTTGCGCTCACCAGATAATTCTTGAATTAGTAGAATGTTTTCTAATACTGTCAAATCTTGTAAAAGATTGAAGAATTGGAAGACGTAGCCAATATTTTCTCTGCGGAAAGAAGTCATTTTCTCAGAGTGCCCACGGGGTACTTCTGCGCCGTCAAAAGAATAACTCCCATCGGTGGGATTGTCTAATGCCGCTACACAATTAAGCAGAGTTGTCTTACCAGAACCAGATGGTCCTAGCAGGATGATTCGCTCTCCCTTTTTGATACTCAAATCTATTCCATCAAGTGCTTTGACAGTCTCTGATGTCATCACATAATGCCGCTCCATCCCAGAAATTTCAACTAGTGCCATGGTAACGAATCCTGCGACAAGTGCTAGATATGTGTAGTTTTCTTGAAGTCATTATTAGACAAAACTACTTGCAGTTCAAAATATTGGAAAGAGTTGGGGGGCATAATATTGAGAGTAGTAACCTGGAATCTCAACGGCATACGCGCTGCTCATCGCAAGGGCATGGATGATTTCGTTGATGAGATAGATGCCGATATTTGGCTATTCCAAGAAGTTCGCGCATTGCCTGAACAGATGCCTAGTGATTGGAGTGCTGCTTTAGGACATGAAGTAATTTGGCATCCCGCTGAAAAGAAAGGATATTCTGGAGTATCCACGTGGTCTAGGGTAGATATGGCAGAACAAGGTCGTGGGATTGCTACAAAATTGGACCCCCAAGATTCCGAAGGAAGGGTGCTCCATACTAAGCATGGAGAACTACACTGCGTCAATATCTATTTGCCAAATGGTGGGGCTAGTATTGAGAGGCAGCAGTACAAAGATCAATGGTTAGAAGATTTATTAATTTGGTCTCAGAAATTTATTGATTCTGATGAGCCTGCATTGCTTTGCGGTGACTTGAATATAGCTCACACTGAAAATGATATTTGGAACCCTTCTGGTAATAGAAACACGTCTGGTTTTTTACTACATGAGAGACAATGGTTCACACGCTTTTTATCGACTGGTTGGCACGATCTTCATCGCATCCACTTTGGTGAGCAGAAGGGGCCTTACACTTGGTGGTCAAATCGTGGTCAAGCACGTGCCTTAGATCGCGGATGGAGAATTGATTATGTCCTTGCCAATGATGCTGCATTTGCTGCTTTTAAGTCTGCAGAGGTAAATCGGGAAGCCGGTTTAGCAGCATCAGATCATGCGCCTCTGATTGTTGATTTGGACTTGTGATGTTTAGCGACATACTTTAGCATGGCTGCGCCCCCTTAGGGGCGCAAGTGGTGTAAGTATGACTGAAATGGAAATCGAGGAGATACGTGAATCCCGCCTCAAGAAACTACTTCCTACTGGCCGTGGTGTTTGGATTCCAATCGACCATGGGGCTTCAGATTGGCCAGTTGAAGGATTGGAAGATATCGCAACTCTTGTAGAAAATATTACTCAAGCAAGAGGTGCTGATGCTATCGTTTGCCAGCGCGGCCCATTGAATACTCATTTCAACGATGCATCAGAGACGTGGCGCGGAGGGTGGGTTCTCCATCTTTCAGTATCGACTCGTCATGGCGGTAGCAAAGCAGGTTGGAAAGTACTAGCCGGCGAGGCTTCCAATGTTGTTGTGACAGCGGTTGAGAGGGGGGCAATAGGTGTTAGTGTGCAAGTCAATATCGGTGATGTGCACGAAGCCGAGATGTTGGCAACTCTTGCATCAGTAGCCGATGAATGCCACCTACTAGGTGTTCCTCTATTGGGAATGATGTATCCGCGGGGCCCCAATCTCAACATCATGTCAGGAGACGATACTCGTGCTGTTGCTCATGCTGCCCGTATTGGATGGGAATTGGGTTGTGATGTGGTGAAGGTGCCATGGACTGGAGATGTCGAAACTTTTCAACAGGTAACTTCAGCAGTCCCAATTCCAGTACTTGTTTCAGGGGGTCCAAAAGGGGACGATTTCAGAGATGTGATTAGAATGGTCAGAGCATCGATGGCTGCTGGTGGCGCAGGAGTTTGCATGGGTCGACAAATTTTTGCAGATGATGACCCAGTAGCGAGAATTGCTGAGATTATCGAAGTGGTCCATGGTATTCCTTGGGATGCGGATGGGCGCTTCAAGTTCGATTCAGAAGATGCAGATGATATGGAGGATTTGTACGAATCCTTCCGTGATAGGCTAGATCAATTTGGAAATTAAGGTGATAAAATGGAACTTTGGCTATTATATCAAGACGGTTCTGCCTCAAAACCGGCGGATGCCTTGGTATATGCTGACGGCTCAATCCTTCCTGAATGGGCAACAAATGATGATTTATTGAGAACTTATGCTCTTGAAGAAGGGGGGGTTGTGGATAGTTCAGGTCGAGCAGTAGGTGCTTTCATTCACATTGAGAATGAAGAAGGACAAGAAGCTGCATTAGAATTCATAGGATTAGCCGAATGGCTGGTTGTTGACTGTGCGGATTGGAGAATGATTCCCTTAGAAAACCTAGTTGCAGCCGCCGATGGTACTGCCACAAAGATTGCTGCCTCAATTTCTAATTCCGATCAACTGCAAGGTGCTGCTTTTGCTCTACAGAGGGGTGTAGATGCCCTTCTTCTTCCCGATGACGCCGAGATGTGGGCGGTTGCGCAGGAACTTGCGGCTCAGCGGCTTGCAGACACTACTGGGGCAAGCGAAGCGAGTGCTATGGTAATTGACCAACAGATTGAGTTGTATCCCCTTGAGGTTCTAGGGATTGAACCAGGTGGCATGGGTGACCGTGTTTGTATTGACCTAGTGCAGATGCTGGAAGTAGGAGAAGGACTTCTTGTAGGTTCTAGTGCATCCCTTCTGGTTTTGGTGCATGGTGAAACTCTGAAATCGCAATTCGTACCGCCTCGACCATTCAGAGTTAATGCAGGACCAGTCCACTCTTACGTCATGATGGCAGATGGTTCTACCAAATATCTTTCAGAGTTAGTTGCTGGTGATGAGGTGTTGGTGGTCTCTCCAACAAGTTCACGAGTGGTTTCTGTAGGTAGGTTGAAGATTGAGCCTCGTCCACTACTATTGGTGCGCTATGGGGACGATATTGGTCGGTCGGGACAGGTATTTTTGCAACAAGCAGAGACAGTAAGATTTGTATCAAACCTTGAAAACCCCACCTCTGTCACGCATATTGAAGCGGGGATGAAAATTCTCGGCGCAGCGGCCGGAGCAGGAAGACATATTGGCAATATAATCAGTAGTGATGTGGAGGAAAAATGAATGGCAGTCATAGGTGAAGGAGAAGGTCACGGGGGTTTTTCCCTCCTCCATGCTCTCGGTGCCGGTTATGGTTGTTCAATTGGCTTAGATTTGTCAGTCAAAGTTAGATTGAGAGACAATGAGCCAAAAAATAGTGCCGATGATCCTAACGGTGTTTTGGCCGCAGTTGTTGATACTTGGGTTGAATCTGGATTAGAGAAACCCGCTGAAGAATTATTCTGGCAAGTTAGGAGTACGGTCCCTGCAGGCCAGGGGCTGAAGAGTTCCGCTGCATTATCAGTAGCCGCTATCAAAGCTCTTTGCGAGGCTAGTGATGTAGAATTGACCAATGCTCAAATTGTAGATATTTCTGCTAATGCACAGATTGCTGCTGGCGTTTCAATGACCGGTAGCGTTGATGATGCTTGGGCCGCTGTTGAACCAGGGTGGAAAATTGTCAATCCAAATTTACCTGCCGCAGAGGGAGTTCTCATGGAAGGGGATTTTCCAAAGCCAGAAGATTGGAAGGTCTTGATAGTCTTGCGCGGTGAGCGTGAATTATTGCCTGATGCACAGCGCTTCGCACAGGTAGCGCCGCAGTTTGAGAAGGCCATTGTAGCAATGGAACAAGGTGCCTTTACAGTTGCTCTAACAGAAAATGGTAGGGCTACCTCAAATGCTCTTGGCGATGGCAAAGGTCGTCGTTTAGCAAATGACCTGCTTGTATGGGGTGCTAGATCCGCAGGGATTAGTGGCTCTGGGCCAGCAATTGCAGCTCTTGTTCCATCTTTCAATGAATCAGTATTGAGGAGAATAGAACAGTTAGCAGAACAACGAGGGCATAGTACCATCGTGACAGATTTCTGGACTGCTTAGAATGGTGGTGAAACCTTGTCCATGCGCCTAGGCGAAGATATCGCAGTCACTCTCTTTGGTGAAAGTCATGGCGCAGTTGTAGGTGCGTTGGTCGAAGGAATTCCTGCAGGGGTTGCTGTTGATGCAGAATCACTTGCAAAAGACCTCTCGCAAAGAAAACCTGGTGGTGAATTTGCTTCCAAGCGTAGAGAGGATGATGCTTGTCATATTTTGTCGGGAGTCAATGAAGGCTTCACAACTGGATGGCCTATTCTTTTGATAATTGCAAACAAAGACGCTCACTCTTCAGATTATTCATTTCTACCTAACCACCCTAGGCCGGGACATGCCGATTTACCTGAACTTGCTCGCACAAGTGGCTACTCTGATTTACGTGGTGGTGGGGCTAATAGTGCACGTTTGACTGCCGGCTTGGTTGCCGCATCTAATCTATGCCGGCCAATCGAGCAGACATCTAGTTGGCAGGTTGAGGCGCATGTTCATTCGATAGGTGATGTTGTATCTACAGGCATTGAAACACTACCTTTTGGTGAAGGTGAAGCATGGGACAGAATCCGTTGCCGCGATGTAGAAGCAGGCGCTAAAATGATTGAACTTTTAGAGCAGATGAAGAACGCGAAAGATTCCATTGGCAGTACTGTTGAACTTAGAATATCAGGCTTGCCTCTAGGTTTTGGTGAACCTTGGTTTGAGGGACTTGAACCCGCTCTTGCCAATGCTTTGATGGCTATTCCTGCTGCTAGGGCTATTGAATTTGGAAGAGGCACTAATGCTAGTAAAATGCGTGGGAGTGAGCACAATGATTCATGGCATGCTACATCAGATGGTCCAATTCCAGTAGGGGAAAAGGCAGATGGGGCACTTGGTGGGATGGCCACTGGGGCTGACATAATTGTGAAACTTCATTTCAAGCCACCAAGCAGTATATCGCAAGAACAGGACACACTCAATATTGATTCAGGTGAAGTCGAAACGCTATTCGTCACTGGGCGGCACGACCCAGTAATAGCGCCACGTGCTGTGGCGGTGGTGGAGTCAGTTGCAAGACTTGTGTTATCTGATTTATCAGTGAAGGGGGGCTGGTCACAAGATGAATAATCATAGAGTTTTCAAGTTCGGTGGCTCTTGCCT
>Ga0066867_10001059_pt1 | contig 13621 bp, 11 predicted proteins | sample ETN01SmetaG_4_FD_65606 | JGI IMG/M metagenome (GOLD analysis project Ga0066867, IMG submission 65606) | Marine microbial and viral communities from oxygen minimum zone, Eastern Pacific Ocean - ETNP2014F12-01SV261 | ecosystem: Environmental > Aquatic > Marine > Oceanic ... | reverse complement strand
TTTAAAAATCTTCTTAAAGAAGTATCAGACTCCCCATCTGATATTCTCCCCTCTCAACGTCTTGCCAATGAACTTGCCAAAAAGAAAGCTAAAATATTACTTCAAAACATAAGCGAACACTTTTAAGCGCAGCGTGCCCAGACGGCCACACACAAAAGGATCACCGTCCAATTAGCTCCGTAGATTCGCCCTATGGAGAGTAGCTGCGAAGACTTGAATTCGGTTTTCCTTACCGAAAGTGTTTAGCGAGTGCATTCTCAGCAGCGTGCTGCGGGGATAATGAGCGAACTTGAAATAAATTTTACTCTACGCTGAAGCTTGCTACGGAAAGCTTCAATTGTGATTGCGGCCACTGGCCTCTCTATGATAAATTCTAAGGTTCTATGTCAAAAATCCTAAAACAATTAAAAAATAAAATCCTGGTTCTTGATGGGTCCATGGGCGCTCTTTTGCAGGATAAAGGCTTGCCACCGGGTTACGCGCCGGATCTATGGAATATTGAAAAACCGGACATTATTAAATCCGTTCACGCGGAATATGTCAGGGCCGGCAGCAACATTATCTTAACAAATACATTCGGTTCTTCACGACTCCGCCTCAGGGAGTTTCAGAATGAAAAAAACCTGAAGAAAATTAACAAGGCTGCTGTTGCCAATGCTCGTGCAGCAACCAAAGGCAAATCCTTTATTGCCGGGGATATCGGGCCCTGCGGTACAACCATTGAACCGTTTGGAGAACTTCCTTTTAAAGAAGCTGTGGCAATATTTAAAGAGCAGGTAAAGATACTTGTGGACGCGGGTGTAGATTTGATTTCCATTGAAACCATGTTCGACCTGCAGGAAATGAAAGCCGCCGTGGTTGCCGCGAAAGAAGTGGGGAAAGTCCCAATAATGGCAATGATGACCTTCACCAAAGATCTGCTTACGGATACAGGAACGGACCCGGAAACCGCCGCAGTTGTCTTGGAAGGGCTTGATGTGGATATTATCGGAACGAACTGTTCTACCGGTCCGGAGTATATGCTGCCGGTGGTGGAAAAACTGGCAAAAGCGACGGAGAGGTTTATATCTGTTCAACCGAACGCCGGTTTACCGGTTAATAAAGGTGGAAAAACTATTTTTCCCGCGTCCGCGGATGAAGTAGCTTCATTCGCTAAAAAATTTGTACAGGCTGGGGCTAATATTATTGGAGGGTGCTGCGGGACTACTCCGGAATATATCAAGCTAATCTCTAAAATTTTAAAAAACAAAGTTCCAAAGCCAAAAACCAAATCATCCTGTCTCAGGATAACCAGCAGGTCTAAAACAGCTTATATAGGACAGGGTTATCCATTTTTTAAAATCGGTGAAAAGATCAATCCCACAGGGAAGAAATCTTTTGCAGAATCGATTAAAGAAGGAAGAACCGACCTTATTGTTACAGAGGCTCGCAAAGAGTTTGAAGCAGGGGCGGACGCCCTGGATGTTAATGTGGGAGTCCCGATGATTGATGAACCGGCTATGATGGCAAAAGCCATAGCCGCGGTTCAAAATGTAGTGGATATACCGCTCGTTATTGACAGTTCGAATCCTGACGCCCTGGAACAAGGCTTGATAAATTATACAGGGAAGGCACTGGTCAATTCTGTAAACGCGGAAGATGAAAGATTAGAAATAATATTACCGCTTGTCAAAAAATACGGTGCTGCAGTAATCGGACTGACTGCCGGAGATACCATCCCGGAAAAAGCGAAAGACAGATTAAAGTGTGCGAAAAAAATATTGAAGCGCGCTTTACAGTACGGCATTGCAAAAGAAAATATTATTTTTGACTGTCTTGCGCTTGTGGTGTCCGCCATGCAGGATGGCGCGAGGGAGACCCTGAATGCTGTTCATCTTATTAAAACGGAATTAAATGTCCCTGTTATTTTAGGTATCAGCAATGTGTCTTTCGGTCTGCCCGGCCGGAAAACGATTCATAATACATTTATGGGAATGGCTCTTTCCAGGGGACTCGACGCTGCGATAATAAATCCATATGACCCGGAAATGCACAAGGTTGCGGCGGCGGCTTCTCTGTTTGCCGAACGAGATACCGGTTGTAAAAAATACATAGATTTGCAGGCTGCTTTTGCAGAAACCGAAAAAAAAGATGAAAAGAAAGAAGAAACTCATTTAAAAACAAAAGGAATAAGAGAATTGATTTTTGACGCGGTACTTGAAGGAGAAAAAGATTCCATTCAGGCCTTAGTTTCAAAAGCTATTGAAAAAGAGGAGGACCCCTTTGAACTGTTTGTGGATGTTATGACACCGGCTATTCGTCATCTGGGAGACCTGTTTGCTAAAAGAAAGAAATTTATCCCCCACCTTGTCGCTTCCGCCGATACTATGAAACGGGGTGTGGATATTCTCCGACCACTGATGGAAAAATCTGGAATGATGCAGAGCAAAGGAACAATTGTTTTTGCCACGGTTAAAGGGGACATCCATGATATAGGAAAAAATATTTGTGTCATTATGCTCGGGAACTTTGGTTACAATGTTATTGACCTTGGGAAAAATGTTCCCTGTGAAGATATTCTAAAAGCGGCTAAAGAACATAAGGCTCATCTGGTTGCTTTATCCGCGCTTATGACAACAACCATGATGCAGATGAAGGAAGTCATAGACTCTATGAGGAAAGAAAGCTTGAATTGCAAGGTCATGGTAGGCGGAGCAGTCGTCACCAAGTCATTTGCCGGGGAAATCGGCGCTGACGGTTATTCCAAAGATGTAGGGGATATTGTTTCTGTTACAGAATCGTTAATATAAAAAATATAATTAAGAATTTACTATTTTGATTAGTTTATCGGTGATTGATTCTTTTTTTGATTAATTTATCGAAAATACCTTTTTCATAGCAGACTTTTACGAATTGTTTTACAGCTTCATCAAGGTTTTTCAAAGCTTTCTCTTTTGTCTCACCCTGAGAGGAAATACCAATGGCCGGGCACCATGCAACAAAACAGTTTCCTTTCTTTTTAACTTTAGTAGTTAGGTCAATGTCAAATTTTGGTTGCTTCATGATCGCCCCATAATTGTCTGCAAGTCATTAAACCTTAATCGTTATTAAAGGTAATCCAAGCCTCTGCCTTTTGTTTTCTCCTTTGAAAAGCTCGGTTTTCCTATTTGGAGTATCACCTCTTTTGCCCGCATGCTGTAGATTAAGATTTGCAATAAGGCTTGAGCAGTGTTGGATTGTATGTTTGCCAAATTTTTCAGAAGCTTTATCTACTGCATTATATATCCTTTTTATCTTTTTTATCCTGCAAATATCATCAAAGAGGCTCTGTTGTATATTATTTGTTGTTACCAGACCGGATAATACAACTCCTGTTGAACGATAGAAAGTTTCAGGGTTATATATCTCAACAAAACCATTCCTTAACGGTTCAAATAGTTCTAACGGATAAGCTGTTGGACAGGTCAATTTTATTTCTATTCCTGTATCTTTGAAATCCTGCCTTCTCATTAAAATTATTAACCTTTTTGCCGCAAGATTATGGCGTCTTGCTTTTATGCAGGCATTCTCAAGATTTTTTGAAAGCTGGGCAAAAACAAAGCTTTTATCATTAGATGGAGGAGTAAAGGTCTTTACCTTGCTGATAGATTTATAGCTGCTTTTTGTTTCATTGACAACAGGGTATATACTTCTCCCGTTTAACTCATTCCATATTTCTATGTGCGGCTTTGTTAAATGTTTTTTTATAAACCCTTCTTTTTTTCTTGTAAACTCTAATGCAGTTGTAATTCCTAGCTTTTTTAAAAAAGCAGATGTATTAGCTCCTATTCCCCAGATTTTATTTACAGGTAAATCAGAAAGATAAGTTTGTATATCTTTTCCTGATATAGAAACAAGCCCATTTGGTTTTTTGTGTTTTGAAGCGATCTTTGCCAAAACTTTAGTTATGCTGACACCTATGGACACAGTAATATTGAGTTCTCTTTTAACCGTTATTTGTATGTCTCTTGCAATATTTTTGTACGAATCATGAAAAAGCCTTCTTAAACCAGTAAGATCAATAAATGCCTCATCTATTGAATATTCCTCTACATCCGGAGAAAACCGCCTGAATATTTCAAACATTCTAATGGAAAAGAAACTGTAAGTTTCATAGTCAGAAGGGAGCATTATGACATCAGGACATACTTTCTTTGCTTCAAAAAGCCTCATCCCCCTTTTTATTCCCTTTTTCTTTGCCTCATAGCTTGCAGCGGCAACTATTCCTCTTTCTTTTCCTGTGATAACAGGATTTCCTTTTAAATCAGGTTTAACGGCCTGCTCGCATGATGCAAAAAAAGCATCAACATCTGCATGAATAATGCATTTTGGCCATGAATAAATTGTTACGGGTTGGTTTTCCATTTAATATTTCCTTACAACAGCAGTTACAACTCCTCCAATTACCAGCTCTTTCTTTGGGGTTATTGGTATGTATTTTGGGTTTGCCGGAACAAGTGATATTTTTTTTCCTCTTTTTCTTAAATATTTAATTGTCCACTCTCCATCTACCTCAGCTATTACAATATCTCCTGTTTTAGGGCTTTTCCCTTTGTCAACTATAACCATATCTCCGGGCAGTATTCCGGCTTCTGACATTGAATCACCAGATACTTTTAAGAGAAATGTTGCTTCTTTGTTTTGTATAAGGAATTTGTCGAGCGAAATAGTATCAGCGAGTTCTTCTTCCGCAGGGCTTGGAAAACCTGCTTCTACAAACCCGAGCAGTCTTAGGGGAGAGGTTAAAGAGCGTGGAATAATCCTGCCTTTTTTGTCTTTTTCTAAAACTCTTAATTTTTTAAGTTTATTCACAGTTTTTGAAACAGCATTTTTTGATTTAAGTTCCCATAATTCACTCAACTCAGAAAAGCTGGGCATTCTTCCTCTGCTATAATAAAAATCTGTTAAAGCATTAATTCTTGTTTTTGTTTTTTCATCTTTTTCCATAACAATATTTTAGGGTGAACAAATGTTCACTGTCAAGATAAAAAGGGAGATCATTGTAATTACTTGTAAAATAATGGTTTAATCAATCAGGTTTAATGCATTCAGGTGAGTTGTTTGCGGGAGAGTTTACTGTTTTAGATACCTCGTAATATTCCATTTCATCAGAAGAATACGAATTTAGAATAGGAAGTGTTTCTTTAATATCTTCAATAGCAGGATCAAGCCATAAACCCTCTTTGTCTTTTGGAATAATGACAGGCATTCTATGATGAACTGGTTTGAGCAGTTTGTTCGATTGAGTTGTTACAATCGCGCAAGATTTAATTTCTTTTCCGTCTGGTGAAATCCATTTATCGAAAAGGCCGGCAAAACCAAAAGGTTTTTTTGTTTTAAGGCGGATATAAAAAGGTATCTTCTGTTTTCCTTCTTTTTTCCATTCATAGAATCCATCCGCGATAATTAAACAACGGTTCTTTTTTAATGCATTTTTGAAACTTGGTTTTTCTGAAAGTGTTTCACCTCGCGCATTAATCATTTTATTACCTATAGCCCGGTCCTTTGCCCATGACGGTATTAATCCCCATTTAAATTGAACAAGGCAGTTGCTGCCATCATTTATAATGGCAGCAACCATTTGAGAAGGAGCTATATTATAGCTTGGTTTTAATTCAGCTAAAGCCTTATCAACGTTAAATTCTTTTACTATATCAGAAGTATTGCAATTAAGAGAAAAACGTCCGCACATATTTACATAGCATTTATAAAAAGAGGTAAAGTCTGCTTTTTGCTTGACTCTACATCAATCAGAAATTGAAAAGGGTTCCTTAATTGTGGATATCCCATATTCGAAATACGTATTCTTTTAGAGATAAGATTATACTAAATGAGTGCAATTTTGCTCAAGGAGGGTCTCTCCGACACTTGGTTTCGAGCTTAAAAAATGTTTTTTAAAGCATAACCAAACACACCTCAATGAGCACTTTAACATGATTTATCACTATGTTTGTCTTAAGGATTCAACAATTGATTGGTTTTTAGTGGAGTGTGTCTATTGAGGAAAAATGTTTTATTACGTAAAAATTTTTCACAAATTAATTAACAGTGCGGAAATTCAATCTTTTTAAAGTTCTCTCAGCAGAGCTCCGACAACGCTCGCTAAGCACTTTCAAATACCTTTCTCATCGAATCTTTCAGTGTTTTTAATTGAAACGGCTTTTGTAGAAATCCATTGACTTCTTGATCGATAAATTTTTGAGCGGTTTCTTCCTCGCTGTAGCCACTGTATATGAGAACACGGATATCTTTCCTGATCTTGCGTAGTTCATGAAAACATTCTTCTCCATTCATAAGAGGCATGGTAAGATCGAGGAGAACACCGTCTATCGTATTGGAGCGATTGCGGAATATTTCAACCGCTTGCTGACCGTCACCTGCCGTAATGACGTTATAGCCCATTTTTTCCAGCATCCTTTTTACCATTTCACGAATTGTTTTTTCATCATCAACCATCAAAATAGTCCCGTGCCCTCTCCATGACGCTGCTGTTTCTTCCCTGTCGGTTTTTGTGGTAGATGGGGCCTTTCTCGACACCGGCAAAAAAACCTTGAATTTAGTGCCCTTACCCGATTCACTCTCAACATTTATAGCTCCTTTATGCCCGCGAATAATCCCCAGAACAGCAGACATACCGAGACCCCGTCCTGTAAACTTTGTTGTAAAGAAAGGATCGAATATCTTTTTAATGGTTTCTTCATCCATTCCCTCTCCGGTGTCGCTTACTTCGATGAAGTTGTAAAGACCCCCGGGAAGCTCATCATGCAGATACATATTTTTAAAAAAATATCTTTCACATACCACTGCTCCGGTGGTGATAGAAATCACGCCGCTATTTTCACCCATAGCTTCCGAGGCATTTATTATCAGGTTCATTATCACCTGGCGAATCTGAGTTATATCGACTTCTACAAAAGATAGATTGTTAGCAAGTTGATACTGAACAGTATGTTTTTTAGATATGGATATTTCAAACATATTGGTCATTTCTTTGATAATTTCATTTACATCTATATTTTCAATAACAAATTTGCCCTTACCGGAATAAGCAAGCATCTGATGACTTAATTCAGCCGCTCGCTTTGCTCCTTTCTGGATTTCCTCAATAAAATCATGAGCAGGTGAAGCCGGTGATAGATCATCAAGCGCCAGGTCTGAATTACCCAGAATAGCAGTGAGGATATTATTAAAATCATGCGCTATACCACCTGCCAATACTCCAAGGCTTTCAAGTTTTTGAGTATGACGAAGCTTCTCTTGTATTTTCTGACGTTCCTCCTCTGCATGCCTTTTCTCCCTTTCCCGTCGGTGCCCTCGCCAGGAAACTAAGCCAATGGTCAGCATACCGATTGACCAAACAATACTATGGGTGAAGATCAGAGATGTTTTGCTTTCCTGGGCTGCCTCAAAGTAGGGTGTGAGAGGAATGGAAATACTAACCCCTCCTCGAATATCGCCGACTTTAAAGCCAAGATGGCCATGACATAATAGACAGCCTTTCTTCATAACCATGGGACGCATCAAGCGGATGAAGGGCTGCCCATCAATATTTGCTTGTTCCGAGACCTCCTTCAAACCTTTGTCGAATTGCTTTAATGCCTTTAATTGCCAGGGATCAGCTTTATTTGCCGGATTAAGAAGTATCTGGCCGGTGATCTTGCCTTTGATGCCATACATGGACTCAAATTCTTTGGTCATTTGGCTCATCATATAGGCAGGGTTCATCAATGTGAGTTTTACCCCATCGGTAGTTTGCACATCACGATTAGGCACGTGTTGCAGATAGGGATTTGGTGGAGTACGCTCATTTGGTTTTACATAGAGTCCTCCATGGCGCGTTGCCCAACGGCGAAAAGCCTGATCTTTATTCCAGTTGGCCCGGGCCTCTTCCGTAGCAATATATATGGCTTGCTTATCAAGATTCTCGATGTTCCAAACAGCAGAGGAAGTGACGAGCAACGTCAAAGCTATGGCTGAGAGAGCAGCATAATTTCGAATTGAAGAAACCGAGAATGAACCCAATTTATTCATGATAGCTTTATTGGATATTTCCCATTTAGGAGGTATCTAGAGATATTTTTTTATAATCATAGCGATAATGAATGTCTTAGGTCAAGGATAATTACGCACAAGCATATTTCAACTAATTAAAAAAAAATGGTTCGCTGCCGTACAATAAAACATTATTTGCCTTTTATCAGGGGATACTATTTTGACAATTAAATAAAGCTGTCAGACGCGACCCCGGTTTCAGGTTGGAAAGAATTTTTTGTGATTTTCGTAGTTTGGAGAAATTACTGCTTTTGAAGAAAATCTTTTATGGAAGTTTCGAGCGCTTCAATGTTGATATAAGTGTTCTTACACGGGCCCTCGGGACGCTTATTGGGAATGGCAAGGACGGGAATTTTTGGAGCCACATCCTGTAAGCCGCTAACCAGGTCTCTTTCACAGGCTACGGCAATAATGGCCTGCGGTCTCATTTCTTTAATTCTTAATCGAGCCGCGCTGCCTCCGGCGACGGTAAAAGAAACAATATTGTTTTTTTCTACAGTATCCATAATAGCTTTCCTGTTCTCTTTCGAAAGACAGCGGGGCAAAAGAACAAGGAGCCTGTTAGGATCAACCGTTACATCTTCGGGACGGTTTTTTGATTTTGCATGAACAATAATATTGCTGACTTTTATTAATGAATTCCCCATCCGGTCACGGGACACACCAAACCGTTTACCTAATCGTACAGCAACAGGGACCAGGTAGGAAAAAAAGAAATTTTCTTTTACGCAGGAGAGCAGATAGCCTTTTTCAGTAAGAGCAGTAATAGTAACACTTCCTAACATCAGGAAGATCAATAGCGCAAAAACAACAACCCCGATGCCGACTATAATAGTTAACGCCGGGGTGATCTGTTCCAGGCGTGGAATGATCATGTACCAGAGAAACAAAAGCCCTGCGACTATTAAGGCTGAACCTATGGAAGCATATTTTAAAAAAGTAGATTTGCTTTCTTCTATCTCACCTTTTTGATCTTCCGTTTGTCCGGCCCAGTCTGCCCACTCATCTCCCAATTTTCTATCTTTTGCCAGTGCGGCTTGATTTTTTACAGAATCCATAATATAAAATCGGTGGTCAGGTGTCAGTGTTCAAACTTACTAACCGTAGATAGATAACTGCTAAAAGCTAAAGTATTATTATACCCTGTAAAACAGTTCATTTTCCATGTTTTTATAATCGGGTAAACCTGCAAACTGTTCCTTCCACATATCCTGATCTTCCATGCAGAAGTAGAGGTTCAGGTTTTTATCATATTCTCTCAACCAGCCAATCATTAGCTCGTACATTTTTTTTCGCATAGGCCGAAAATACCTTACCTTGCCGTCTTCACAAGGGAGGAGTTCTCCGGTCATCAATTTGTTTACTGGAAATCTTGTTTTTACAATTGGTTTCATTGACGGGCGATAACGCAGTCCGCCAAGGCTGATCCACGGAATATTTTCAGGAGAAATATGATTAAACAGTTTTTTGATTACTGCTTTATAATCCTTTTCCCATCCCTCATATAAGATGACTGGATCAAAATGAAAGGCTGTCTTAAATCCATTACGCTGACATTCTGAAGCCGCATCTAGTCTTTCTTTTAATGACGCTGAATAAAACTCTTCTTCATCTATGATGCTTTGCGGATTGAGCGACCAGGCAATGATTGTATTTTTTATTCCTTTAAATTTTAAGAGGTTTTGAATTTTGTTGGTTTTAGTTTTTAATTCAAGAAAGAGATTTTTTCTTTCTTCAAAGAACGGGACAAGTATTTCTGAAAACCCTGTAATATGGTCCAGCACAAGGCTGTCTGTTAATTCCCCGGTCCCTATTCTAATAGGAACATTCTTGTTTTCCCGATATATTTTTTCAACCTGCTTTAAAGCATCTTTTATATTTACAAATATTTTCAAGACCGGGTTGTTTTCAAGATATTCCTGAAGAATGCAGTAAGTGCAATCCAGAGGGCAATTAGTTGTCAGGTTTAAAACATAATAATTACAGCATATAAACCCTTTTGTCCCGGGACATTTTTTTAGAAAATCTCCTTTGAAATTGGATAAAACAAGGACTTTTTTCCCCTCGAGAAACGGATCAATATATTTTTCAACAAGTTCGTTGTAAATAGGGGTGGGAGTACTGAAGGTTTCAGTCGGGGTCTCTGGAAATCTGCTTAGTACATTTTTAACAAGTTTTTTACTTATTACATTTTTGTCTATATAAATTTTTTTTATAGTGGGATCTTTCATCAGGGAATTTCAAAAGTCTTACTTTTCGTCCAAAGCAACATAAGTCCAACAATATCAATAAGTTGACCTTGTTTTCGTCTTGCAAATGTTTCACGTGAAACATTCTTTTATCTCCCTAAGATCAAGGCGGCAAGTCCGATAATCCAGCAATATGGCGCAAATATGTGTAATTGTCCCTTTTTTACAATATAAAGAAGCAGTTTCAAAGAAAAGTATCCTATTACAAAAGCTGAAACAGTGCCCATAATCGTTGCTGAAGTGGAAATCATCGGGCTAGACAAGTCTTTCATCACTAATATCTCAGCTCCAACGATTGCCGGGATTGACAAAAGAAACGAATAACGTGCCGCAATTTCACGGTTTAGTCCTAAGAATATTCCTACCGCAATGGTTGAACCGGACCTTGATATTCCAGGCATAACAGCCAATCCCTGTACTATTCCAATGAGCATAGCCCTTTTTATCGAGAAATCAACTGCTCCTTCTTTTTTAATACGGCGTGTACTCCATAATAGCAGACCGGTAATTACCAGCATGAAACCAGTGATCGAAACAGATGAAAAAATTTTATCTGCATTTTTACTTAACAGTAGCCCGATAAGCCCGGTGGGAATCGATCCTACCACTATCATCAAAGCAAGTTTTACTTCAGCATCTTCGTAGACGCCGGCAAGAGAAACCTCTTTTTTTAAAAAAGATGTAGAAATGCGAAACAGAGAGACGACAATCGAACGAATTTCCCTCCAAAAAAAGATGATAACCGCTGCTAATGTTCCTAAGTGAACGCTAACGTCAAAAAAGAGCTCAGGCTCTTTAATTCCAAACAGACGCTGAAAAATTACTAAATGCCCTGAACTGCTTATAGGCAAAAACTCTGTAATTCCCTGGATGATGCCGAGTATAATAGCTTGTATCGGTTCCATAATTTTTCTAAATGCATTTTTATCTCTTTTAGGTTGCAAACATGAACAAATTTTTCATATTCAAACATAACAAACCCGATAAGTCAAATGAATTGCAATTGCTTTTCTCTAGCAGGGAACTCTCTTAAATCAAATAAGACTCATAATATCATATATATAACTGAGACCTGGTTGTTTTAACCGTATAATGTTCCACGTGAAACATAAGTAAGATTATTTATCCAAATGATGCTATAACCATAGAGTAATGCTTCGGCAGGTCTGCCCTGAGCGAAGTCGAAGGTCTCATCATGACACATCCAAGTGCCACCCTGAGCCTCTGAAGGTTCTCATTTGAGATTAAATATTGAAATATCCATGCGTCTTTTTACTTTTATAGCAAGAAATTAAGCTCTTAAAAAATTCCCTTGCATTAGCAAATGTTTTAGTATAATTTCATAAATAGGATGGGAAAAATAATCTGTATCGCTAACCAAAAGGGGGGCGTTGGTAAAACCACCACCGCTATCAATCTTGCCGCCTCTCTTTCCATAGCAGATTTAAAAATATTGCTTGTTGATTCTGATCCACAGGGAAATGCTACCAGTGGAATGGGAATATCAATCAATGGAAGTCCTACAATTTATAGCTCTTTAATCGGCAATGAACCTCTTAGTAACATTATTACAGATACGGAACTGGACAATTTTTTTATCTGTCCGTCTAATATGGATTTAAGCGGGGCTGAAATTGAATTGGTTGGAATGGAAAAAAGAGAATTCAGGCTAAAAAATTCCATTTCGTCTGTGAGGGATAATTATGATTTCATTATCATTGATTGTCCGCCTTCATTAGGCTTGCTTACTTTAAATTCTCTGGTTGCGGCTGATTCTATAATCATTCCGCTCCAAAGCGAATATTATGCGCTTGAAGGCCTGGGTCACCTTTTAAAGACAATCCAATTGGTGAAGGACGATCTAAATAGGGATTTGTATATAGAAGGAATTCTTTTGACTATGTTTGATTCTCGAACCGCTCTTTCTTCAGATATCTCCAATGAAGTAAAAAAGCATTTTAGCAGCAATTTATTAAAAACTGTCATCCCTCGGAATGTCAGGCTCAGTGAAGCCCCAAGCCATGGCAAACCGATAATTTTTTATGACAATAAATCAAAAGGCGCTCACGCCTATTTAGATCTGGCAAAGGAAATTATTTTCAATGCAAAGAAAAGCTTTAGGGAGAGGGCTGGAAGCGCTCATTCCCAAAACAAAAAAGTTAACTGATTCTTCAGGGATCATGCAGGTTCCTATTGAAGAGATTTCCCCGGGGAAAATGCAGCCCAGGAAAGACTTCGATGAAAAAAACCTGAAAGATCTGGCTTTGTCTATAAAAGAAAAGGGCATTTTACAACCTCCAATAGTGCAGAGCAAAAACGGAGGATATGAAATCATTGCAGGTGAAAGACGATGGAGAGCCGCACAAATAGCTGGTCTCAATAAAATCCCTGTGATAATTAAAGATCTATCGGCTTCAGATGCTCTGGAAGTAGCTTTAATTGAAAATATTCAGAGAAAAGACCTGAATCCCATAGAGGAGGCCTCGGCATATAAAAGATTAATAGATGATTATAAGCTTACTCAGGAAACTCTTTCGAAAAAGGTTGGGAAAGATCGTTCATCTTTAGCCAATTACCTCCGTTTATTAAAGCTTCCCCAACTTATAAAACAGGATTTAGTTAATGGTACTCTTTCGATGGGACATGCAAGGGCTTTGCTGGCTCTACTCGTTCAAGAAAAACTTTTAGAGATCAGAAATTCGATAGTTAAAAAGAGATTATCTGTCCGTGAAACTGAAGCTTTAATAAATAAAACTAATAATCACAAAAAAAAGCCTGACAAAAAATCAAAAAATATTTTTATCGCGGATTTAGAAAATAAACTTCAGAAATCTTTTGGGACTCGTGTTAATATAAAAACATCTAACAAAGGTGGAAAAATTGAAATTTCTTTTTTTTCCAATAATGATCTTAATAGAATTATAAAAATGATTAGCTAACTTATACTGTTTGGGAGATTTTTTATGGCATCTAATGAATTTGAAGGAAAAGAAGTAAAGGCTTTTTTAGGAGAAGGAACAAAATTTAACGGAGTATTAAAATTCGACGGCACTGTCAGGTTAGATGGGTATCTCGAAGGTGAAATTGTTACGAGTGATACTTTGATCATTGGTGAAAATGCGCACATTGTCGCGGAACTAACGGTTGGAACGATCATAGCCCTGGGTAAAATTGAGGGAAACATCTCTGCGTCAAAAAAAATAGAAATCAGAGCAAAAAGTCAACTTATTGGAAATATAAAAACCCCTGTTCTTTTTATTGAGGAAGGCGCGTCTTTCGAAGGCCAGTGCGAGATGTTGGGC
>Ga0066867_10001055_pt1 | contig 13651 bp, 14 predicted proteins | sample ETN01SmetaG_4_FD_65606 | JGI IMG/M metagenome (GOLD analysis project Ga0066867, IMG submission 65606) | Marine microbial and viral communities from oxygen minimum zone, Eastern Pacific Ocean - ETNP2014F12-01SV261 | ecosystem: Environmental > Aquatic > Marine > Oceanic ... | reverse complement strand
TAAAATAGGAAAAGGGCCTGAAGAACAAAAACCTAGCATGGGATGTTCTATTAAATGGAAATAAAATGACTGATGATCAAAATCTTATAAAAGAAATAGATGAAGAGGTTAAACAAGATGATTATAAAAAAATATGGAATAAGTATAAAAAATATATTTTTATATTAATAATAACTTTATTAATTTTTGTTACATCAATAAATATATTCAAATATAACAAGGAAAAGAAAATAGAGAAACAAAGTGAGTTATTTTTTCAAGCCACACAATATATTGAACGGGAAAAATATCAAAATGCAAAAAAAATTTTAATAGAGATTAATAATGATCAAGAAAGCGGATACAGTGATTTAGCATTTTTATATATATTAGATTTAGTTAATAAAAAAAAAATATCTTTAGATTTAAATAATCTAAAAGTAAGAAAAAAAAGTATATTTTACGCTCTAATTACATTACAGAAATTTAATAATGAAATTAATTCTAATATCGAAAAGATAAGCAATGTTAATGAAATAATTGATCTTTCTAAACCATCATCATCATGGAAGTATATTGCACATGAATTATTATCATCATATTATTTAAAACAAAATGACTTTGATAATGCCATACAATCATTGAACGTAATAATTAATAGTGAGGATTCAGGAGAGTTTATTCGAGAAAGAGCTAGAACTGTTATTGAGATGATAAAAGAAAACAAATGAAAAAATTAAATTATTTTTCCTTAACTTTGTACTTTTTAATTCTTTTATTAAATAGTTGTTCGTTTTTTAAAGATGATAATAAAAAAAATAAAGATCGTGGCAAAATATTTATTCAAACTGTTGCTAAACCAGACTCAAGTTTAAGAGGATTAAATGTTTCATTGCCAAAACCAGTAGTAAATAACACTTGGGAACAATCAACAAATAATGAGGCACATAGAATTTTACACCCTTTAGTAGATAATAAAATTAAATTTTTATGGAAAACTTCTATAGGAAAAGGGCAAAATAAAAAAAACCCCATATCTTCCCAGCCAGTAATTGATCAACAAATAATATATACACTTGATACTAAACTAACCGTAACTGCAATTAATAAAAAAAATGGTAAAAAAAAATGGAAAAAAAAATTAATAAAGAAAATAGATGAAACCTCAGGAATAATTAGTGGAGGATTAGCAGTAAATGACGATTTGTTAGCAGTATCCACTGGATTAGGAAACGTTTTTGCACTTAATAAAAATAATGGAAAAATTATTTGGAAAAACAAAATAACCGCTCCAATTAGAGCCGCACCTATAATTTCAGGAAATTTATTTATAGTTCTTGCTAAAGATAATAGATTATATGCTTATAATTTAACAAATGGAGATTTAACATGGACGCATGAAGGTTTAGAAGAAACGTCAACTTTTATGGGATCATCATCACCAATAGTTTCAAAAGGAATAGTTGTTGTTACTTATTCATCGGGAGAAATTTATGCCATTAATTTGACTAACGGAGAAGTTATTTGGAATGATAATTTAAGTAAACTAGTTCACAAAAAGTCATTAGAAAATATTTCTGATATAAGAGCAAATGCAGTTATCCAAAACGACATTATTTATGTAATAAGTCATAATGGAAGAATGCTTGCTATGAATTTGAATAATGGTAGGAGATTATGGGAGTCAAATATAGGAGGAATACAAACACCATGGGTTGTTTCTAAATTTATATATGTTTTATCAAAAGACAATGAATTAATTTGCCTTACATCTGATCAAGGAAAAATTGTTTGGGTAAGTAAACTAAAAGAATATATTGATTTTAAAAAAAAAGGAAAGTTAATTACATGGACAGGACCTCTGTTAGCTGGCCACATGTTGATTGTATCTGGCTCACACGGCATTATAGCATCCTTATCTCCTTATACTGGTAAATTTCTTGGTGCGATTAATGTTAAATCATCTGTTGAAAATCAAGCAATAGTATCCAATAAGACTGTTTTTTTTCTAACTTCAAAAGGAGACTTGTTAGCATATAAATAAAAACATGTTAGAAGAAAAAAAAATCAAACTTTGTTTTATTGGGAATCCAAATGTAGGTAAATCTTCGTTAATTAATAGATTATTAAAGTCTAATGATTTGAAAACAAGTAAATATCCTGGAACAACAAAAACAATTATTGAAAAAGAATTAATTTTGAATGAAACAAAATTTGTTTTTTTAGATACAGCTGGAGTATATAAAAAAAAAGATTTTAATTTCAACCTTTTAATTAAGGCCACTAGATATTCAGAAACGATTATTTTAATTTTAGATTCTACTATAGAGAAATTAGATAAAATACATAAAAAATTAGCAGCACATACAATTAAAATTGGTAAAGGGTTAATAATTATTTTTAACAAATGGGATTTAATTGAAAATAAAAAGAATAAGAAAAAAGAATTAGAAAAAATCGTAAAAAGCTCATTGCCTCAATTTGATGAAAAAAAAATTTTATTTATTTCAGCATTGAGAGATGAAAAATTTGAAAAAATTTTAAAATATTCAATGGAATTAAAAAAATTACTAAAAAGTAAAATGTCAACCTCGAATCTAAACAAATGGCTAAGATGTATTGTTAAACATAATCCACCTATAAGAATAAGAGGAAAAGAAATAAAATTTAAATATATAGTTCAAACTGATGTAAACCCTCCAACATTTAAAATATTTTCAAATTATCCTAATAAAATAAATTCTTCTTATAAACGTTTTTTAGAAAGAAGATTGAAATTAAATTATAAAATAGATAATATTCCAGTTTTTTTAAAATTTTTAGCTAGTAAAAACCCATATCAAGAAAAAAAAAAATAGTTATTTTTTAGATATTTACGTTACTTAGAAATGATAATTGATCAAATTTTGATTTGTCTAAAGTTTTATCTACTGGAACAATTGGATAATCTCCAGTGAAGCAATGATCTGTAAATTGTGGAATATTTTCATTTCTTTTCTTATGACCCATTGCTTTATATAATCCTTCTACAGATAAAAAACTTAATGATTTAACTCCAATAAATTTTGCCATTTCTTTAACGTCTTTCTTTCTAGCAGCTAATAACTCTTCTTGTTTGGGGGTGTCTACTCCATAACAATCAGGATAAGTTATTGGTGGACTTGCAACTTTCATGTGTATTTCTTTTGCTCCAGCACCGCTTAACATTTTTATTATTTTTAAACAAGTTGTGCCTCTTACTATTGAATCATCAATAAGAATAATCTTTTTACCTTTGATGCAGCTGTGATTTGCATTGTGTTTCAATCTAACGCCAAATTGCCTTACTTGTTGTGCTGGTTCTATAAAAGTTCTTCCAACATAATGATTTCTTATTAATCCTAATTCAAATGGTATTTTAGATTGTTCCGCAAATCCTATTGCTGCTGGCATCCCAGAATCTGGAACTGCTGTTACAATATCAGCTTGTGTTTTAGATTCTTTTGCAAGCTCAATTCCAAAATTTTTTCTACAATCATATATACTTTTTCCACCTAATTCACTGTCAGGTCTGGAAAAATAAATATATTCAAATATATCAGGCCTACATTTTACAACTGGAAAAGGTTTTATACTTTTGATTCCTTTATCTGTGATAACTACTATTTCTCCATTTTCTATTTCTCTTATAAACTTTGCTCCAATTATATCTAATGAACATGTCTCAGAAGTTAATATTGGAGATCCATCCAATTCACCTAAAACCAATGGTCTTATTCCAAACGGATCTCTAACACCTATTAATTTTTTTCCAGTCATTATTGCTAAAGAATATCCGCCTTGAATTTGGAACAACGCATCAATTAATTTATTTATAAAAATAGTTCTTTTAGATCTTGCAATAAGTTGAATTATTATTTCTGTATCTGAAGTACTTTGAAAAATTGCTCCTTTATCTACTAATTTATGTCTTAATGATAAGCTATTTGTTAAATTTCCATTATGGGCAATAGAAAGACCTCCACTTGATAAATCTGCAAAAAATGGTTGTACATTTCTTAGAAAAGTTTTCCCAGATGTCGCATATCTATTATGGCCGATAGCGTGTTTACCAGGTAATTTGTTTATAACGTCTTTTCTTGTAAAACTGTCTCCTACAAGTCCAAGTCTTTTTTCTGAGTAAAAATTATTTTCATTGTGTGTTACTATACCACATGCCTCTTGTCCTCTATGTTGAAGCGAGTGGAGACCAAGAGCAGTTATCGTTGCTGCATCATCGTGATTGAATATACCAAATATTCCACACATATATTTATTTTATAGAGCTATAATATAATAATTTGTATGATATATCTCAAGTTTCAAGTAATGATAGCATTGTTTATATTAAATTCTAAAAATTTATTCTTTAAGTAAATTGACACTTTCTCTATGTATTTAATTGAATAAGAATCATTAAACCATGCTGGATTTTCTTGATTATAAAAAACATCTGTGTAAATAATAAATAATAAAGAAAATATTAATACCATTCTAATAAAACCAAATAAAAAACCTAAAGATTTATCAATAAAACCAAAACCTTTTATAGAAAAAAATTTAGATAAGAAATTAAATATGAAAGTTAGGATTAAGAAAACTAATAGAAAAGCACTTGCTGCAGCAATTAAATCAAGAACTTCTGTGTCTTTTAAAAATCCAGATAATATTATTTTTGTTTTTTCAAAAGATATATAAGCCAAATAAAAAGACAGCATCCATTTAGTTAAAGACAAAAACTCTTTTATAAATCCTCGTGATAAACCTAATAAAGATGAGAAAGCTATTAATGAGAGAAAAATAAAATCTACTATTGGCATCAAATTTATTAAAATGGCTTAATAAGTAATATTAATTTTGGTAAAAGAGTTAAAACAGCAAGCATTGCAATAAACATTGCAAGTCCAATAAATAAACCAAAATAAATTGTCGGAATAAAATTAGATAAAACTAAAATAGAGAATCCAAATATTATAGTAACAGAAGTATTAAAAATTGCTCTACCAACACTCATATGGCATATGTCAATTGTTTCTTCATAGTTTTTAATTTTTTTAAATTCTTCTCTAAAACGATAAATATAATGTATGCTGTTATCTACAGCAATTCCAATTGTTATAGAAGCAATTGTAATTGTCATCATATCAAGTGGTAGTTTAAGTAAACCCATAATTCCTAAAATAGATATTGCAGCTATAAAATTTGGAATAATACCAATCACAGACAATGTTATTGATCTAAATAGAACAATAAACATAATTGCTATACCTAACATTACAAACACCAGAGTCTTTATTTGAGAGTCAAATAGACTTTGCAACATGTTGTTGTATAAAACCAGAACACCAGCAATCTGAAACTGATCTTCATTTAGTTCTAGCTTATTAACAAAATCATTGTTTATTCTTTCAATTAATTCTTTTCTTCTTAGATCTTTTGATGAATCTAAAACTCTTAAATTAATTCTAGCTTCATTATTTTCTATTGATATATAAGGATCTACAACATTTTTTTTTAATTTTTCAGGAAGTTTTTTATAAATAATATTTAATTCTAAAGGTTCGAGTTTTTTACCTTCATTTGAATCTTCTGCAACTCTAATTAATGATGTTAAAGATAAAACCTTACCTGTTTCTGGTAGACTTTCTAAATAATTATGCACTTTTTCAATTTGATTAATTTTTGTTTTCGTAAACCAATAGTCTTCAGTATTTATTTCAATTGTTGATTCTAGATCAAAAAAATCATCATCTAAACCTAATTCAGTATCATCTGATAATTGAATATTTTCACTAGTTTCAACTGTTTCTGTTCCTTTTTCAAAGTTTATAACAACATCAAGAGGCGTTGTGCCACCAAGTTTGTCGTCTATAAGTTTCATTCCTTGGTAGATCTCAGTTTTTTCTTTAAAATAATTTATGAAACTATTTTCAACTTTTAATTTTGTAATACCAATAATTGTTATGATTATCAATAGTCCAGAAAGAAACAAAATTTTATTTCCATGATTTTTTGCTAAATATGCTAGACCCATAGTAAAATGAGATCTAGTTTCGTTATTGAACGTTTCATCTTTTTTTTTTAAAAGTAATAATATTGATGGAAATAAAATAAAAGAAGTTAGAAAAGTTACACTTAATCCAATTGCCATCATCCAACCAAAATCAATTACTGGTTTTATTCCGCTAAAGACTAAAGATGTGAAAGCACAAATAGTAGTTAATGCTGTATATAAACAAGGCCATACCATTTTTTGTATTGTTGTTAAAACCACTTCATTTTGACTACTGTTATTCATTTCGTTACAAAGCTGCTTGTAACGGACAGCTAGGTGAACATTCATGGCTATTGTTAAAATTAACATTAAAGAAATAAAATTAGATGATATAACTGTTACATCCCAATTTACAAAACCAAGAATACCTATCATTATTAATACAGCATAAAAACAATTTAATAATGGAATAGTTACCCATCTGATTTCTTTAAAAACAACGATAAGGGTGATTACAATAAATAAAAAAACTCCTACGCCAAAATTAATTAAGTCACTTTTTATAAATTCAATCATATCATTCGCAATCATTGGCACACCTCCCAAATGAATTTCCCCTGTATTCGAAAATTCTTTAACAATTTTTCTAATTGATGAAATAGTTTGATGATTAATCGTTTTTAAATCTGATTTTCTCTTATCATATTCAATAAGTATTTCCTTAAGTTTTTTTTCTTCCTCAATATTTAATTTATCTTTAGATCGTAAGTCATTTCTTTTTCTTAATAGTTCGATAAATATTTCATCTCTTTTAAGATTAACGATTAAAGAAGTTAATTTACCATCTTCACTTACAATAAGATTTTTAAATATGGGGCTATCTACCAGCTCTTTTTTTGCAAGATTAATATCAATATCTGAATCAGTAATCCTTTTTATTTTATCTACATCAAGTTTTTTTAACGGAACATTTGCTGCTTTTAGTAATGGAAGATCTGTTAATGTAATAACTTCATGAACATTTTCTAAGTTTTCAATTTTTTTTTTTAAATTTATAATATTTTTAAATGAATTTGATGAAAACAAATCCTCATTTGGTTTGTAAGTAATGATTACAAAATCTTTTGTATCATAGGTTTTTATAATTTTACGGAAAATTTTAAGATCTTTATCATTTTCTAATATCAGTGAGTCGGCTGATGCATCTAGTTCAAAATTTTTTGCATGCATTGTAAAAAAACTAAGTATTAAAATTAAAAAAATAATAATTGCTATAGGGAAACGAATAACGAGATTTTTATAAATTTTATTTATTATTGATGTCATTTTTTTAAATTAAAGAAATTTAACAATTAAACAATATAGAACTTTTTTTTATTTATTATCTAAAGTTTGGCTTTTAGATAGATTGCTAAATTTTGTTGTTGATCCTTCAAAATGAAGATTGACTTTTCCGATTGGTCCATGTCTTTGTTTTGAAACAAGAACTTCTGCAACATTATGAATCTTAGACATTCTTTCTTGCCATTTTTGATAATCTTCTGTTCCAGGACTAGGCTCTTTCCTTTCAGTATAATATTCCTCTCTATAAATAAACATTACAACATCAGCATCTTGTTCTATTGCCCCAGATTCTCTTAAATCTGATAATTGAGGTCTTTTGTCGTCTCTTTGTTCCACTTGTCTTGATAATTGTGATAGGCAAAGAACTGGAATATTTAATTCTTTTGCTAGAGATTTTAGATTTCTGGTCATTTCAGCTATTTCAAGAACCCTATTATCAGGTCTATTCAAAGTTGGTCTAATAAGTTGAAGATAATCAATTACGATAATATCTAAACCATATCTTCTTTTCAATCTTCTTGCTCTTGTTCTTAAAGCAGAAATAGATAAATTTGGACTATCATCTATGTATAAAGATAAGCCAGTTAAAGTTTGGCTTGATTTAACAATTTTTTGAAAATCATTAGAATTAAATAACCCTCTTCTAATTTTTTCTGACGAAATTGAAGAATCTTCAGCAAGTATTCTTGTAGCAAGCTGTTCAGAAGACATTTCTAAGGAAAAAAAGCCAACAACATTTTTTTTATTTTCATCATTCATAGAATTTATATTCGCCATTTTAAAAGCAATGTTAGTTGCTAAAGCCGTTTTACCCATTGATGGTCTACCAGCCAATATAATTAAATCAGTTTTATGTAAACCACCAAGTAAATCATCTAAGTCAGCAAACCCAGTAGGTATTCCTGAAAGTTGTCCATCTCTTTTATAAGCAGACTCAGCGCTATTGATTGCATCTTTTAAAGATAAAGAAAATTTTTTAAAATCTTGGTTAATATTACCTGTTGATGATAAATTATATAATTTAACTTCAGCCTTTTCAATAATTTGTGATGCTTTAGTTTCAATATCACAAGAATTAGCTTCGTTAGTTATTTCATCTGAAATTTTAAGAATTTCTCTTCTTTGGTATAGATCATAAATTAGTTTTCCATATTCTTCAGTATTAGATAAAATTGTAGAATTTTTAGCAAGTTCTATTAAATATCTATCACCCCCTATTAATTCCATCTCATCTTTTTGTAAAAAATAGTTTTTTAAGGTTAAAGGGTCAGCTAACTGATTATTCTCAAGTAATTTTGCTATAGCTTCAAATATTTTACCATTAATATCGTCATAAAAATGCTCCGGTTTTAAAAAATCAGATATTCTTTCATATGCAGAATTTCTAGACAGAAGGGATGCTAATATAGCCTGCTCTGCTTCAATATTCATTGGAGCAATTCTTAAATCATCATCGTTCTCTTTTAAGTTTTTTATCTCAGAAGCCATGTTTTATAGAATAAAAGATATATTATCACAATTTTCCATTTTTTTTTTGAATTAACGTGTGAAAGACTGGGATAAAATAAGAAATCTGTGGATAAACTACTTTTTAGTATTTTTTTTATTTTTTTTAGGCTTTTTTTTAGTTTTTGATGATTTTGTATCAATTTTTTTTTTTAATTTAGTTTTTTCTTTTATTTTAGTTGATTTTTTGTTTGTTTCTTTTTTTGGTTTAATTTTATCTTTTGGTTTAATTTCATCTTTTTTTTCGATTTCATTTATCAAATCTTTTGTGTTAAGCTCAGTTTTTTCATCAATTTCATTTTTTTTATTATTTAAATCTTCTTTTTTTTGAACTTTTATTGCTTTTTTCGGAGTTTTAAATTCTTTAATTTGTTTTAGTCCTAATTCTTTTGTTTTAGCAATGCTTATTAAAATTTTTGTAATTAAATCAGTATAAACGGAAATCTCAACTTCATATACCCCTATGGACTTTAAAGTTTTTTTTAACTTAATTTGTTCATTTAAAAGTTCAATTTTATTAAGTAACAGAATTTCTTTAACTATATCTTTAGATGTAACAGAGCCATATAATTGACCGTTTTCTGAAGCATTTCTTATAATTATTATTTCTAAACCTTTAATTTTTTTTGCAATTTCTTCTGATTTTTCTTTTCTTTTCTTTTCCTCAGCTTCAATTTCTAATTTTTTTTCTTCAAAGACTTTTAAATTCTCCTTACTAGCTCGAAGAACTTTTTTTTTAGGAATCAGGTAATTTCTCGCATATCCATCTTTAACTTTTATGACTTCACCAACTTTGCCTAATTTCTCAATATTTTCAATTAAAATTACTTCCATATTAATTATTTACGTAAGGTAAAAGAGCTAGAAATCTTGCTCTTTTAATAGCTTTAGATAATTCTCGTTGTTTTTTTGAAGATACAGAAGTTATTCTACTAGGAAGCATTTTTCCTTTATCAGATATAAATTTTTTTAAAAGTTTTATATTTTTATAATCAACTTTGGGAGCGCCACTTGCTGATAGAGGACATGATCTTTTTTTAAAATTATATGGTCTTTTATCTGTTTTTAAGTTATGTCTTTGCAATTCAGCCATTGTTATCCATCATCCTCTTTGTTTTCCTTAAGCATTTCACTCGGATTTTTATCAAAATCTTTTTCTTTAATTTTTATAAATAAATGTCTTATTATATCTTGAGTAAGTTTAATCTGTGATCTCAGTTCATGTATTGTTGTATCTTTAGCATCTAGTATAAAGAATATATAATGTCCTTTTTTATTCTTTTTTATTTGATAAGCAAGACTTTTAAATCCCCAATATTCTTCCTTTTTTATTTTACCACCTTTATTTGTTACAAATTCACTTACTTTTTTTGCCAATTCCCTTGCACGTACTGGAGATATTTCTTGTCTAGCTATAAAAATTAATTCATATAATGACATAATTTTTTTATAATATATATTTTAAAAGTAAGGTTTTTTTACTCCAAAATAGTTTAAACATCAACATAAACTATTTTTTTTTTTTAAAGATATGAAGTCAATAATTTTTCCAGGTCAAGGTTCGCAGTATGTTGGAATGTGTAAAAATTGGTATGAAAACTTTGAAGAAGCAAAAAAAGTTTTTAATGAAGCAGATAAAATATTAAATGAACCTTTATCTAACATAATTTTTAATGGGCCTGAAGAAGACTTATTAAAAACAAATAATGCCCAACCTGCAATTTTGATATCTAGTATTGCGATATTAGAAGTAATAAAATCTAAAAAAAAGATAGATTTAAGTAATTTTTGCAAATATGTAGCAGGTCATTCATTAGGAGAATATACAGCGCTTTATGCATCAGAGGTTCTCGATTTCGAGTCTGTTATTAAATTAGTTAAACATAGAGGGATTTTAATGGGTGAATCTGACAAAACTGGAAAAGGTAAAATGGCAGCAATTATCGGATTAAACATAAATGAAATTGAAAAAATACTTAAAGATTTTAAAGAAGAAGGGGTGTGTGAAATAGCAAACGATAATTCTGAAGGCCAAGTTGTTATTAGTGGACAAAAAGAAGCAGTTGATACATTTAAAAAAATTGCTAAAGAATCTGGCGCAAAATTAACTATTGATTTAAAAGTTAGCGCTCCATTTCATTGTAAGCTAATGGATAACGCAGCTATAAAAATAAAAAATGAATTAAATAAAACTTTGTTTAAAGAGTTTAAAGTGCCAATCATTTCAAATGTAAAAGCTACTCCATGTAATAATAGTTCGGAATTTAAATCTTTATTGTCAGATCAAATTACTAAGAGCGTTAAATGGAGAGAAACAATTTTATTTATGAAAAATGAAGGTATAAAAAAAATCTTTGAAATTGGCCCAGGCAATGTTCTATCAGGATTAGTTAAAAGAATAACAAAGAATCTTGAATGTTTTTCTATACAAAATCCAGAGGATATGGATAATCTAAAATAATAATTTATGACTAATTTAAAAAATAAAACTGCATTAATAACAGGTGCTTCAGGATCAATCGGAGGCTCTGTTGCAAAAAAACTATCCTTGTTAGGTGCTAATGTAATAATTACTGGTACAAACAAGGAAAAAATTGATGATTTAAAGAAAAAACTGAAGCCAAATAATCTAGCTATAACTGCTAATCTTTCAAAAGATGCAGAAATTGAGAATTTATATGAAAAATCAATTAAAAAGTTTAAATCAGTTGATGTTTTAATTAATAATGCAGGAATAAATAAGGATGCTTTGAGTATTAGAATGACAAAAGAGCAATGGGACGAAGTTATAAATATAAATCTTACAGCGGCTTTTAAGTTATCCCAATTAGCTATAAAATCTATGTTAAAACAAAAATGGGGAAGAATTATAGGAATAAGTTCTATTATTGGAATAGGAGGTAATATCGGCCAATCTAATTATGCTTCATCAAAAGCTGGAATGATTGCTTTACATAAATCTTTAGCATTAGAATTTGCCACAAGAGGTATAACAATTAATTGTATTGCCCCAGGCTTCATTGAAAGTCCTATGACAGAGGCTTTAACAGATGAACAAAAAGAAATCATGTTAAAGAAAATACCTGTTGGAAAGGTGGGGAAACCCGATGATATTGCAAACTGTGTTGAATTCTTGACAGGAGAAAATGCATCTTTTATAACAGGATCTACTGTTAATATTAATGGTGGAATGTTAATGGTATAATTACTATAGTTTATTAGTAATTTTTTTAAGGAGTTATCAAATGTCTGAAGAAGTTGTTGGTAGAGTAAAAAAAGTTATTACAAACCATCTAGGTATAAGCGAGGATAAGGTTACAGAAAATTCAAAATTTATTGAGGATTTAGGTGCCGATAGTTTAGATCAAGTAGAACTTGTAATGGCTTTTGAAGAAGAATTTAAATGTGAAATACCAGATGAAGCAGCTGAAAATATTGTAACAGTTAAAGATGCTATAGACCTTATTAAAACTAAAACTTCTTAGTTAAAACTATGAGAAGAGTTGTCGTGACTGGAATGGGGATGATAACCACACTTGGTTGTGGAGTTCAAGATAATTGGATAAATTTAATTTCTAATAAGTCAGGTATCAAATTAATTGATTCTTTCAAAACAAATGATTTACCATCAAAAGTTGGCGGGACAATTTCAGATGATATAATTAATAATAATTTCAGCGATAAAGATAAAAGAAAAATGGATAAATTTATACTTTATTCATTAATAGCTGCTGATGAAGCAATTAAAGATTCAGGATGGATTATAAATGATGATTATAAAGCATCTAGATCTGGTGTAATTATAGGATCCGGTATTGGGGGGCTTTCAACTATATATAATAATTCTATCTTATTAGAAAAAAGCGGTGCAAGAAAAATAAGTCCTTTTTTTATTCCTTCTAGTTTAATAAATCTGGCTTCAGGACAAGTTTCAATTAAATATAATTGTAAAGGTCCTAACCATTCAACAGTTACCGCTTGTGCTTCAGGCGCTCATGCTATCGGTGACTCGTTTAGACTGATTCAATTAAATAAAGCTGATGTAATGGTTGCTGGTGGAGCAGAGGCAGCAATTTGTAGACTTGGTATTGCTGGTTTTTGTTCTTTAAGAGCTTTATCAACAAAATTTAACGATAGCCCAAAGGATGCATCCAGGCCATTTGATAAAGATAGGGATGGATTTGTTATGGGTGACGGATCGGGCATATTAATTTTGGAAGAATACGAACATGCAAAAAAAAGAAATGCTACTATTATAGCTGAAATAATAGGATACGGTTCAAGTGGAGACGCACACCATATTACCTCACCTCCTGAAGATGGTAATGGAGCAGAAAGGTGTGTGTTGTCAGCGTTAAATGATGCAAAAAAAAATTTTGAAGATATAAACTATATTAACGCCCATGGAACATCAACACCAGTTGGAGATAAAATTGAAATAGAAAGTATTAAAAAAATTTTTTTAAAAAATTTAGATAAAATTAAAATGTCATCAACCAAATCTTCAATTGGTCATTTATTAGGAGCGTCTGGAAGCGTTGAGTCAATATATTCTATACTATCAATAAAAAATGGAAAATTACCTCCAACTTTAAATTTAATTTCTCCTATTCATGAAGCAGAAGGTTTGGATTTAATACCATTAAAATCTATAGAACATAAGGTTGATTGCGTATTGACAAACTCTTTTGGATTTGGAGGAACTAACGCATCTTTAATTTTTAAATCAATTTAAAAAAAAATGATAGACATATATTTAATAAAAAAAAAAAAATATATTTTTTTTTTATTTTTTTTTTTATTTTTTTT
>Ga0066867_10001041_pt1 | contig 13729 bp, 22 predicted proteins | sample ETN01SmetaG_4_FD_65606 | JGI IMG/M metagenome (GOLD analysis project Ga0066867, IMG submission 65606) | Marine microbial and viral communities from oxygen minimum zone, Eastern Pacific Ocean - ETNP2014F12-01SV261 | ecosystem: Environmental > Aquatic > Marine > Oceanic ... | reverse complement strand
ATTATGCCTACCTATATATCCTGCTCCATTGGCATTCCCTGTTGCATGAGATTCTCCTGCATTACGGTATCCTGATTTGCTGTTTCCCCTTCCGTCAGAATTGCCCGATCCTCTTCCACTTTCATCAGGCCATCCCATTCCTTCAGAATATCCCATTCCATATTGAGGTTTATCAGTCGTCATAATAATCTATACCAGAACCTTTTGCCATTCCAGCACCACATCCATCTTTTTCCCATTCATCACCATAGAAAAAAGTTTCACACCTCACAACTGGATCATATCCATCTGGGCAACCTGTTCCGTATCCTACTGATTGTCCATCACCCCATCCGATGTATTCAATATCATCATCATCTTTGCATATTGGGTCAAATATATCCATACATCATTCCTTATAATGACCTTCTGTAAAACTCAAACTCCACTGCCTGTAAAGTGGGAGGTTCGGCAGAACAGATTATTCCACGATTATCATGTTCATACCCAGAACCGTGAGAAACCCCTCTTCCGGATCCTGCACCTATATACACTCTTTCTTGGAAAAGTATTTCCTTTCCTTCACCATCAGAGCGTCCTTTTCCACACCCATTAGAAGACATGCCAGAACCTCTAGCAGAACCTCCTCCGAATGTGGAAAAAACTCCATCATAGTAACTATGATTGCGAAACTTCATGGGAATATTCCTCACAAGAGTAGATAATATCCCTAGCATATTCAGTGAGAGGTCCGAGTTCCTCCCATCCGTTCAACACTTTATACTCCTCTGGGAGCATAACAGTACTTTCGGAAGGATTTGACATCCCATTTACAGATAAGTCTGAGCAATCTACTGCTCCAACCCATCTTCGGATTCTTCTGGAGTTCTCAAGGACAAGAATATTACCCTGTGCTCCAATGTTGGAAAGTAGACCGACAAATACACCAGCCATATTAGACCTTACCAAAATATATTTACCTAAGAAGGTTTTCACCCAAGCATTTTCAATTTCATTACTCTGCATCATAATCCTCATTAATATTCATAAAGTCTAGAAATGCCAATCCAAAACATAGAAGGCATAACACGAAACAGTTCATACTCACAATCAATAAAAATACATTCATTATAATTTCCTTTTATCTAAACTAATATTAGTATAGTATAAAAGAGGAATAATGTCAACCCATTTTTAAAAAAAACCTTCCAAACTAAAAGTTTTTTCAACTTCGAAAAATTTAGACCACATATCTTCCCCATTTTGAACAAATTTGGGATCGGCAAAAGCAGGAATACTGTGTTCTATTCCACAAGGGATTCCTAATGCTAAATCAATGTAGTCTTGTGCTATTTTCTTTCTGTCAAACTGCTTAATCATTTCAAAGTTATTGTTTGCTATTCTTTCATACTCTTCTTTTGTGATTGTCAAAAAATCGTTGATAGCATCTGCGTATTGTTTTGGAGTATAGTCATACTTCAACATCAAATAATTTTCGTCAGGAGTAAATAAAGATCCTACTCCATCCTCATTACACGATATGCCAAGATTGACAGCAATAGGAACTGTTCCCATTCTCATTGCTTCAACCAAAGTTCTGTTGAAGTGTTCTCCGTAAGTTTTAGACCAAGTTGAATCAATAAAGAACATAGATTCTCTTAATATTGAATCTCTTCTATTTTCTGATATGAATCCAATATATTCCATACCGTAAGTCAAAGCATTGTCCCATATTTTATTCCCCAGAAGTTCTTGCGAGGCATCTGGGTCTCTTTGTAAGGAGCAGTAATACTCTTCCTTACATTTATCTTTGGACGTCATATATGCCCTCTCAATACCGTCTCCACCAACAATAACATCACAATAATTCAGATGGGGGACACAAGAAACTAAATCATCAACTCTTTTCATCTTCTTGAAAGTCTGAAGTGAAAAAAGTTGCCTCCTACGATTTCCAAAATTTATATCAGGATTCACATCACTAATATCTTGAGGATTCAGAATCATTGACCTAGGAATATCCATAAACTCTGCCGACTTATAAGCAGAATCGTGGACACAAGCAACACCAGAAAGACTATTCTTGAATTTATAAACCCAAGGGTACAACTTTTTTAAGTTGCCATCATGGACTATCATAACTTGTTTTGATTTTACACTTTCAATCATTGGCAACCAAGTTGTATTCTTTTTGGAACTCTTATTCTTGAATCCGAATATACTTTCCCATATCACAATATCATGCTGATTAGCCATCCGAATAAAATCATTCACACTATCTTGATTGAGGAAAGAATAATAGTTTGTCATCCACCCTTTACCTTGATGGACAGGAATGCCTGTTCCTGGACCTATTTCATATTCGTTCTGTAAAAGTTCATCAACATTTTGAATATTCACAGTTTTAGGTTTCTGTGTTGATGGTTTTAGGAAAGCGAAAGTGACTTCATGTCCCAAATCTTTTAATCCTGCTATCAACTGCTCTGTGTGATTTATAATGCCACCGTAATTGTAAAATTGGTGGACTGGAACTAATATTTTCATAAACCAAAAAATCCTTCAAGTGTTTTCGATTTCTCTTTTAGTGCTTCGGGGTGATACTTCTCTAGGATATCACTTCCCATCTTTTCTGTCAAGTAGTCATACCATTCTTGCTCATACCACATATTAGGAGATACTCCATTCCAACTTTCTCTCCATAAAGGGTGATTCGGATTCAATCTTCTATCATCCACAAACTGTCTTCTAGTCTTTTCATATTCCCACGAACCTAACACTTTCATATCTTCGCGGAAATAAAAGACTATGGACATTCTCAAAAAATCTTGCTCACCAGAATCAGGAGATTCTATTGGAGTGTTGCCATGTATAATCCTCATATTGTCTACTAGAAGTAAATCTCCTGGACGAACATTGATGGCAGCACGAACTTCTGGAGCCACAAGATATCCACCTTTCCAGTTTTTACCTTCTTTTGTGATAACCGCTAGATTGGAAAACCCATCATTCAAAGAACCTGCATCGCGGTGACATGCCATTCTAGCATTCCTATCAGCAGAAGTAGTATTCACCGTTATAGTTGTGAACACTGTATCCTCACCTATTAGAAACTTTTCATCCATCTGACTAGCATATCCATTCTGAACACCCCATCGAACAGGCATCCATCTCTTAAATTCAGAGTTCAATTTTCTAGCAAAGGGAAAAGACTTTGCGAATTTTTCCATGTTCTTTTCTGTGTAGGCAACAGCTCTGCCATATGGTATTCTAGGATATCTACCATAATACCCCGCGATACCAGACCATATTGGATTAGCATAAACAGTTACGGAAATATATTCTTTCTTAAATTCTTCAATATACTTCTTTGCTTCTTGCACATCCATACTTTTCAATAGAGGGATAAGTTTATTATCAAAGAATCCAACATACCTATTTCTCATAAGTCTGTCTTTATTGTCGGGATCCCCAAAATCACGTGCGATCCTATAACCAATCCAAGTCATATATCTTGCTTTTGAGGAATCAATATCACCAGATTCATGCTTTTTTCTGATAGAATCTAAGACATCCGAACCATCCAATGATTTAGGTTGACCATCTTCAAAATATTTTATAACTTCTGTTTCATATGGAGAAACATAATCTCTTAGACTATTTTCGTGGCCATTACCAGCAGCATATCCACGATTGTCGGAAACTACCGCAGCATCATAAAGTCCTTCATAAGCACCTTTCTGTTCCTCTTCCGTAAAAACATTTTTTCGAAACTTGAATGCGACCCTATCTTCCGTTAAAGAATCTTTATCCCAGATATCATTTGAGGGTAAATAAAAATCAGCATCAGAATCCACTAGAATATCATAAAAAGATTCGTCGAGAAAATTACCAAGAACACTCTCATCCTTTTTTATAAATTCTGCCACATATACATCTTGACCCTCGTCACCTTTGAATTTTTTCCAAACGTTTCCGTTAATTTCAATTGTTTGTATTTTCATATTAGTATTATACACCATAAGTTAAAGTATGTCAATAGGGAAATAAGGGGGAGACGAAAAGTCTCCCCCTCAAAGGTCATTCTGTGGTATCTGTCAAGTTTCTAAGTTGGGTAGGAGTGAGAGGAGAGAGAACTCTGGAGTTGTTACCACTTAGACCATTACTACTTTCCTTTGTATTCTTAATCCACCAGAGAGGTAGAGATAACAAATTAGTTTTTTCCGTATATGTTAGCAAACTTTTAGGAATCCAAACATCATCAAAGAGAAAAGCTTTTGGAGTTTCTCTCGTAGATTTTTCCTGTAAAACCTCTTTTGTGACAGGTAGAACAACATATTGCTCCACTTTCTTTGATGCTCTTCTTTTCTTTTCAATAACATGATAATCTACTACATTCATAATAATAACCTTTCAAATTATTCCGAATCCTCGGAATCTTCTGTATCATCGGTTTCTGCAAACTCAATAGCAGAAACCTTTTTGAATAAATCAATAAAACTCATTTTAGTCAAAGAATCAAATCTGTTCAGATTCAACTCAACCGACTTTTGAACATTTCCAAAAATACTATATGCCTTCATTATAAAAACCAGTCTCCTAGTCGTGATAAGGTCATTTAAGACCGATTCATTGTAGGAGGTTCTAGTTATATTTGCCCAAGCAACTAAATGGTCTATTAAGGTTGCAACCTCTTCAGACGTATCGGTCCCTAGACTATTCCAAAACTTAGTCAAAATATTAGTCTCAACTACTTTTTTAGGATAAGATTGTTCCACAGTTACAGGAAACCTTTCAAGGAACGCTTCATTTAGAAACCCTGTCCCAACAAACTTCCCATGCTCATCACCTTGACCTTTTGTGTTTGCGGTTGCGAACACTTGAAAACCGGCAGATGGTTCAATGAATTTGTTTATCTTTTTTAGAAAAACTCCCTTACCTTCAAGGATTGGTTGAAGGCACATAATATCATCCGATGCTAAATCAATCTCATCAAGAAGTAGCACAGCACCAGACTTCATTGCTTTTACGACCGGACCGTCAAACCAAACAGTTTGACCATCTACTAAACGAAATCCCCCTAGCAAATCGTCCTCATCAGTTCTGCAAGTAATGTTAACACGATACATATCTCGTCTATTCTTAGCACATGCCTGTTCCACCATCATGGTTTTACCATTACCGGAAAGACCAGTGATAAAAATTGGATAAAACATTTCAGACTTGATAACCGAATCTATAGTCTTGTAATCACCCCAACGAACATAATTAGAATCCACAGCAGGGACATAACTATCTTCAGTAACCTGCTTCACTGGGGTTTCATTTTTAGGTTTTGGAGTTTGAACTTTAACAGTTTTTGTTTTTCCCACTTTCGACCCATTCAAGAAATTTTCGAAAACGGAAGATTCTGGAATTTCATACTCACCTCTGCCAACTTTAACAGTTCCTTCTAAACCCCAAAGAGTTGCAATCATATCATTGATTTGACAATCTGATAATGAACTATCGGATTTTTTAGCAATATCTTTTAGATATGAAGACTTGTAAATATCTCCGGAGGAAACTTCGTTGAATAACTCATTAATAAAAACCTTACAGTAATTTATTTTTTTCTCTCTCATAATAATCTCCTAGATGTTTGTTTTTTCTACCCTTATAATATTAGTATAACAGATAATTAACCCTATGTCAACACTTTTATGAAATTATATCAATAAATTTTGAAAGAAGGACTTTTTGATTATTTCTATTAACATTTCCTTTGTTGAAAGTTTCTTCCAATTCTTCTATTGAATCTATTTTACCTCCCATATCTTTCTTTCCACCTTTCCCATATACAGTTTCATAACAGAAAGTGTAATGATGATCATATCCTAGATAATTCTCTTTTATAGTAACAGGTTCTTCATTCCAAGGATAGTCAACTATATTAAAACTGATAATATTCCCACCAACAACTTTTCTATAGAATTTCAACAAATTTTCCATACTATTCGAATCCGAAGTCCTATAGACCGATTTGGATAAAGGGTCAAATGATGAAAGTTTAGAATAAACTCCTTCATATTTTTGATCCACAAATCTAGTGGAATTTGATTCTCCGTCAGTTAAAGTTATTGTATTCAAAATATCAATATTTTCCTCTCTCTTAAATTTTAATGCTATTTGCCTTAGGAGCAAGATACTATCAAAAAGTGGAGTTGAGGAATTGGGCCCATCATGACTACTAACCATACGGTATTTTTTAGTTTTGAAAAACATATAAGTTGACATAAAATCATGCTGACTTATAGTTTGCTCATAACTAAACCATTCCCTTAGAACAGGAAGATATGAATATTCTAAGTGCATAGTGGACCCAGAGTTTTTATATTCAATTTGACCACCCCTAGAAGAATATTTACCGTCACTGAACCCCATAACCTTATATTTAATTCCTGCTTTTCTACAAAATTCAACCAACATCAAAACTTGTTTGATGGTATTTGTGAATTTTTTATCTGTTTGCATCGATCCGGAACAATCGACAAGCATAATCATTCCGTGATTTTTTCCCTCAGGAACTATTTTTCTGGTTTTGAATATTTTCTCATTCCACTTATATGTGTGTAGAATTCTTTCGTTGATAATACCTGTTTCTTTTCTTCTTATCTTTTTAGAAATATTAGCAGACTTTTTTCTATTGAAATCTAATAACATTTTAGTTATTGATTGCTTGTTAGACTTTTGGAACTTTTTATATCTTTTGTTCCACTTGAGGAACTCTTTCTGATCGTACACTCTGTTCTCCTTTTTACCCTTATATAATAAGTATAATCTATTTGAGACTAAAAGTCAAGGGTTTTTTACCAAGAATATTCTTCTGCTTTTTTCATCCAAGACCTAACCTGTTTTTCTATTTTTTTCCAATCGTCGTAAAAATACTTCTCCTCAACCACTGGCAAATCTAATGAAGTGCTTTGGTCGCGTCTATATTTTGAAAGTTCTTCCTCTTCCTTATTATAAAGATTTTCTTCATTTTTTCGAAAATTCCTATCGGTTTCGGAAAAGGGTTCTCTAATTTCATTTGATTCACCCTCATCCGTGGGTGCAGATGATTCTCCATCCACGGAGTTATCTCCATTTTCATTAGAAGTTGATTCACTTTCAGAATCCGGAATATTATCAGACATTTTGAATTTATCAGTTATTGATTCTGGATCAGAATATTCTTTTTCCTCCCTCTTTTTCTTCTTTTCTTCTTTACAATATTCAAAGAGTTTTTCAGCTAAAGTTACAACATCCTCCCAAGTTTTGAGGTTGAACATTTCACTTATAAAAGACCTTTCTTCCTCTGTAAAAGAGACTCCACAATTAAGTTCACCCAATTTGAAATAAAGGTTTATCCTGTCAATTAACAACATATCAGCAAGTTCCTCTTGACTTTTATCCTTGATACCGAAAAAATCATTATCATAAAGTTCTTTGTAACCTGTTTTGAATGACGACTTTAATCCTGGGAACTTATTTTGTATCATCCTCTCAATTCTCACATCTTCAACTACATTCAGAAAACTTTTGAAGTTAGCGCCCTTGTCTGATATAGCATTGTGCCACCCATCTTTTGGTGTATTGAGAGCATGTGAAACTTCATGTCCTATCAAAAGGTCATAAACACTTTCGGATAGATTCACAAATTCTGGTAGAAATAAAGTCCTAGTTTCCAAATCAAATGCGGCGGTTGGGTAGTGTTGTTTATGAACCACGGAAATATTTTCCTGTGACATCAACTTACCGACAATATCTTTATACTCTAAATTCCTCATCTTCTCTCCTTTTACCCTTATATTAATAGTATAATCTATTTGAGAAACTTTGTCAAGAACTATTTTCTCCTTTGAGACTTTTTAATTTTGAAATACTTCAAATTCTTTTTGTTGTGCTTATAAACTGTCAAAATAGCATCTCTATCAGAGGAAGTTACGACAGTTACATTTTCCCACTTATCACTCAATCCAAATTTAGCAAGGACTTTGCGAGTAATTATGTGATATACACATCCGTTTCCTCTAATTTGTTTACCCATACTATAAGCAGATTTTACAGCGTTATCTGGGATATCTCTCTGATTTTTCCTAGAAACGAAGTGATTAGTTTTATCTGGGAAACTGTTCCAATTTTTAGTAATTTTTTGGGAAAACATCTTTAACCTCTCTTTTTTACCTATATTAATATTATAGTCGAAAAGAGAGGTTTTGTCAATAGATTTTGTAATATTAATTCATCAAATTTATAATTCTATCTGTGGTGTCATCTATAATCTTCATGACACTTTTTTCGGAATATGGATCGTTAAAAGTTCTCCACACAATATTGATATCCGACTTTCTTTGAATTTTTCTGTCATTGAACTTTTCATGATCATTTGCAGGTTGGACATATATGTTATTGATTATTCTTTTGAGATGGATTGTGATTCCTTGCATCTCTTCCGTTACCCAATAAAACTCATCTTTATTATACACATCATATCGGACATCTGTAACAAAAGCAACATCTCCAGAATAAGATCCGAGTCTTGAATTCAATTTTTCGATCCAATATCTTCCATTAGATTGCTGCCTCTTCAAACTACCATACCAAACTAAAAAATCTCTAAATGTACTTTTATCTTGTGTGACGTCCGTCCAAACATTCAACCCACACTTCATCTTTAAAAATTCTTCACAATCATTTTTTAGTTCTGCTGCTAGAGCAAATTGTTTCGATGATAGACCTTTTTCTCTAAGGGAATCTCTGAGTAAGTCACATAGAAGATTTTTACCACTTCTTGCTACTCCACTTATACCAACCACAAACATTTCAACACTCCATAAAAAAACGGAAGATACAGGATTCGAACCTGTGGTGGACGTTAATCCATGCTTGCTTTCCAAGCAAGCACCTTAAACCACTCAGACAATCTTCCTTTTTGAATCACACTTGAACTTTACTATTTTCTATTAACATTTTTCTATTTTTTAAATGCTGTTCTTTAATCTGCTCTTTAGTTTTATTGTCACATCTAACGGCATATCCTTCAGTACATAATGCATCAGCGCATGTTCCTGCTAAATCATAGATTATAAAATCACCTATAATTCTTCCGTACTTACCCCTGACATCCTGCACACTCCTAAGAATAACATCATCTTCTATTGATAGTAATTCTTCCATTCTTTTTTTCGATGCTTGAGCAAAAACCTTTTCTTCTTTATCTTTACTTCTCATTTCGGGTGCATCAATATTATGAATTCGAACTTTTTGTTTTTTCAACCAAACATCAAATCCCAAATCTATATCAACCTCAACAGTATCGCCGTCAATAACTCTAATATTTTCAACTCTATAATTATACAATCTTATTCCAATTCCTGATTGCCAAATCGTAAGAAGGAGCAGATTTTCCAGTTTTTCCGCAACTGTAACACTCCACAAAATACTCTTTTGTTAGTAAATATTCGTCAAGGAGACCCTCATCGTTCCATTCAATCTCAACGTTGCAACTTCCACATTGACAGTCGGACACCTTTTCTTTCATTTACCATTCCTCCTCTAAAGAAAGTCCTGTAATTTTCAATAACGCTGTTACAGGGAGAGTGAATAAAAAGAAAAGTAATGCTACTAAAAAACCGATTGACTCTAAGTAAAAGGATAGAACTTTTCTAAAAAAGTTTTTCATTATTTAACCTTTCTAATGAAACTTTTATTAATATTATTTTTTCATGTTAAAGGAAATCTTCTCACCTGTTTTCAATTTAAGTGTTGAAGTTTTCCTAGTGTAGGATATATTAGATATTGTTAATTCTCTTTGTGATTGATTCCCAAAAACTATAAAATTTCCAGAAATAGTGTTTCCTGTCATAGATAACATAACATTTCCTGCACTATCAACTAAATCACCATAGGAATCTAAAGGGGTCGATGAGTCTGTTGCCACATCGGAAGATTTTAAATTAGTAAATTCGTAAGGAACTGCTACACCGTCTGGGACGTTAGTTGTGGTTAAAGTTAATGTTATAGTTTGATTGGGGTTGACTGTATCTTTATCTGAAGATAATGTGAAAGTAGGACTAACCGATGTATCATTAATTTTAACTTCAACTTTTTCACTTCTTCCAGAAAGACTTAATGTCATTAATTCTTGCCTTTCAGTCCGAACATCCTCTTTCAAGGTTATTGAAACTGAACTTGAACTGTCATTAAAAGAGTCGTTAGAAATTGTGAAATTCCCCGACAATGATCCAGCAGAGAGGTCATCTTTATCTACACCTGAAATGATGTAAGGTTGGTTTCCGTCAGGTACATTACTCGTATCTAAAGTAAAAGTCACCGTATCACCTTCATCAACTTCACCTAAAGAATCGGCATTAGAAGATAAATTATATGAAGGTAAATCGGCAGCAGGAGTTTTTGATGTGTCTAATAAAGAAATTTCTATAGACTCTTCCAAATCTACTAAAGAGAGAACCATTAGTTCCCTTCTCTCAGTTAAATTGTCAGCAATGACATTAAAAGTCAAAGTATCAGAACCTTCGAAAGCACTATCGATAGAACTTATAGTAAAATTACCACTAAGAGGTTCTACTATATTAGAAGAAGAACTACCAGTAATATATACAACAAAAGGTATTACTGTTCCCGCAGGAACATTCACTGTAGATAATGTAACTTGAACAAGGTCCCCTTCTCCGACTTCATCCTTATCTGATTTCAATTTATATGCTCTCTCAGCATATGATAAATTATTGACATCTTCAACATCAATATATTGTTGTGTTTTTTTATCCCAAATTAACTTTGCCATTTTAGTATTCCTTTTCTACGTTTTCAAATTATATTTATACACCACCGACTGATACAATCTTACAAATATGTTCTAATCTTTCAATGTGTTCAAATGCTTCCCATGGGGTCTCTGCAATAGAAACAACCCCATGACCTTTAATACCTATAATATCATACCCCAAAGAACCATCATCTTTCAATTCAAGATTCTCATGACACCTATCTGCCAACTCTTGTGATATCGGTGGTACATCTGGAACAGACTTCCCAACCTTTGTATATCTTCCTAACTCTGGGAATTGTAAAACAAGTTTATCTAGTTCTATACCTTTATGAAGAGCAGATACAATATATGTTGGATGGAAATGAACAACAACTCTACTACAATCACCGGATATATTTTTCTGAATACCGTAATGAAGTGGAGTTTCACCAGAAGGTTCTAGATTAGATGATAGATTTGTATGTTCTAAATTAACAAATTTGTCGTTATCTTTATATAAAGAAACTTTCTTCCACATATCAGGATCAAGCATAGGTTTTCTGATACCACTAGGAGTTATCCAGAAGTGTTCCCTGTCTCTATTCCTTACAGATATATTTCCATCTCTTGACGTTATCCAATTGAGTTGATATGCTTTCTGCATTAACTCACAACAAGTTTTTAACATTACAAATCACTTTCTAGAACTTATAAAAAAATATATTGTTTGAATAACTATCAAAACTATAGTAACTGGCCAAAACGCAGTAAAAACTAACCAATATCTAAACAAATATCTATCAGCTTCCAAATCACTTAGTTCCCAATTCTTTTTCAACTCTTGTCTAATATCCGTTTTTATAAAAAGCATATATCTTAAATATAAACCCCATAAAACAACATTTAATACATAATATTCAACTAACATAATAATCGATTTCTTTCATCTTTAATATATTCTTTAGCATCTTTCAGTGAAGAAAATATATGAATAGGCTTACCTATTGGACTATTAGCTTTAAAAAGTAATAACATGAAACAATCTTCCGAATCGATATAAGATACTACTTGCTCAACTACTAATTTTCCAGAACTGGTTTCTATTTCTAAATGAATCACCTAACATCCTATAAAATATCAGTGCAGTTGAAAATCACATTATAAAAAGAATTTGTCCCATCTTCCGCACCATCCAAAGGGAAAAAATCTCTAACACTTTTTCCCTGATTCTCACATTCTTTAACTTGATTCATAGTCGATTCTTCAAACATTTGAATTACGTCTAAATATTCAACCATCATCATCTCGGGACTCGAGGAATTCTTTCCAAAATTATAATGATATGAATATAGATAATATTCAGTAATATCACTGTTCTGTTCGAACTTCTGCTCTTTACACATAATCACTACTTAGAATGAACCGAAATCCAAATATATTCTCTACCATCTACTAAAACTTTAGATGTGAAAACATTTTTAGTTGACCACGGCATTCTTTCCAAAATTCTCTCAACTTTTGCTAAATTTGATGAAGGAACACACTCTAATGTTTCAACATTAAGACCTATTGATAGAACATCATCACATATAAGTCTCCATATTTTATTCACCAATTCCGTATTTTTCAATCTCTTTTTAAGAGTATTGAGAAATTCGAATGGAGCATATCCTCTAGATTTCCTATCCCATTTCCTACAATCTAAAGATGAGTAATATTCTCTACCTTCATAGAAAGATTCTTTATCAACTGTTAAAGTTCTATTACTGGAAGCACAAGTGGCAGATGTTTTTACTATCATCACTTATCCTTTGGGTTGGTCTTCGACATCTCTTCAGCAAATTTTTTACTAATTTTTTCAAATTTCTTCTTGTTTTTTCTCACCCTATAATACTCTACAATAAATCCAAAAATTATAATTGAAAATTGAGATGCAAATGTTGATGAAAAAATTATCAAAAATAATAATAACGAGTTTGATAAATCCATTATACAAACCTTTCAAATTGAGTTTGTTGATATCAACAAACGTTTATACTATGAGACTATAATTTGTTTAAAATATTTTCTATTTCTTTTTCGTATCTGTCTATTTCTTCTTGTGATTTCTGTTTAGCATATAAATAAACTAATATATCACTAATATTTATCTCCGAATCTTCTGCTGAAAATTCCTTTATCATTTTTTTAACAGTTTTACTGTCTTTAAAAACTTTTGGTTCAAATTTACCAGAGTTGTCAATGTCTCTGGAAATTTCTTCATCTTTAACGATTTCTTTAACTCTACTAGAAATCAATTCGGAAAGTGATTCTAAAGAATCACTGATAAATTTTTTTAAATTTAATGGGGGCAAATCTTCGGAAAATAAAGATTCTTTTCTGTCCTCAGACATAATCACGAAATACTCTAGATATTGATTGTAGTGCATATTACATACCCAAGACCCTTCCCTTTCTCTAGAGTTGGGGGTTCCGCATATTTCACACTTATTCATATTTATTTTCCCTGAGATTAATTTTCATTACTGTATATATTTATTATACACTATTTCTCCACATTTTTCAACTCGGATTCTAAAAAATTTATATATTTTTCAGATTTCTCAAAACTATTTTCTAATGATTTATACATAACCTTTTTAATATATTCAGTTTTAGCATGCACTTTTCTAATACTTTTTCGATCATCTTTTCTCCACCCTAACATTTTTGTTTTAAAAGATCTTAAACAATCATAGTAAGTTTGGTTCTTTTTTTTCGAAGTTAAATCTTTAGATAATCTTAATAGGAAAAGCGCAAAAAAAGACTCCTCAAACTGTCTAAGTTTAATTAATTTATATTCGGTAGTCGAAGATAAACCTACATTTTCCATTTTTTGTATTTGTTGTAAAAGTTGCTCTTCCAACTGAACACTCTGTTTTAAATTATTAAAAACCGCTTGAAGTAGCGGTAATTTTTCAC
>Ga0066867_10001002_pt1 | contig 13928 bp, 11 predicted proteins | sample ETN01SmetaG_4_FD_65606 | JGI IMG/M metagenome (GOLD analysis project Ga0066867, IMG submission 65606) | Marine microbial and viral communities from oxygen minimum zone, Eastern Pacific Ocean - ETNP2014F12-01SV261 | ecosystem: Environmental > Aquatic > Marine > Oceanic ... | reverse complement strand
CTCGACGCGCTAGTTTGGAACCGCCTCGAGGCGAAGCATCAGCTGGACTGAACCGTGGCGGACTTCCTGAACACGACCCTCGACGAGTTGATCGGGAACTTTGAGTTTCTCGGCGACTGGGAGGAGCGGTTTGCCTACCTCATCGAGTTGGGCAAAAAACTGCCGCCGCTCGACGAGTCCGAGATGATTGAGGAAAACCGCGTGCACGGCTGCCAGGCGAACGTCTGGCTGCGGATGCGGCCCTGCAATGGCGAGCCGCCGGCCTTTGAGATTCGCGCCGACGCGGACGCCTTTATCGTCAAGGGCCTGATCGCCGTGTTGCTGCTGATTTACAATGGAAAAACCGCCGAACAAATCGTGGCCACCGACTGCATCGGAACTGTGGCCCGGCTTGGCCTTGACAAACACCTCAGCCCGACCCGCCGCAACGGACTGCACTCGATGGTGAGCCGCATCCAGGCGCTCGCCGCCGAGTCGGCCACGCAGACCGTTTGAGATGAACCCCGACGGCCCCATAGCTCTCAACCGTGACATCGAAGCCTCAATCGTCCCATCAGGCGACAAGGTGACGCTTCAAAAAGGCGAGACGGCACAGGTCACACAGACGCTCGGTGGCACCTTCACGGTTATCGTCAACGGCAATATGTTCCGCATTGAGGGAAGTGACGCCGACGCGCTAGGTCTTGAGCCGGTCAAGACCCCGGCGGAGGAGGCGAAGAGGCCGGAAACGGTCGACGACTTAAACCAGCAGATCGAGGCGCAGCTCAAGACGGTTTATGATCCGGAGATCCCGGTGAACATCGTGGATCTTGGACTCGTGTACGACAGCACACCGACCCAGGTCGACGACGGCTGGCGGGTCGACGTGAAGATGACCCTCACCGCGCCCGGCTGCGGCATGGGGCCGGTACTGCAACAGGACGCGCAGAACCGGCTGCTGTGCATCGAGGGAGTCGACGAGGTAGACGTGCAACTCGTCTGGGATCCACCATGGAGCCAGGACATGATGAGCGAGGTGGCCAAGCTGCAACTTGGCATGATGTGATGAACGCACCGGCGAAAACAACGAGCTTGGCCAAGCGCGACGGCGTGATCGACTGGGCCGCGCTCCGAGAAGACTTTCCTATCCTGCAGGAAACGGTGAACGACCATCCGCTAGTCTACCTCGACAACGCCGCCAGCAGCCAGAAACCGCGGCAGGTCATCGACGCGATTCGGCACCACTACGAACACGACAACGCCAACGTCCACCGCGGCATCCATGAGCTGAGCAACCGCGCCACCGAGGCGTACGAGGGCGCCCGGCAGCGAGTCGCCGATTTCATTAACGCCGGCTCCCGCGAAGAGATTATCTTCACGCGCGGCACCACTGAGGGGCTGAACCTCGTCGCCAACAGCTGGGGGCTGGAGAACCTTCGCGAGGGCGACACCATCCTCCTCACCGAGATGGAGCACCACAGCAACCTCGTGCCGTGGCAGTTGCTGGCCCAGCGCATCGGTGCCCGGTTAGACTTCATCGAGATCACCGGCGACGACGGGCAACTGGATTTGCAGTGGCTCGACGAGCAACTCGCCCGCGCCCGACTGCTCTCGCTGACACACATTTCCAACACCATGGGGACGGTCAACCCGATCGCCGAGATCTGTGCCCGCGCCCGCGAAGCCGGGGTGGTCACCGTGATGGACGCCGCCCAAAGCGCCGGCCATGCGCCGGTCGATGTGCAGGCAATCGGCTGCGATTTTCTCGCCTTTTCCGGGCACAAAACCTGCGGGCCGACCGGCATTGGCGTGCTGTACGGCCGCCGCGAATTGCTCGAGGCCATGCCGCCGTACCAGGGCGGCGGCGAGATGATTTCCAGGGTCGAGTTCCGCAACGTGACGTTCAACGTCGTGCCGCACAAGTTCGAGGCCGGCACGCCGAACGTCGCCGGGGCCGTTGGCCTGCACGCGGCGCTGGATTACCTCGACGCCATCGGCCGGGGAGCCATCTTTGAACACGACCAGCGCCTGGCCAAGCGGGCGTGCGAGCGCCTGGCCGAGATCAACGGCATCCGGCTCTTTGGGCCAAAGAAAGGCCGATCGGGCGTGGTGAGCTTTGTGCTGCCGGATGCGCACGCACTCGACCTGGCCACGATGGCCGACCAAAAGGGCGTCGCCCTGCGGGCCGGCCACCACTGCAACCAGCCGCTCCTGGCCAAGCTCGGCGTCCCGGCGACCGCCCGGGCGAGTTTTTATTTTTATAACACCGAAACCGAGGTCGATCGCTTTATAGAAGTCATCCACCAAGTGCGAAAACTGTTTGCCTGAATGAGCGAAACCATCACAGGCGACTCCCCAATGCAGGCAGTGCTACAGGTGTTCCCCGGAGCGCAGCGGGCATTGTTTCGCAAATACCACATCGGGGGGTGCAGCAGTTGCGGTTTTCAGCCAGACGAAACACTCGCCGGGGTTTGCGAGCGTAATGGCGACCTCCCCGTCGCCGACGTGTTGGAGCAGATTCGTCAGAGCCACGAGGAGGATGCCCGCATTTTGATCGAGCCTAACGACCTGGCCAAGCGACTCGAGGCAGACGAAGACATCCGGCTTGTTGACATCCGTTCGCGTGAAGAATTCGAAGCCGCCCACCTCGACGGATCCGTTTTGCTCACGCAGCCGCTGATGCAGGAAATCCTTGGCACGTGGGACAACGACCAGCGATTTGTGGTGATCGATCATCAGGGTAAAAAAGGGCTCGACGCTGCAGCGTATTACTTGGGCCACGGCATGCCGAATGTTCACGCACTGCGCGGTGGAATCGATGCCTGGTCGCTTGAGGTTGACCCGGCCATCCGCCGCTACACTTTGAATTAGAATGAACGACGAACTTCAAAAGAAAGTCGCTGAGGCAATCCGTGATCCGAAAAACATCGGCGAAATGGCCGATGCCGACTCGGTCGGCACGGTGGGCAATTCCGAGTGCGGCGAGATGCTTCGCATGTGGGTCAAATACCGCGAGCAGGACGGCGAAAAGGTCATCGACAAGGCCAGTTTCCAGAGCTTCGGCTGTGAGACAGCCATCGCAGTGGCCAGCCTGGCCACCGAGCTGATCCGGGGTAAAACCGCCGACGAGGCGTTGGAAATGAAGCCGGAGGAACTCTCCGGTGAACTGGGCCCGCTGCCGCCGATGAAGATTCACTGCGCCGAGCTGGTGCAGGGCGCGCTTCGCGATGCGCTCTCGCCTGAAGACCAAGCGCTTGGCCAAGCGGAGTCGCCGGCCAAGCCGGCCGAACTTTCCCCCACGCTTCAGGACAGCCTCAACGACGGCCAGACCAAGTCCGGCGGCATCAACATCCGGTTCCTTGACGAGTAGCCCCAGCGGTCAGACCTGGCTGACCACGCCCCAGTAGACATCGAGCTGTTTGCTCAAGAAAAGGCGAATTGCCCTGACCAGCACCTTGGCCTCGAGCTTCTGCCCGGCGGCGACGATCTGCTTGAGCGTCATGCCCGGCTTGATGCGGAAACTCTCCTGCGCGATGACCGGCCCCTCGTCGAGGTGCATGCTCACGAAATGCGCGCTCACGCCGGCGATCTTCACACCGTGCTCGTAGGCCTGCCGGTACGGCTGCGGGCCTGGGAAACTCGGCAGCAGCGACGGATGGATGTTGATGATCTTGTTCTTGAACCGCCAGACGAAGTTCGGCGACAAAATTTTCATGAAGCGCGCCAGCACAACGAAGTCCGCCTGCGCTTTTTCCAAAATGCGAAGCGTCTTGTCTTCGGCCTTCGCGCGATTTGTCCAGGAAACATGATGAAACGGCAAGCCGGCTTTCTCCACCTTGGCCTGCAGGTCGCGGTGGTTGCCGATGACGGCAACAATTTCCGTCTTTAGTTTTCCGGTTTTCACCGATTGAAGAATGGCATCAAGGCAGTGCGGTTCCCGGGTGACCATCAAGGCCATGCGCTGCGGGCGCTTGGGATCGGTAAACCACCACTTGATCTCCATGCCCAGCTCACGGCCCAGAGCGCGCAGCCCTTGGCCAAGTGCCTTTTCGTCGAACCGGCTTACGCCCCAACTCGCCTGTAGGGTCATGCTGAACTGCCCTCGGGTGACCTGTTCCTCAAGCGCCTCGATGTTGGCCCTGGTTTCGAACAGCAGGTTGGTGACCCTGGCCACGACGCCGGTCTTGTCCCGCCCGATGACGGTGATGGTCGCGTAACGACTCATTGCGGCGCGCAATTAAGCGGTTTTGGCGCGGGGATAAAAGCGAAAACGGCCAAGCGTTTGGCCAAGCGGATCATTCACCTGCCCGGTCGTTTCGGAAAAGGGTGAACAAGTCACGAGCTTCGCGGAGGCCGATGGCGGCAGTGATGCCCCAGTAAACCAGGGCCGCGACGATGGCCGGGGCGAACACTTCGCCGATCTTCAGCCACACCGATTCATTGCCAAATTGTTCCATCCATTGGCCGTGCAAAACCCAGGCGACGACACCGGCAACACCAGCCGCCAACAGCATGCCGGCGAGCGGCCGCAGCAGCGATTGAATCTCCCACTTGGGCATTTTTCGGTTGAGGGCGTACGACAGCAGCCCGACATTTACGAGGGAACTGATAGCGTTTGCCACCCCGAGCGCACCTGCCTTGTTTTTATCTTCGAAGATAAAAACAAGCGGCACCAGCACCACGATGTTCAGGCAAAGACTTACTGCGCTGATTTGCATCGGGACCTTCGTGTCGCCCAGCGCGTAAAACGCCCGCGCCATCACATTGACCGCCGAGTAGGTCAGCAGGCTCGGAGCAAGACACATCAGGGCAAAGCCGGCACGTGCCGTCGAGTCGGCGTTGAACTCACCGCGCTCGAACAACAGCCGCACCATCGGCACGGCCAGCACCATCAGCATCGCCGCCGCCAGGGCGTTCACGAAAAACAGGTAACCCATGCCGCGCCGGAGATTGTCGCGAAACTCGGGGAATTGTTTGTCCGCGGCCAAGCCGGCCAGCGTCGGCAAAAGGAACGTCGCCAGCGACACGCCGAACACACCCTGCGGCAGTTCCATCAACCGCACCGCATACTCGAATGACGCCACGATCTTCGCGCCGCTGGCGCGCTCGATCCAGAAGGCCAGCGTCTGCGTGATGATGATGTTGAACTGGAACGCCGCCACACCGATCGTCGCCGGGATCATCTTGCGAATCACCTCCCGGACGGAGTCGTTGCGCCACGGCGTCACCCACCGCGGCCGGTATCCCTCGCGCAACAGGTACGGCAGCTGGAAGCCGGCCTGCGCCACTCCGGCCACCAGCACGCCGAACGCCAGCGCGAAAATCTGCTCGCCCAAGTCCTCCCCCCAGTGCGGCGCGACGAGTAGCACCGTGGCGATCATCACCACATTGAGCAGCGTGGCGCCCATCGCCGGGATGAAAAAGTAGCCGCGAGAGTTAAGCATGCCCATGAATACCGCCGCAAGGCACACCAGCAGCATGTACGGGAACACCACCCGCAGCAGCTCAAGCATCAGCCACGTGTGCGTGTCGAACTCCCCCCACATCAGCGCCGCGGAAAGGCCCAGCATCACCACTCCGATCACCAGCGCCGAGATCACCACCAGCGCCGAGACGACGGCGTTGGCCGTGTGCCACATCGCCTTGTCCCCCTCGGTTTTCTCCTTGTTCTTGAACAGCGGGATGAACGCCGCCGTAAGCGCGCCCTCGCCGAGTAGGCGTCGGAACAGGTTGGGAATCTGGAAGGCGTAAACGAAGGCGCTGGCAATCGCCCCGTCACCCATGAATCGGGCGTAAATCATCACCCGAACCATCCCGAGCAGGCGACTGAGCAGCGTGGCCCCGGCCATGGCGCCGGAGGATTTGAGCATATCAGACAACGCGCGGCAGGCTAGGGGCAAAGGGGATTGGAGTCGAGTGGCCAAGCTGGCGAGCTGTCTGTTTTTGACCAACGTGCCAAATAAGCCCCGCAAGGAATGGCGAAAATCCGCACAGCGCACAGCCAGGCGCTACGAGGAATAATCTTAACTTGCTTGAATCAAACGGCTTGCAGTTTCAACTCCTGCTTTGGCACAGGACTTGCCCCTTTTTTCGAGCGTGCGGGTTTTGCTGCATTCGTGCCAAAGGTTCAGCTAACCCAAAGCAAGAAAAACCAACGACATCTTATGAAAAAAATCGAAGCAATTATTAAACCGTTCAAGCTGGATGAAGTCCGGGACGCGCTGGCGGAAGTCGGCGTGGAGGGCATGACCGTATCTGAGGTCAAGGGATTCGGCCGACAAAAGGGTCACACCGAGATTTACCGGGGCAGCGAATACACCGTCGACTTTCTGCCTAAGATCAAACTCGAGTTGGTGGTCACAGACGAAAATGTCCAGACCTGCCTGGACGCGATCACCAAGGCCGCCAACACTGGAAAGATTGGCGACGGTAAACTATTCGTCACCTCCGTTGAGGAGGCCATCCGGATTCGTACTGAGGAAAAGGGCAACGAGGCGATTTGACGAAGCGTTGATTGAGCAAGAAAGGGAGCCGTTCCGGCTCCTTTTTTTTAATCCCATTGGCCAAGCGCTTGGCCAACGTCACTCGCACTTGAGTGTCACCTTGCCGTTGCCAACCTGAACGCTGGTGATCTTGAGGGCCGATGCCGAGCTGAGACGGTAGAAGCGCGCATTGCCTGACAACGGAATGACGGCAGTGCCGGCAGCGGAATCAATTCCCAAACCAGCGCCAAGGCAATCCAAAACTAACGATTAATCAAGACCGCTTGCCCAAGCGCAAAACCAAAAAAAAGGCCCGGCCTCGGCCGGACCCTTCGTTGGTTTAGTTGGTGGTGTGAATCTTATCTCACCGCGCGGCCATACGCTGCCGCTTGATCAGCCGAAATCGTGTGCGGGCTGGTTGCACCCTCCACATCGGCCCATGGGCCGTTCACCGTCGCTGCTGCCTGCAGTTTGCCCTCGAACGTCACCGTGATTGTCCCGTCGCCGTTGTTCACGACGCTGATTGTCGGCGGTGTCGCCGGGGGAGCTGCCATTGTTCGGTAGGCCTTGATTGAATCGGCGGTGTTGGGGTCATTGATCAGCACCCTGGTGTCTGTGTCCAGATCAATGGAATACCACTCGAGGTGGGCGCTGCCACCTGTCTCCTCCCAAACCATGCGGAACGGATACACGCCTGCCTTGGAGACGACGATTTCAAACACCGTAGTGGACGATCCACCGTCGTGGATACCAATGATCTGCCCTCCCGACTCGACCTTGAAGGAATCATCAGCCACAACACCAAACTGATGAATGCCCGCGGACAGTTCCAGATGAGTCAAAGCCTCCATAGCCATGTTGTCCTGGTTTTCATCCGGATTAATCCCGGGAAACAGTGTATCGTTCGGAAAATTGCCGGATGAGCCATCCACGTCCTGATTGTAGTTGATGACTTGGGTCACCTCCCTAACATCCACCACAGCCTCTATATCTGAACCCTCCGCCAGCTGGGCCTCAGCGCGTGCGATGCTGCTGTTCAGATTAAGCTCAGGCGGTGCCTGTACCAGACGCACGTCGAATCCAGGGTCGCTGCCCGACCCGGGTAATCCCGCCCCTTCGGCCGACAACGCGGAATAGACCATGTGGAAACTCCAGTTCAAAACCTGCCGGACGCCATCCTGATCCCCGTAGGAAAGTTGCACCTGCACACTTTCACCCGACGGTGGCAGTGGATCGAGGGCCAGTGAGATGGTGGAGATGCCATCCTCGGTGGAGACCTCTGCACCCAACTCCTCGCCATTGATAGCAACCTTCACAGAGGAGACATCGAGCTTGGTCTGGCGGTCCATCACAGTCACAGACAGCCCAGCGTCCGCAGCGCCCAGGGACGACCCTGGCAACGGCGTGCCACCGGTGACCAGCGGACGAAGCTTGCCGGGATCAGCCACCGGCCGGAACAGCAGGTAGTTTTGATACCAATAGGCACCATTGGGGTCGGTACTGTGCTGGGCAAGCCGCAGGGTGGATTTCCCGGATAATGAGACCACCACAGGATGAAGACCTAGGCCATCGGTGAGCGGGGTATTGCGAAATTCCACGCCGGATTCCCTTCCCAGGAAACTTCCCAGCACCTCAGTGGTCTGTTCCTCCTCATTGGCGGCACTGGTGACCCGTTCGAGCGTGCAGAGTGTACTGTCAATGTCGAAAATCGCCTGGCGCAGATATACCTCGTAATGCCCGGCCTTGAAAGTGCGTGTGTAATTGAGCCACTCGCCCTCTGCAATCTCACACACGCCAAAGTCCACAACACCCTCATTCGCGCCGCCGGCCTCGATGAACTTGGGCCTTGGGAGATCGAGAGCCGCTACGGTGCTGACTCCATCCTCGGGACGATACCGGCGAGTTGGACCGCGGATGCCGGATGCATTGGTATCAAAGAAATCGACACCCAGTGCGCCATAATTGCCAATGTACGAACCTTCATCCCAATTCGTTTCTCCACCCTCGTCAAGCTCTGGAATGATCTTCGGATCATCGATGAATTCACCGTAATCGTCCCAGCCCTCGAAGTTATAATCCTCAGACTCGATCACCAGGTTGTCCCTGGAAAAAGTATCAAAGTAGAGGTTGCAGGTATCGGTTTCCCCATCAGCATCGGTGACGGTGATGACGGCATGATAGTTTACCCCGGCTGTCAGGCCGCCTAGCGCCACCTCCCGGGCGGTGGCGGTTCCGCCGACGGTTAAGCCGTTACCCGAGGTGTAAATGGTCCCATTCAAGGTGACACTAATGCCGTCCGGCTCGATCCCCTGATCGTCGTTCACCCCAAAGGTAATGTTTTTACCGGCATCGACAAAGATGCTGCTGATCGCCGGAGAAACAGCGGTAATGATCGGCGGCTGATTCTCACTGGCAGAGCCGAAAATGGACACATGTGCGTTGTCCAATGTCACACTGGAGGCTGGCAATGATCCATTCTCATCGTTGTGATACAGCAGCAAGACAAAGTTGCCGGGCTCGCCAATGAAACTGGCGGGCGGGTCATCTGCATCGCCTGTCTCAAAACTATCCACCCCAACCGTGTCGACTACAGTCTCCTCGAACAAAACTATCTGATTGTTCTCAAGATCCAGCACCCTGGTGGTCACCTCCACTGAATTTCCTGTGCCGGTCATCGACAAAACGAGTCGAATATTTTCCTCCCGTTCAATCCAGTCTCCCTCGGTTCTGTCGTAAAAGTATTCGCCCAGACCCTTGGCCAAAAGAATATCGTTGAAGTCCTTGGCCAAACTGTACCCAGTTAGCGTACTCACAGGGTTGTCTCTGGGAATGAAGCTAAGCACCGCATAGGAATCCGGCTGGTTGGCTCCAATCAGATCGACACTGAACTCAATGGTGGTGCCATCCTCAATGGTAAACGTCTTGGCCCCATAGGTGGCAGCCACAAAAAACGCCTGACCGGGCGCCTGGTGCATTCCAATGTTCAACTGCCCGTCCTCCTCGTTGAGAATACCGTTGCCAGTGCCGAAGTCGAACGTCTCCCAGTCGGTGACCTCGCCATCGTTAAAATCATCCAACATGTCACTCTCGTGCTGGAACACCCTGGCATTGTCGAGTGTGATTATTGAGGCGGGCAAAGTGCCCGTAAGGTCCTGATGATAGAGCAACACCACGAAATTTCCGGGTTTGCCCATGAAAGGCGCAGGAGGATCATCCTCGCCTGTTTGAAAATCATCCGCCCCCGGTGTGTCGGTGGAAGTTTGCTCGAATAGAACTGCGTTGTTGTTGTCTATATCCAATATCTTTGTCGTAATCAAAACATTCTCTCCCTTGCCGGTCATGGAGAGACTTAATGTGATATTGTCCGGTTTTTCAGTCCATTCCCCATCCGTGATGTCATAAAAAAACTTGTTCAGGCCCTTGGCCAAAACCACATCAGTTTGGTCCTTAACAATGCTATAGCCACTGAGTTGACTAACGGGAACATCGGTCGGGATAAAACCCACAGCCGCATAGGCCTCAATTTGATTCGCTCCAATTAGGTCGATTTGAAACTCCAAAGTAACACCGTCCTCAATAGTGAACGTTTCGGGCTCATAAGTGGCTGCCACAAAAAACAGCTGACCAGGCGCCTGGTGCATTCCAATGTTCAACTGCCCGTCCTCCTCGTTGAGGATGCCGATGCCCGTGCCGCTGTCGAACATCTCCCAGCCGGTGACCTCGCCATCGTTAAAATCATCCAGTACTCTGGCCAATGAGGAGTGTGTCAGGGTGAAAAAGAACGCCACGGCAATCGCGGCCTTCATCCAGAATGTGAATATATGGGTTGTTTTCATTACTTATCGGTCGGTCGGTAGGGCGAGTGTTCTGGTATTCCACGGGCGGGTCAACTTTAAAACACCGCGCCGAATCGCTTGGCCAAGCGCGGGTGGCTGTGGCACGCTTGGCCAAGCGTTCAACCTGTTTTCTCCAAATAATAAAATGAAAAACAGCAACCTCAATCGCCGCCGTTTCCTGCAACACTCCGCCACCGGGGTCGCCGCCGCCGCCCTGGCCAAGCGCCACTCTCTTCGGGCCGCCAACCAGGCCGCCAACAAGCTGCGAGTCGGCGTGATGGGCCTTGGCAGGGGGATGGCGCATGTCAACAACTACCTCAAGATCTCCGACGTCGAGGTGGCCTATGTCTGCGACGTCGATGACAACCGCACCGCCAACGGCCTGTCGGTCGTTACCAAGGGCCAGGCGGCCGCGTGCCGCGGCATCACCGACCTGCGGCGCATGCTCGACGATCCGCACCTCGACGCCATCTCCATCGCCGCGCCGAATTTCTGGCACGCGCCGGCCACCATCCTCGGCTGTAATGCCGGTAAGCACGTTTACGTCGAGAAACCGGGCAGCCACAACGCCGCCGAGGCGGGGCTAATGGTCGCCGCCGCGCGCAAGCACAAGCGCCACGTGCAGATGGGCAACCAGCGCCGCAGCTATCCGCTCATTATCGAGGCCGTGCAACGAATGCGCGAGGGAGTCATCGGAAGGGTGCTCGCTTCGCGCAGTTTCTACGCGAACGGCAGGGGCTCCATCGGGAGGGGTAAACCGGCGCCGATTCCCAAGCATCTCAATTACGATCTTTGGCAGGGCCCGACGCCGGAGCGCCCTTACAAGGACAACCTTATCCCGTACAACTGGCATTGGCACTGGCATTACGGCGGCGGCGAAATGGCCAACAACGGCGTGCACGCGCTCGACCTCGCCCGCTGGGGGCTCGGTGTCGACCTGCCGCAGCGCGTTACCTACAGCGGCGGCCGCTACCACTTCGACGACGACCAGGAATCCCCCGACACCGGCACAGCCGTGTTCGATTTCGGCCACTGCACCGCCCTGTGGGACCAGAGCAGTTGCCACCGCCGAAAACACGAGAAACTGCCGTTCGTGGTTTTTTACGGTGACAAGGGCGTTCTCACCATGACTACCGGGAACAATTACACCATCCATGACCCCGCTGGAAAGGAAGTGGAAAGCAAGAGCCAGCCGACCAGCGACATCCCGCACTTCACCAACTTCGTGAACGCCATTCGCAACGGTGAGAAGCTCAACTCGGAGATTGGCGACGCGCAGGTCAGCACCCTGCTTTGTCATCTGGCCAACATGGCCTGGCGCACCGGCAGCACGGTGGATTTCGACCCGGCCAAGCGCCGCCTCATCGACAACCCGGCAGCAGCAAAGCAGTGGGCGCGCGAATACCGCCCCGGCTGGGAGCCTCAAGTTTGAGCACGAACAAGCAAGCCAAGCGGGGCAGACGGTTGCTGCTTTTTTTGGCCGGCTTCGTCGCAGGGGATTTTGTCCATGCCTACATCATGGACCGGCAGGATTCAGGCGATTTTTTTGACCCGGAAGGCCTGATGATCCTGCTGGTCGCCGGGCCCTTCACTGCTCCGGCGATGTGCCTCTCCATCATGGTCGCCTGCGGTCTTGTGGCCGTCTCGCTGCCGCGGCTCACTCGGCGCGAACGCGAAAGAACAACCGACCGGCATCCGCTCCCCGATTGATGTTGATCCACATCTGGCCGCTCTCGTTGGTGTAGGTCTGCAGGTCGGTCCACTTGTCGAGGTTCTCGGAGAACTGAAGCACGACCTTGCCGCCCTTGTCGCCGGTAACGAGGAAGCGGAACTTGTCGTCGGCCGCCAACTGGACCGCACTGAGCGTGGGCGCGTTCGGGTCAACCGGTGTCACGTCCTCGATGAAGCCGTACTTCACCCCGAGATACTTGGTGATCGTGTCGCGCTCGCCGGAGCCAAGCGCACGGTTGTAAATGAGCACCTCGGCGATCTCGCCGCCAAAGGCCAGACTCGCCGCCTCTCCCACCAGCAGCGTACCGGTCACGTCCACATTCAGCGTGCTGCCGAACTCACCCAGTTCCACCGGGGCGCTGTCCACGTTCACTGTCGCGGTGCTGCCTTCCCTCACGAACTCCAGCACATGCCACGCCTCATCCCATCCTTCCGGTTGCAGTGCGCTGACCCGTCCTCCTTCCGAGACGTTGCCGTGGTCGATCAAAAACTGGTCATTGTAGCTTGTCAGCAGCGCCATATGGTTCTTGTAGTTGGGCGCCTCCCACGCCAGCACGGTGTTTGCCGTGCTCTTCCGTTTTTGACGCACCACGACGTACACGCCCACGGTGTCGGTTGAGAGCAGGCTTGTGCCGGCCACACCCGAACGCGCGAGGACATCATCCACTCCATCGAACTCGACCGCCGCTTGGCCGTTCACTCCCTCACTGTGAAGTGTCGGCTTCCTGTCGGCTTCCGACTGGCTCACGTCGTGCCCAAACGGGGTGCGGTCCGCCCAGGCACTCACCTTGCCACCCTCCTGCACGATGCCACTCCCGTCCAGCCACAGCCGCAGACCGTCCACCGGCACCGGCATCTCGCCGTACACCGCCACGCTTACGCTGGCTTCACTCACCGCCCCGTCGTTGTCGGTCGCCCGCACGGTCACGCTTTGCAACCCCACCTTGGCCAACATCCAGTCCACCTCATACGGTGCTTCGCTCCGCTTGGCCAAGCTCTCGCCATCGGCCAATACCTCCACCTGGGTCACTTCCCCGTCGCTGTCGGTTGCGGTAGCGCTCACTTTCAGTGTCGCTCCGATGCTCACGCCCTGGCCGGCCTCGGGTGAGGTGATCACCACTTCCGGCGCCGCGTTCGGTGGCAGCACAATCACGCTGACCACTCCCGACACAATCTCCGCCCCCCGGTTGTCGACCGCCACCGCTGTCAGCAAATGTTCACCCTCCACTGACGGCGTCCACTCCAGCTCGTACGGCGCGGCCTCGTCCACTCCCAGGATCGTCGCTCCGCTGAAGAACAGCACCTTGGCGACAGTGCCATCGGCGTCCGCTGCGTCCGCCTTGAGCGCGAGGCTCCCGCCCTGCTTGATCGCTGTCCCGGCACCGGGTGCCGTCAACGTCACCGTCGGCGCCTGGTTCTCGCTCACAAACAGCCCATACCTCGCCTCCAAATATCCCTTCACTCCGTCCTGCTCCGACTTGCTCAACGCCCGGTTGTACACCAGTACCTCAGCGATCCCACCGCCAAATGCCAGAGTCGCCGCCTCTCCCACCAGCAGCCTGCCGGTTACGTCCACATTCAGCGTGCTGCCGAACTCACCCAGCTCCACTTGGGTGCTGTCCACGTTCACTGTCGCGGTGTTGCCTTCCCTCACGAACTCCAGCACGTGCCACGCTTCATCCCAATCTTCCGGCTGCGCCGCACTCACCCGGCCTCCCTCCGAGACGTTGCCGTGGTCGATCAAAAACTGATCGTTGTAGCTCGTCAGCAGCGCCAGGTGGTTCTTGTAGTTGGGCGCCTCCCACGCCAACACCGTGTTTGCCGCGCTCTTCCCGTCCTGCCGCACAACGGCGTACACGCTCACCGCATCGGCTGAGAGCAAATCAGTGCCAGCCACGCC
>Ga0066867_10000958_pt1 | contig 14187 bp, 12 predicted proteins | sample ETN01SmetaG_4_FD_65606 | JGI IMG/M metagenome (GOLD analysis project Ga0066867, IMG submission 65606) | Marine microbial and viral communities from oxygen minimum zone, Eastern Pacific Ocean - ETNP2014F12-01SV261 | ecosystem: Environmental > Aquatic > Marine > Oceanic ... | reverse complement strand
GACCGCCAGCACCAGAAACGTTTCAATCTATGCCCTCAGTTTCCGCTAAGCTACAACTGACGGCATAGAAAATCATCACTCTACGGGTGGTACTAAGATTTAGGGTAGGTCAGTGCGTTTATCTAAGATTCCACAATATGGGTCAAAAAGGAGACACGACCTCTATTATTGTCAACTGGTTGCCATTTCAAAAACTTCCAAAAAACTTATTACTTTTATGGTAACGTTTCAAATGGTGATCGGAGTTAAAGTATAGAAAAAAATGGTGTCGGAGAAGAAAGTCGAACTCTCACAGGGTTGCCCCTACTGAATTTTAAGTCAAAATTCAGCATTTTTTTTAATCCTTCTAAAGTGAAGCTATCGAATGGGGCTATTACAATCAAGAAAATCCTGCAAAAAATATTGCTAAATTCATATAAAGCAAGTTGATTACATCTCGACTCCCGAATTGTGGTATTACTAGAATTAATATTGTCATGGGAAACGAAAACCATGAAGCTGTTCCAATGTTCTGATAACTGTCATCTTAATGAAGTCCTGAAAACTTCTGCACGCCAAAGCATATCTTTAATTGTACTCCTGCTTGCCACAATATTAATTGTCCCGTCCATAGCTTTTGCTGAGGTTGAAAAAGAATACTATCCAAGTGGAAAATTAAAAACTGAGAGGAATTTCATAAACGGCAAGGTGGAAGGAATTGGTAAGTTATATTATGAAAGTGGAAAGTTATGGGCGGAGATGAACTTCAAAAAAGGCAAGCTGGAAGGAAATTTCAAAGACTATTATAAAAGTGGTGATTTAAAAAGAGAGGCAAACTACAAAAATGGCAAGTGGAATGGAATTTTCAAGAAATATTCTGAAAGTGGAAAGTTAAAGGCGGAGACAAACTACAAAAACAATAAGCGGGATGGAATCGGTAAATATTATTATGAAAGTGGAGAGTTAAGAAGAGAAACAAACTACAAAAATGGTAAGAGGGAAGGAATTGGCAAGTTCTATTATAAAAATGGAAAACTAGAAGAAGAGGTAAACTATGAAAACAGCAAAAGGGAAGGAATTACCAAAAGATATTATAAAAATGGTGAATATAAATACATTGACACTTATAAGAGTGGCAAAAAAATAAACAGAAAAGCATATACAGAGGAAGGACAACTTAAATTTGACCAAGACTATCCAGAATAACTTTGTCCAGCAGGTATAAAATAATATTGTGCTAATTGAATTTTATTTTAAAAGGAGATGCAAATGAAACCAACAAAATACTGAAAATAACCATATTAACTACCCTTATAATGGGAGTCATCTAAGGTAAACTTTATAATCCTGTTTTTGCTAGACTCGCTGAGGACGCTGGTACTTTAAGTATTGGTTGCAGAATTCAAGAAGGCAGCGGAAAAATAGACATTTGGTTCTCTGGTATCACCGGTGGAAATTTCAGTTCAAATGACTACGCAAAAAAGGGCACTTTGTCACTGACTGCAACAGTTAGTGGAAATGAAAATACGGCAAAATTTTCCACATCAGCTAAATATAAAAAAATTGGAAACAGATTAGAAACCAGAGCAGTTTCTATAACGGTTCCGGTAAAAATGGAAGAGTTTAAGGCGCTTTTTGGTTTGTTTCCCAAGATAACTTGTACTTCACTATAAACAGCGAAAATAATGTTTGCCTGCTTAACGAAAAAACATTATGAAATTCATCTTAAATGTTAAATATGATAATTAGTAAAAACAAATAATTTACTAAAAATTAACTCCTTTTTATAAATTTCCTCCGAAGAGGCAGTAGATACTAATATTACCCCTGGCATACTCCCTCACTCCCCACCCTACAAAGTGCCAAAATTTGTTCCAAGAGACCTTCCATCAGCCTTTCCAGCATTTAAAACTCATAAGCTATACCCAAGTAAGGGACAAAATAATGGAGAGTAGAAGACGCTGGAAGCTGCAGCGCCACTATTTGATAGATAACGGAAGCAGTAAATTTTTTTGTTTTTAGTGTCACTTAAACAGATGTTTTTGAAATAGTCTTTTCTGGATTGAAGAGATTTGGTTTCAATTTGCTTGATTCATGCCGTCATTTTTGGTGAGATTTTACGTGTCTGGGATACGTATTGGAAGAGAAGAATTAATGGATAGTCGGCCCGGGACTTTTCATTATCTTCTTAATTTCACTTCGGATTTGGATCAGTACCTCCTGCCCCTTTCCCTTATCAGCCTTCTTTAATCCTACATCAATAATATGGAGAGCCTTTTCAAGATAACCGTTATCTCCTGCAAAACAGGCGTCTGCAATACAATCGTTTATATCCTCAAATTGGTAGACACTGCTCATAAGGAGTTTAAACTCTTTATCAAAAAAGGCGATAGATTCTTCACTCTTGGGATGGTCCTTTCCCATAGCGTGAATATGTTCGGTCAGTTCCCTCATAGCTCCGTAAAGTGTCCCGGACGAGATAGTTTCTTCCAAAACCCCCTGTTTGAGATGAGGATACTCAATAATAATAAACTGAGCGGCCCTCTGATGATTTTTCGAATAATTATAAATGGCCTGAAACATCCCAATATAATCCTTCAACGTCGAGTTATCATCAGTAGAGTGAGTGACGAAATCATCTACTGTCAAATCGGCAAGTTTCACGGCCTTATCAAAATTTTGTTTTTCCCAGGTCTTCTCTATCTTTGTCAGTCTCTTTTTTAAGTCTGTCATAGCGATTCTCCCTAAAATGATACTCAGCATATTGTAAGAATAAAATCCATTGTAACAAAATAACCGTTTGTTTCAAAAAAAGGTATTCCTGGAGATAGAGATTGACAAGACAGAGCAAGTGATTAGTTTGGCAGGGGCATAAGTGCTAACTTGTTTATAGATGATGAAATCTGTAAAATATTTTTTAATAATTTCAGTCTTTGGATTATTTTCTTTCAATTAGGGTAGTGAAGATTATTGGAGGCACAAATGAATGAAATTAAGGAGCTTCTTGTAGGTATAGATGAAATAGATAATCAACACATTGAGATATACGATTTATTGTGCCAAATTGTGAAGGCAAAAGAGAAAAATAATGAAGAAGGAGTAATGGTTAATGTGGAGAAATTACTTGAGATTTGGGAAACGCACTTTAAATTTGAAGAAGATTTAATGGAACATTATAAATACTCAGGCTGCGATGAGCATAAGAAAAAACACGATAATATGAGAGAGGAGATTTCAAATCTTAAAAAAATGTATTCCAAGGGATTTAAATATGTTGTGACCATCTTAGAACGAAGTTTGAATCAATGGGTAGAAGAAGTCATAGAACATATTACTGGTAAAGATAAAGATTTTGCCAAATATCTACACAGCAAAGGTGTGACGTAGCGTTAATTCTAACCTTTCAATTTTCTCTCCTGACTTCATCCGTCTAAAATAAATCTAAATTACCAGTTTAGAATCAGAAAAAAAATTTCTTTTTTGAAAAAAAAACACAAACCCCATAGACGATACCTTTCCTCTTTTCACTTATAAATCAGTACCTTATTTAACTTATTATAAAACTAATATTCCTTATAAGTATTATATATTCAATGGGTAACAAGAATATTTAGCTTGACTTGTGCTGTGTATGATAGTTCACTTAAAGATAACTAAAGTAAAGGACATGAAATGGAAAAGAAAAAAGGTGGATGCTGCCAGATGATGCATTTTCTTTCCGACAATTATTCAATCAATCATTGGAAAATAAGGCAAAAAAGAATGTGTTTTATCGGACAAAATGCTATAACGTATTGAATATAGTGGGTAATGTCCTTGCTTGACGTGCAAGGGGTCGGCGATACGAAACCGCCCGTGCCTATTACTTCTCTCTCAATTAATCAAATGCTTGCTTTTTAAAACCTTGTCCGAAGGATAGAGATATAACAATAATTAGTGGAATAAATAAAATGTAAGAATATTTTTTAATCATGGGCAGGTATCCTTATAAATCTAACACAAAATAAAACCAAAGCCAGATTTACGAGTCAATCACCTTTTTGCTGATTTTTATAAATCAAATTTCTTTCACCTCAACTCCCGAATTATGGTATTATTGGAAATTATCTTTCATGGGAGACGAAAGCCATGAAGCATTTCCAGTTCCATTCTGATAGCCGCAATTTTTGTGAAGTCCAAAAAGCATCTATACATCCAATCATATCTTTAATTGTATTCCTATTTGCCACAATATTAATTAACTCTTCCTTTGCTTTGGCTGAAATAAGAAAAGAGTTTTATCCAAGTGGGAAGTTAAGATCAGAAGGAAATATTGTGGATGGGAAAAAGGAAGGCATTCATAAAGAGTACTATGAAAACGGACAGTTATGGATTGAGGATAATTATGAAAACGGTAAACTGGACGGACTTTCTAATATCTATTATGAAAGCGGGCAGTTATGGATTGAGGAAAACTATAAAAATGACAAAAAAAATGGAGTCTACAGAGAATATTACAAAACTGGTGGATTAAGGTTCAGGGATATTTATAAGAATGACATCAAAATTAACAGAAAAGAATATACTGAGGAAGGGCAACTTAAATTTGACCAAGATTATCCACAAATAACTTTGTTCATCAAGTAGAAAAAAATATAGTTCTGATCTAAGTTGAATAAACAGAAACAAAATCCTATGAGTCCATATTGTAAGCTATGCCAACATAATAGAGAGGGAGCGGCGGGGATAACCATATACAAAATATCATGTGAATAATTAAATGAAAGTTATGAATGCCAAGCAGAAGGAAAGTAAGAGAGTTAAAAACTGGTAAAGAAAATTAGGAATTAATGGCAAAGGACTCGCAATATTATTAAAAAATAAGTTAGGCAAAAACAAGCCGCACCTAATCACATCAGCAGGATCGCTTCTCATTAAAAATAGATTAAATATCAATGCCAACACCCTAAGTGTTATTATTGGGAAGGTAGTTGGGGGGGTGAGCAAACTATAATGATAACAAGTTAACTATGGACTCTAATCAAGTAACAATCGAAAATATTTCAGAAGCGCTCTTTAGCGCTAAATATCAAAAACCAGCATATGTGATAGTTATTGCTCAAAATAATTTAAACAAGCAATTTTCATTTGAAGAAAAATTAACAAAAGATAGCATTTTAAATTGGCAAGAGAAACTAAAAAGCAATAATTATTCAAACAAACATGATATTTCCGAAATACTGAATCAAGCTGAAGAATTAGAAAAAGCAGGTAAGTATTATGAAGTAATTAATAAATTAATGGAGCCATTTATATTTAATTATAAAAAAGAAAAATCAAAGCTAAACCCTGATAAATCATTAAATCAAATCAACAAAAAAATAAAACAGAAACTATCTTTCGCATATGCAAAACACGGAGAAAACATACTATCCAAACAAGATGACTCAGATAAAGCATCACTCTATTTTGATAATGCTGTATTTATTGGTGAAGATAATTGGATAGCATACCATAACCAAGCTGTTGTTCTTCATATAAAAATAAAGTTTGATCAAGCAGCGTTGTTATATCAAAGGGCAATTAATATTAAAAGAAATGAACACTCATTTACTAATTTAGCAATGCTTTATCGCCAAACAGGTGATTATAGTAAAGCTATTGAAATGGCAACAGAGGCTATAAAAATTAATCAAGATTTCACAAGTGCATATCAAAATCGCGGTGTAGCATTTAGCTGGTATGGAAATGTAAATGCCGCTAAATCTGATTTTAAAAAAGTATTGAGTATTGAGCCTGGCAATAAGGCAGTGCAGCGATACTTAACAGAGTTAAAAAATTTAGATATTCATTGAAATTTGTATCATCTGTAAGTGGAAATGAACTGTGCCTTGTGCAACCGGCCTTGAAGTTAGGAGATGCTAAGAGTATTATCAAAGGCTAATGCTTATTATGCTGGACTGAATATGAACATGTTTTGTATTTAAATCCTCAAAAGATGGAAAAATGAGAAAAGCAAAATGGATTCTTCTTTTTCTAATTACAGGTATTACTGGATGGATAATCTATAACTTGCTTATAAAAAGTTAAAACCTAATACATGTGAAAAAGATATCACTTTTTATTACAGTTCTGCTCTTTGCCATCACTTTCAGGTGTGAACTCGATGCCGAAAGATAATCAGGATTAAATAACCAAATTAGTTATAATCATTGGTAAGAGTCCATTTTTTACGAACAAACACAAAGTCTCCTCCGTCATGGCCTGACTTTCGTAATATCTTTTATCTTTCTAAACAGATTTTTTTGTGTAAATTAATAGTTTCTCTACTAATTGCTGAGAATTCTTCATATAGGTTTTTTGACGACGGGTTAGCTTTTTTGGAATTTCAATATTGACTTTGACCAGTTGATCTCCATAGCCACTCCCGTTAGGCTTTGCTATGCCTTTTTAATATCGTTCTCGCTGGCTTGACGAGAAATGCCAAAAACTAAATAGTAACCCCTCTTTCTTAATTCGTTTCACCACTTTATCTTATCCATTACTATTTTTCGGATTTTGTTTTCGGCAGTGTTTCTTTCTCTTTTTCCGATACGTTTTCTGCCACTACGACCATGGCAGGTCTTAAAAGCCTATCATGAAACATGTATCCTTTGCGAAGTTCTTCTATAATTGTATTGTGTTCATGTTCTGTTGTAACAATTTTTGAGACAGCTTCATGCTTGTTTGGATCAAAAATCTGATCGAGACTGTTAAATTGTTGAGCTCCAACAGATCCTAGGATATTTTTGATTTTGTTCATAATCATCTCAACCCCTTTACTCAGATCTTCTACTTTATCGTTATTTTTGGTGGAGTGAAGAGCTCGCTCAAGGTCATCTATAATAGGTATGATATCTCGTATAACTTTTTCACCGGCATATTTAAAAGAATCCGCTTTTTCCCGCTGTGTCCTTTTTTTGAAATTATCAAATTCAGCGTTTAGTCGAAGGAATTTATCGTAATTTTCTTTTACCTCCTTGTCCTTTGCACCAATTGTTTTTTTTAATTTTTCCGCTTCTTTCTTAAAGAGTTTTTTGATTGCCTCTAATTTATCTGTTTTACCTTTAGTCTTTTTTGTCAGGGCTTTTTTCGTTTCCTGCTGATGAGGTTTTTCGTTAAAATTCTTCTTTATATCTTTATCTAAATTGATATCTTTTTGTGTTTTTGAAACTTCCATTAAGTTACTCCTTATTATGCAAGGCTGAAGACTAACAAATAGCTTTTTTATAGGTAGATAATAATTATCTAAGAGTCTGAGAGTTTATTTGATAATATGGTGGCGGTATAATCTACAAGGGAAATAATTTTTGGATATTCCATTCTTTTCGGGCCAAATATCCCAACTGTTCCTAAAACATTATCACCATACTTATAAGTATGGGTCACAAGACTGCAGTCCTGCATTTCGTGAATTCGATTTTCTGATCCAATAATAATGCTGGTCCCTTCTTCTTTGAGGCATTGATCCAGAATAAATATAAGTTTGCTCTTTTCCTCAAATGCGTTCAAAATACCTTTCATTTTTTTTAAATCATCTCTGAATTCTGGTTGGTCAAAAATATTGGTTGTTCCGGCTATGTAGAAGTCTCCTTCAATATCATCTTCAATAAAGGCTTTTTGGATTAACTCCAGTGCTTTTTTGAGAAGGTTATTATAAATCCTTTTTTCTCTTTTCATAGTGGAAACAATTTTTTTCCTCACTTCCCGCAAAGTCAAATTAGTGAACTGGTCATTTAAGTACCTGGAGATTGAATCGAGTTTATCTTGAGTAAGGTCATCTTTCAAATTAATCAATTTGTTTTGGACAACGCCCGATTTAGAAATAAAAACAACTAACACCTGAAACACACTGGTTTTAATCAGTTCAATACGTTTAAAAGTGATATTTGCAAATTTAGGAAGAAGAATAATGCTTGCCTGATTAGATAAATCAGAGAGTACTTTCGAGGATTGTAAAATAGCTTCCATTGCTTCTGTTCGGTTGGATTGTAATTTATTTTTTATAGCTTCAGAATCTTTATGGCTTGGTTTGGGGATTTTACATAGATTATCAACATAAAATCGGTATGCTCTATCGGTTGGTACTCTTCCTGCCGAAGAATGAGGCTGCTTTAAAAATCCAGAATCCTCCAGATCTGACATGGCATTGCGGATGGTAGCCGGACTTAAATCTCTAAGGTATTTCTTTGAAATAGTGCGTGAACCGACTGGTTCTGCCGTTGAAATAAAATGCTTCAGAACAGCTTGAAGAATTTTTAAGTTTCTGTCGTTTAATATTTTGATCATAACTTATTTTAAAATAGTAAATCTCCATCCCTCAAAAAGCTTAATTAAACAAAACTATCAACTAAATTAAAAGATGTCAAGTTTTCTATAAATATGGATGATTAAATAAGTTCCACTATTTCTTCTATTGTTTTTCTGAGAAGTTCTTTTCCGCCAAAAGTCATGCCAAGGTTCTTTATCTTCTGTGTATCAATTTGGTTTTTTGGCCCTTTATTTAAATCTTCTATTATACAGTTGCTGTTTAAAATTTCTGAGGCGATTCGCGCTACTTCCTGATCTGCAATATACATGTCATAACAATTATATGCCTGTCCCGCTATTCCGTTTGATTTAAGAAGAAGGGAGACAGTTTTGGCCACATCTGCGGCATGTACCTCTTTCCCTCCCGTTGCCACAGAGATTCGTCCGCCCTTTTTGGCCCGCTTTATTAAGTCAAACCATTTACTCTGTTCCGCTGGATGTGTTAGACCGAAAATTCCTGTTGGCCTTACGGCGCAGATGTTCCAGCCCTCTCCAAAACCGAAACTATGGATAAATTTTTCAACGGAAGCCTTATAGGCTCCGTAGTGGGATAGCGCCCAGAGAGGATGAGCTTCATCGAGAGGCCGATCATCAAGAATGACTTCATGAACCGCACAGGTGGAAATAAAAATAAATCGATCTATACCAATTTTCTTTGAAAAGTCAATCAAAGAAAGAGACCCCATTAGGTTTAAATGGAGAAATTCCATCAAGTCTTTTCCGGGGCTTGCTCTAAATTGCAATCCTTTCGGCCTGGCCAATGCTGCGTGGATAACAGCGTCCACTCCTCTGAGTAATCTTTTTTGACTTCCCTCATCACCGAGGTCGCCTTCAACCCACTCCACTTTTCCGCCCAAATTTTCAAGACCGCTTATATCACTGTTAAAGCGCTTCCAGCATCGGCAAAAGTGGCCTTCCCGGACAAGCCATCTCAGAATATATCTCCCTAAAAACCCGGTGGCGCCTGTTATAGCAATTTTCATTTTCCTTCTCCGTCAAAAACTTCTAGGCAATAAAAGATTTCCATGATCATCTGGTAATTTACGTTATCATAAATGCGTTTCATAATAAAATCCATTGCCATTGAGCGGAATAAATAATATTCTTCAAAGACGTTTAAATTTTACATTAATAAAGCTAGAATAGGTTGCCCTTACCCCAAAAAACTGATCTACTGAAAGATTTTACCAACAAGGAAAATTAAATGTTTAACAGAATAGCTTTTTTAAAATTGTGTTGTCCGGGCGATATTTTATTTACTACACCGGCTATCCGGGCAGTAAAAAATAAATTTCCTGATTCAAATTTGTTTTATATAACAGGAAATTATTCTAAATTCGTCCCAGAGCACAATCCTCATATTGAAAAGACAATTATTGTTAACCCACCGTTTGAATTGAGCTACAGGTTTTTGGCTGGGGCTTCATTTGCCAGGGCGGCTCGTCTTATGGCAAAAGAAAAGCTCGATCTTGTTATTAGCTTTCATCGATCAATGATTGTATCATCCATGGCGGTTATTGGTTTAACAAAGAAAGTGCTGAGTTTTGATACTGCTTGGCCTATGGTAGATTATTCAGTAAAATTCAATCCGCACCAGCACGAGATTCTTCGCTATCTCGATCTGGTTTCAGTTATAGGAGTAAACCCTGAGGGACGGGCGATGGAATATGAGACGAAAATAACTGAAGATGAAGAGGCAAAGAATGTGCTTCGAAAAAAAAATATTTATGGAGAATTTGCTGTCATTGCGCCCGGAGGAGGAGAAAATCCAGGTACAGTTATGCATATTAAAAGGTGGGCAGCTTTAAATTATAAAAATATTTCCCAATATATTCAGAGACGATATAAATTGCCGGTAGTAGCTGTAGGGTCATTGTTGGAAAGGGAATTAGCAGAAACCATAAGTCCGAATATCAACCTTGCGGGAAAGACATCCTTTGAATTACTTGCGGCAATTTTAAAAAGAGCCGCTATTGTAATAGGAAACGATTCCGGACCTTTGTATCTGGCGTCGGCGGTAGGTGCAAAGACCATAATTATCTATGGACCGTCATCCTCCAAGCTTTTAGAACCATTTTCAAACTTTCACCGATCGATTTCGAATCCTATAGAATGTCAGCCGTGCTATCATCCTCAGAAAGTAGAAAGAGGCCATATAACTTGCGCTACAGGGACTTTGTCCTGTATGCTGAATATAGAGCTACGATATGTACAAAATTCTATTGATGAACTATTGAAAGAGTAAGCTCGGTCTCACCCATAAAAGGAATCCAAATAGTTCTTAACCTTACCAGAGTGACTTACCTCAACTTTTTTTGATAGGTTTTACAGCAACTGCCTTTAATGTTCCTTGAATTTGCGAAACGGTTGAACTGAAGCCACTATTTTCTAATTCCGCTTTCAGGCGGGTTTTGTCATACATACCAAGGTGGTGATCATGAATTCCTGAAAGTTTATCATAGGACCCACCGGAATGAATTTTAAAAGCAACCCACCTGCTTAGTGATTCGCCGGTATTAGCAGAAATATCTGGATGTTCAGTGCGAGGATAGTTTAATATTCCTCCATTCAAGAACCTTCTCCATTTACTGCGATTTTTAAGATAGAGTTTCATGACCCATTCCATATCTGGGGTCTCTATATCGAGCTTACCGCCTTCCTTCAGGAGCTGGTATAACCATTGCCACATAGCTATTTGATTGTACCAATGAATGTGCTCTACTACATGATATAGCCTTATCTCATTGAATAAACACAATTCATCCGCAAGGTGCTCCGCTGTGGACGGAAACCGGGTGGCACCTTCTTCCAGTAATTTAGGTCTTAAGGGTAAAAGAGTGGGGTACAAACTGATATCATATTCCTTTGGCATAAAGATAGCTCTTATATCCCCAACAAATTCCACATGTGGTGCATTTGGATTAATATCCAGATGAGTGAAACCCTCACCTGGATTTTCCCCTGAACCTATCTCCAGTTTATCCGACCACTCTTTTTGCATATTTTCATTTTCAATTTTGTTGCTAAACTTATTTTTTTAACTTTTATGACCCAATCAAAAAAAAGAAACATATAAAAATATTTCAATAATCTTATATAAATTCCCATTTATGTTTCACACGAAAAATTCCAGTATCATTTATATCTGAACTTATAAGAAATGATAGACAATGACTTAAGTGATCGAAAGTGTAATCATTTTTATCATGTATGGCTATATCGATATGATATAATCCAGTGATGAAGTCCAGCCTTTTTATATCAATATGTACAAATCCATCTTTTTTCAGTTTTACCAAAGGAATGTTTTCGATATTTGTATTGGAGCCGTAGCAGCATACTCCATCACTTCGAAAAAAAGCAAAGCCAAACACAGGGTTCGAAACAGGTTTGTTTTCTTTGTACCCGATTTCGATCGTCATTCTTTCGCCGGTTTTGTATGCAGAACTTTCCTCATTTTTAGAATTCAAAAGTCTGATAGAAACGATTTCTATTTCCTTCGCACCCCATCTTCTACCATGTTTTCCTATGGCAGCTTTTTTTAAACTCAATGCGTTTCCTCTATCAGAACCATGATCGCTATTAGAAATGCTTTTTTTATACTTCTCCATAACTTTGTGAGGTGGTCCGATTTCATTTATCATACCCTGGTTCATCCAGATGACCTCATCACACCACTTTTCTATTGCCTGTAAATCGTGAGAAACGATTAAAAGAGTTTTCCCTTTTTTCTGCAAATCTTCAATTCTGTCATTGCATTTTCGAGAAAAGGCTTCATCCCCTACGGCTAAAATCTCATCAATTAGCAATATCTCCGGCTCAACATTTACAGCGATTGAAAAACCGAGACGCATATACATCCCCGATGAATAGGTCCTGACAGGTGCGTCGATAAAATTTTCAAGGTTCGCATATTCAACGATGGAATCAAATCTATTTTTTATTTCTTTTTTTGAAAGGCCAAGAATTATTCCATTGATGAACACATTTTCTCTTCCGGAAAATTCAGGATGAAACCCGGCGCCTAGTTCGATTAAAGTTGAAATTCTGCCGTTAACCTTTATGCGTCCGGTATCCGGTCTGTAAATTTTAGAGATTATTTTTAGAAGGGTGCTTTTTCCTGAACCGTTGTGTCCTATAATTCCAACGGTTTTCCCTCTTTCTATTGAAGTACTTATGTCTTTTAACGCATACAATAAATCATTGCCTTTAGGAAAACGAGACTTTCTTAATAAAAGAGATTTCAATGTTGTATGTTGAGTTTTGAGATTCCGAATTCTAAATTTTTTTGAAATATTTTCTAGTTTAATGGCGTCCATTTTAAAGTTCTTCCGCGAAAACAGGTTTTAGGCGACTAAATAGAGCGGACCCGATGAAAAAAATGGTAGAGGAAACAGACAAAAGTGTAATAAAACTTGGCAGTTCGGGGTAACGGTTAAAAAAAGAAATATTCTGATAAGCCATTGAAAATAATGCCATTGGATTGAGATAGATCAGAAATTTATATTTTTCCGGAATAATCGAAAAAGGGTAGATAATGGGGCATAGAAAAAACCACAGGGTAAGCAGGTTTCCGAGAATATGTTGAACGTCTCTAAAATACACATTAAGAGAAGCAGTAATAAATACTAACCCCTGGGTAAATAAGAACTGAAACAGTAGAAGTGGAATAAAACAAATTAATAAAGGCAATCCCAGGGATATTTTATTGAACATAAGAAACATAATCAAGAGTGGTAAACTAAATAAATAATTAACAAGATGAGTCAAAACAGAAACAACAGGAAGAATTTCTACAGGGAAATAGGTTTTTGTAACAAGCTGAGCGTTGCTAATGAGTGAGTTTACACCATCGTTCAGCGATGAAGTAAACCAAATCCAGGGGAGCAGTCCGCAAAAAACAAAACTGGAATAGTTATCCATCCTAATTCTTACAAATAAAGAAAACACCAGGGTATAGACCATCATGAGCAATAGAGGATTTAAAAAAGACCATAAAAATCCAAAAAAAGTCCTTCTGTAACGCATTTGTACTTCACGAAGAACTAAATTTAATATCAATTCACGGAATAAATAAATGTTTTTAAAAATAGTTAACATTTTGTTCGGTTTGGTAACGGATCTAAATTTATACTAACTCCTTTAGTTGTTCGGTGAAAAAATCGGTTTGTAGTGGCTGGAGACAGTGTAATTCGTTGCAGCCGACATCAAAGCAGGGAGAACAAAGTATGGGATAAAAAATAAATCTATGCAAATACTTTCCTTTTGTCTCCCATACCTCAGTCCGGTTAGAATAAGTTTTAACATGACGAGCTTCGGATTTTGACCAGGGATACCAGACCCATACTGCCCCCGGTCCAAAATATACTAAAGTATTTGTAAGAGTAGTACAAAGATGTGCAGTCCCACCATCAGGAACAAAAGCAAAATAAATATTTTCACCCACAAAATTTATCAAATTTTCTTTATTCATTTTATCAATGAATTCAATTTTATAATTCACTAAATTTCTTTTAAAAAAACCAAGATTGGGATTTTTTGGTTCATCAAGTAGATAAACTTTGCGTTTCGCCCTTGAGGCAAATTCTTTAATAATGTTTAAAAGAATATTATTATCAATTCGCCTATAATCAAGACCTCCAACATGAAAGAGAATATGCTTTCTTTTTTCAACATTTGTTATTGGATACCCATATAATTCAAGTTCGTAATTGAATGGATTAACTTTATCAAAATTTTTTATTCCCTGAGATGCTAAATCAAAATATCTTTTTACAATATGCTTTTTAGGATAGGCACTGACAAAAGGAATATTTAAGCAATAATCAGCCATATACCAAAAACTCTTTAAGTCATGCGTTATGCTGTGTTTTGCTATAA
>Ga0066867_10000940_pt1 | contig 14297 bp, 10 predicted proteins | sample ETN01SmetaG_4_FD_65606 | JGI IMG/M metagenome (GOLD analysis project Ga0066867, IMG submission 65606) | Marine microbial and viral communities from oxygen minimum zone, Eastern Pacific Ocean - ETNP2014F12-01SV261 | ecosystem: Environmental > Aquatic > Marine > Oceanic ... | reverse complement strand
AGGAGGCCCTGAAATTTATCTTTTGAGCCTTCGCTTTTTTGTTTTTTTTGATCCTAGTAATTTTGCGGATACATTCTACGCTCCCATTACTGATATTAATAACACACATTTCGGGGTTAATTGATTCAGCCATTAACCCCGAAATGTGTGTTTAACATTCTTGAACTACTGTTATCTATAACATAGCCTCCAAGTTTCATAACGTTTCTTTCTTCTTCTGGTCACCCAACGCCTTCCTAAGGTCTACCAATTACTCAACGTTCCAATATTACAGGTTTTGGCAAATCATGATTAAAACTCCATGTCCATGCCAAGCTTTTCCAGAGTCTATTCCACTGCCCTCGAATTCTTTTATCCGTAGATGAAATTCTACTCCGATCAGCTTGACTTTCATGCCTCTTCCCGTCAGTTTTCTATTGCAAAATATGGTGATTCTACGCCTAAATAATCACCCAGCTTGCGATCCGCATAGCTTCTTTTTTTTTCAGCCCAACCATAAAAATCTTACATGATCCGCGACCGAATCATCGACGGACTGACCTTTGACGACATCCTTCTGGTTCCGGGTTATGCCGAGATACAGCCCTCGGAAGTTTCACTGAGGAGCAGACTCACACGCAGGTTGGAGTGCAACATCCCAATCCTCAGTGCCGCAATGGACACTGTTACTGAAGCAGATACCGCGATCTGCATGGCACAGGAGGGTGGTCTCGGGGTGATCCACAAAAACCTCTCCATCGAGGAACAAGCCAGCCAGGTGAATCGTGTTAAACGTTCCGAAAGTGGAATGATCACCAACCCGATCACGATCGAACCAGACCAGCCGATCAGTGAAGCTTTGAAGCTAATGGAAAGTTACCGGATTTCAGGAGTACCTGTCATCCGTGGAACAGAGCTCGTTGGAATCCTCACCAACCGTGACCTACGTTTTGAAACGAACCATGAGAAACCAGTCTCGGAACTGATGACTGGAGGGCGGGAGAAACTCGTCACCATAGCCCCAGGAATCGAGATGGAGGCGGCTAAACGCCTGCTCCACCAGCACCGTATAGAAAAACTTTTGGTGGTGAATGATAATTATGAATTACAGGGACTGATCACCATCAAAGATATCGAAAAAGCACGTAAATATCCTAATGCCAATAAAGATCAGGTAGGCCGTTTGCTGGTTGGTGCAGCCTTAGGTGTTTCTGTTGACTTGCTTCAACGGGCAGAAGCACTGATTCAAGCAGACGTCGACCTAGTCGTACTTGACTCCGCACACGGACACTCACAGGGTGTGATCGAAAGCATCCGAAAACTACGCTCTCATTTTCCGGAACTCCAGATCATCGGGGGTAACATTGCAACGGCCGAGGGCGCACAGGCTCTGTTGGAAGCGGGTGTAGACGCTGTCAAGGTCGGTATCGGCCCAGGATCGATTTGTACCACACGAATGGTCGCGGGCATCGGCATGCCTCAGATTTCGGCCATCGACAACGTTTCCGAGGCACTTCGAAAAACCGATGTCCCGATCATTGCTGATGGAGGGATTAAATATTCTGGAGATATCGTCAAGGCTCTCGCTGCTGGGGCAAACAGCGTGATGATCGGAAGCCTTTTTGCAGGAACTGCGGAAACTCCTGGTCAGGTCATTTTATATCAAGGACGTCGCTACAAACTATACCGGGGCATGGGATCCTTAGGCGCAATGAAAGAAGGTAGCAAAGACCGTTACTTTCAAACTGATGTTCAGGAGGTTCAAAAACTGGTCCCGGAAGGAATTGAAGGTCGGGTCCCCTACAAGGGGCCTTTGGTAGAGTCCATTTTTCAGTTCATCGGCGGACTGAGAGCCGGGATGGGTTATACAGGTTGCAGAAACATCGAAGATCTTCAAAGCAAACCCAGTTATGTTCGCATTTCCAACGCAGGCCTCCGCGAAAGTCATGTGCATGATGTTTACATCACCGAGGAGGCACCCAATTACCCTTCCTTCAAACCTGACAACTGACCTTCTAGTGTCTGGATTGAAAACCATCAATTGCCTCGCGTTGTTCCTTGTGATGACGACCGTAGGCTGCTCGTTTCACTACGATCAGGGACTGGACCTGGAATCTGAAGGACGATTCGAAGAGGCATCCATAGAATACCACCGTGCTTATGTGGATGATCCTAATGATTTGGAAATCCAGGAAGCCTTAGTACGAGTCAACCGCAAAGTTGCACGAGACAACTTCCAGAGATACAAGGAGTTTCTTCAGAAAAAACTATACCACAAAGCATTTTCAAGACTTCAAAGCATCCTCAGACAGGATCAGGAACTTAAGGAGGCCCAAGAAGAACTGAAACACTGGACCAAAATTCTTCTAACAGGAAAGATTAATTTTGAATTCAAAAGACTCGGCATGAACCTGAGATTGGCAGAAAAGATGAAATTGCAGGTTCACCTCAATTCCCCTTCTGGAGAATTACTTCGTGGAGAGGTTTCCTATGAAAGTGGTATCTTCATAGTAGAAGATTTGCTTTATCAAACTGCTCGTGAAAAATTAACCGAATACACGCTCAACACGATCGGTCTCGAGTTACACCAAAAGGACAGCCGCGGATTCACCAAAGAACAATTCGAACGCTTCATCTACTTCCGCACCCTAGTCCCAGGAAGCGTGGAAGGAAGGCTGAACGGGATTTCGGAATCTGTAAAAAAAGTGATGGATCAACGGCCCAACCTGTTCCAAAGAACGGATTCGGGACTGAAAGCTTGGTTCCCCCCACGATTGGTGCGATATCAGATAAGACTGGATCAAAATCAAATCCAGATATTGAATTCTGAAAAACGTCGTGAATTTGCTCCGGAAGTCCTTTACCTTAATTCCGGAGGAGGTCGGGCCTTCGTTGATTTTGGGGTGTTGGAACTCAAACGGGATGAAGAACGGAGAAAATGGAGCATCAGACGCAAAACGTATCTTCTTGATTCCGATGATTATTTCCCTGAACTTTCACGGAATCTCGCCCTCAGTCGATATTTTCAATACGAGCAGGCCTATCGCTTTGTTCACTGAGACGAAACGGTAGCTTCTCCTCGGGATTTCTGAAATTGCAGAAGAAGCCTCAAATGGGGTGGAAAACCTCTCCTTTTGAAACCATTTGGAGAATCTGTTCTGTGGGCCTGTAGAGTTCACTGAGCTCGATATATTGTTCTGCGGCAGAAGCCAAACGGCCGAGACCTTCTTCATCCGCCCATCGGAAGATGCCTCCACGAAAAGGAGGAAAGCCCAGACCATAGACAAGTGCCATATCCACTTCAGCAGGATTTTCTACGATGCTGTCTTCCAGACATCGTGAACTTTCCATTAGCATAGGAAGCATCATCCGCTCGATGATGGCCTGATCCGTCATCTTAGGTTCTACTTTTTTGCCAAAGAACTTTTCAAGGAGCGGTCCCATTTCTGGGTCACGTTCTTTACGAGGTTTTCCTTTTTTGTCCGTGGTATGAATGTAAAACCCTTTTTCATTCTTTTTCCCGTATCGGCCGTTCTCAAACATATGGGTGATGATATTCGCTTTTTCGTTGCTCATCCTTTCAGGATAACCTTCCGCCAAAACTCCTCCTGCATGATGGGATGTATCGATGCCCACTACATCCAACAGCCATGCCGGCCCCATCGGCCAACCGAATTTCTGCATCACACGGTCAATCCTTTCAAAGTCCACTCCCTCTTCGATAAGACCTGCAAAGCCTGCAAAATAAGGAAAAAGGACACGGTTGACCAAAAATCCTGGACAATCATTGACCACCACCGGGCTTTTGCCGAGGTCAGCGGCATAGGCCACTGTCCGCGCAATGGCTTCCTCACTGCTTTGTTTGGTTCGGATCACTTCCACCAGGGGCATCCGATGCACCGGATTAAAGAAGTGCATTCCACAGAAACGTTCCGGATTTTTCAGTCCTTCCGCAAGTTTTGTAATGGAGATGGTTGATGTGTTGGACGCAAGTACCGCATCTTCCGCAAGAACCTCCTCCATTTCCTGGTAAACCTGTCTCTTCACCTTTTCCAGTTCCACAACCGCTTCGACAACCAGGTCCGCTTCTTTGAGGCTGTCGTAGGACAGGCTTGGAGTGATGCGGGTCAAGGTCTCGGCCATCTTCCTGGAATCCATCCGGCTCCTGTCCACCCTGCGTTGTAGGATGCCCGCCGCCTCGCTCATGCCAAGATCGAGCTGTGAGCTGGAAATGTCTTTCATCGTTATTGGAATTTTCTTGTAGGCCGACTGGTAGGCAACTCCTCCTCCCATGATTCCTGCACCCAGAACGGCAGCTTTTTTAACAGGCTTGGCAGTTTTTCGGTAAGTTTTGGCCTTTTTCTTAAGCAACTGATCTCCAAGAAAAAGACTAATCAACGCTCTTGCTTCAGAAGTTTTTGCAAGTTCGGCAAATCCCTCGGCTTCCACATCAAGAGCTTCCCGAATGGTCAGCCCTGCTGATGCCTGCATCACCCCGACGATCGTAAGTGGTGAGGGGTATTGACCTTTGGTCTTTTGGGTAATGAATGCGCGTGCGGTTTCAAAGGTCATCATCGCTTCATTCTCATTCAGCTTCAGCGGCCCCTGTTTGTTTTTCACTCTTGACTGCCAGTTAAGTTCACCCTGGATTGCCTTCATCAGCATCTTCATGGAAGCCTCTTTCAATTGCTCTGGCTCGACGACAGCATCAACCGCCCCGGCCTTAAGGGCTTCGTCCGGTTTTTTTTCATCACCGGCCGCAGCCCATTCGAGCGCATTGTCTGCTCCTATCAGCCTAGGAAGCCGGGTCGTTCCGCCAAATCCGGGCAGAAGCCCAAGCTTCACCTCGGGCAGCCCGACTTTGGCCTGGGTGGATGCAATCCTGAAGGTTGAGGCAAGGGTGATTTCAAACCCTCCACCCAATGCATAGCCGTTGATGGCACAGACACTCGGAACGCCCAGATTTTCCATGTCCAGAAACACCTGCTGCTGCCGTTTGATCTGTTCGATCAACTCGTCCAGCGGCATTTGGAAAAAACCCAAAAATTCATTAATATCCGCGCCGACGATGAAGGCTTCTTTAGCACTGTTGATCATGAGCCCCTTCAATCCCGATTCCTGGCCAAGCTGGTTTACAACTTCGCGGTATTCCTCCATGGTCACACGGTTGAACTTGTTGACCGATTCATTCTGAAGATCGAAGGTCATTTCAACGACCCCATCTTCAATCATGCGGCACTGTAGGGCTTCTCCATTAAATTCCATGCTGACCTTTTGATTGATTCAAAAATTGATGTCCAATGCCCCATAATTCTGGGTTTTAGCACCTGCCATCAGGGCCTCGGCCTCGGGGACAATGGCCTCCACAAAATTCTGGGCTGTGATCCGCTTGTTGTTGAAAAATCGTGCTTCTGAGTTTTCTTCCAGGAATTCCTTCAAGCCGGAATCCATCACGGCCTTCTCCGCCACCAGGTTTTCCAACTTTGAAACGGCAATCACTGCTTGTTCTAGGAGAAATCCTGCAGCCGCAACCGAGGCTAAGAACTTCAGAAAGGGTGTCGCATATAGAGCGACACCTTCGATGCCACGCTGTTCGACAACTTCTTTTGATGCCATGGCCATTTCATAAACCGATTCACACTGGAGTTCCCATTGCTGGTAGGCTGATTTAAGTTGTGGAATTTCCCGGTTTTTCTCGATGTTGCTGCTGAAACGTCCCATCAGGGTTTGGAACAGAGCCCCATTCTGCAATGTCATTTTTCGTCCAACCAGGTCCAAGGCCTGGATATCGGTGGTTCCTTCATAAATTGCAGAAACACGAATGTCCCGATACATCTGTTCCAATGGAAAATCCTTGGTATAGCCAACTCCTCCAAGAACCTGGATGGCGGTTCGTACAGTATCAATTCCGGTTTCGGCGCACCATCCCTTACAGAGTGGAGTGAGGATATCCAACAACATGCTATTGGTCTCATAAAGGGGATCCTCTTTATCCAAACAGGTCAGCTCGTCGAGGGCATTTGCCGTTGCATAGAGCAGAGCACGCATTCCCTCAACCTTACTTTTCATCTGCATCAGATTGTGTCGCACTGCAGGATGTTCGATGATTGCCACCCTGGATGCGTCCACATCCCGAACTTTGCTGATGTGAACCCCCTGCACCCTTTCTCGGGCGTAACTCAGCGCGTTATGGTATGCTGCCGCCCCATTGGCCAGTCCGATCAGGGCCGTGCCAATACGAGCCTCATTCATCATCTGAAACATGCAGGACATACCTTTATTTTCTTCACCCAGCAGCCATCCCCGGCAATTGCCGTTTTCACCAAATTTCAACATCGCTGTAGGACTCGAATGAAGACCCATTTTGTTTTCGATGGAAGCAACAGTAACGTCATTCCATTCTCCAAGACTGCCATCCTCCTCAACCAGGGTGTGGGGTACGAGAAACAGACTCAGTCCTGCCGTTCCATCCGGAGCCCCCTTGATACGCGCAAGCACAGCATGAATTGTATTTTCGGCCAGATCGGTATCTCCGTTGCTGATCCAGCTTTTGGTCCCTTTGATCCGGTAAGTCCCGTCTCCACAAGCTTCAGCAGAGGTCAATCCTGCTCCGACATCAGAGCCCGCATGGGGTTCGCTGAGGCACATGGTTCCATTGAAATCCCCCCGGTTCATTTTCATGATGTATTTCTTTTTCAAATCATCAGTGCCGAAGGATTCCACCAGCCGTGCTGCCCCGGTGGTCAGTGCAAAATGTGCAGACAAACCAGGATTCCCTGCGTTGACCCCCTCATTAACCGCCAGTCCAACAGATGCAGGAGCTCCCTGCCCTCCATATTCCGGTGAAGCGTTGAGTGCCGCCCACCCCAGTTCAAATCCTTTGCGATAAGGTTCTTTCATGCATTCAGGCGACTTGATTCTCCCATTCTCCATGCTGCATCCTATCCGGTCACTTTCCATCCTTGAAGGAGCCACCACGTCAATCGCAAAGCGCATTCCTTCCTCGAGTAGCATCTCTACCGTTTCCTCATCAAAATCCTTGAAACACTCGTATTCTGTGAGCCGGGAAAGATTCAGCCAGTCCTTGAGAATAAAATGGATTTCCTGTGCATCCAGGGTTAGATCCGTACTACTCATGATATTTTTGATTGCCAGGTATTTGTTTTTCTGAGGGTGTGGTCTTGGAAAGCCCTTTGACTTTTTCTCCAGGACCAAACAATCGAATTGTCTACAATTGGATAACAGATAAATTATAAAGAAGGATGGACACAATCACAAAAAAGAAAACAGTTTAATGAGAATCAACCGTTTTTTTAACTGGAAATGAAGTGTTTGCGAGAGGGATGTCTCAATCGAGAGAGTGCCTTGGCTTCAATCTGGCGGATCCGTTCCCGGGTCACATCGAAATTCAAACCTATTTCCTCTAGGGTGTATTCTCTTTTTTGATCGATTCCAAAACGCATCTTTAATACATTCGCTTCACGATCAGAAAGACTTTGTAAAACTTCTTCCAGCACTTCCTTAAGATTGTTCTGCTGGAAACACAGATCAGGGTTTGGACTATTCTGGTCCTCTAAGAATTCTCCAAGACTAGAATCATCACCTTCTCCAAGCGGAGTACTGAGAGAAACCGGAGTCTGACTGATTTTCAAAGTTTCAAACAACCTTTCCAAAGGGATCCCAATTGTTTTGCGAATTTCTTCTTGGCTGGGTTTGCGTCCTAATTCCTGACGCATCTTCTTGTTGACCTGCAGAAAACGGTTCAGGCTTTCGATCATGTGAACCGGAATCCTGATTGTACGGGCATGATCAATCAGGGAACGAGTAATGGCCTGACGGATCCACCAGGTGGCATAAGTTGAAAATTTATGGCCCCGACGATACTCGAACTTATCGACGGCCCGCATCAATCCTAGATTTCCCTCTTGAATGAGATCAGTCAGAGGAAGTCCACGATTCAGGAATTTCTTGGCAATACTGATTACCAGTCTCAGGTTTGATTCAATGAGATGGGTTTTAGCCCGATGTACCGCATTTTCAGCGTCACGGATTCGAGCGACCTGCTCCGCAAAGGTTTCTTCGCTCATCCCCGTTGGTACCAGAAGAAGCTGAATCCGCCGTTGTTTCAAAATGATTCTTTCTTCAATCCTTTGGATCTCGCTCTGGGGGCGTTGGGTCCTTCCAGCAATCCATTGCCTAAAAAGATTCCTTGCTTCAGAATCAAACTTGCTCGTCAACATCCGAAGTTCTTCCTCCCACTCACTACGGCTAACCCCAAATTGCCCAAGTAGATGATCGATGACCCGGTTCTGCAGCTCGATGTAATTGTAAAACGAATAGACCCTCTTGCAGAAAGCATCGAGTTGATTGGAACTGAAACAACAATTGAGCAGGGTTTTTTTGAGGGATTTACTCTTACGCTGCCAGTCCCTCCTCTGTTCCGGATGAGGAATTCTTTGTAACGAAAAAAAATGAGGCGACTGCTGGATCTTCTTCTCAACCAGCTTCAACGCACGCCGCAAGTTTCGCTCCGCAGTCTCTTCATCTGCCACCAGACGGCTCTGATCATCCACTCCCATGATCAGACGATGTGCATGCAGGTCTCCTTTTTCAAGCCCCTCCTTCAATTTCAATATGTAACCCAACACCAGCGGAGAATTGACGAATTCTTCCATCAACTGGTGGTTTTTATTCTCAATCCGTTTAGAAACCTCCAATTCTTCATCACGCTTAAGCACAGGAAATCGGCTCATCTTGCGGAAATAAAGCTCAACCAGATCTTCACTTCCGAGCTTATTCTGTCCCTCTAACTCAACCTCAACCCCTAAATTGAATTTTTTGATCGAATCAAATCGATTTGCATCCTGAGATTCTCCCCCTTCGAAAGCCAGGCCATTGCTTGTCAAATCGGTTTCCTGCTCCTGATTCATATTCTCCTGAACATTTCTTTGAAAACGGTATCTTCCTCAAACTCTATCGAATGTGTCAACATTATCTTGCCCCTACTTTAACGTGAATGAATGAATTCATAAAATCTTGATAATATTAATATTTTTTATATTTCAGTGTCTCATCGATCCTAAAACCTGTCAATGAAATCAGAAGAAATAAATTGTAGTTAGGAAGAAAAATCGAGATTTTCATGACTCCTCCAGCCGGAGATCTTCCGGATGAAGGATATTCATTTCAGAGGACTTGGAAAATCAAAACGAAGCCTGACCTGATTAAGATCTACTGAGGAAGAACCGTGACACCTTGGACTTCTATTCCTTGTCTTTAAAAATCAGCATTGGACAATTGGCATGGTGCACCAAATAATCTGTATTACTGCCCATCAACATTCTATTGATCGCAGTATGGGAGTGTGCAGCCATCATCAGCATTGCTGGTTTATGGACTTTCTGCATGTCAAGGATTTTGGCGTAAGGCGTGCCAAAGTGCACAAAGGTTTCGGTGGGAGCTTGAAGGTTTTGCTCTTCTACAAAGGAATCTAAGATGTTCTTTATACGTAGCGTACTTTGATCTTGCTCTTGAAGTTCACCTTGATCCGTTTCTGCCTGGTCTGGTTGACGATAGAATCCACTTTCCATCATGTAGGAATTCCCAACGTGTTCCGGAACTTCACTGACATGCATGACCAGCATTTTTGCATCATGCCAAAGCGCCCACTCATTAGCTTTTTGCAAAAGTTCCTTACTGATTTCGGTATAGTCAATGGGGACCAGAATTTTCTTTTGAAGTTGTTCGGATAAGCCCTTGTAGACCATGACCCCAGTATGTCCATGATGAAGTATATGATCCGTATTGCTTCCCAAGAAAAGCCGTTCAAGAACGGTATGGTCATGAGCAGCCATTAAAATCATTTGAGGATTCAGTTCCTCTTCCAGTTCAAGGATCTTGGTGTATGGTTTTCCGACCCGGAAGAGTACTTCGTATTCACTGTTCACTTGACATGCTTCAATAGCTTTTTCGAAACGTTCTTCAAAGAGTGGCTTTTTTTCTTCGTCCCAACTGTAATTGGGATTGATGACATGAAGGAAAGAGATTTTACACTCCAGGTGCTTAGCCCAAGCATCCGCCTCAAGGATCATCTTTTCACTGACTACGCTATTGTCCAGAGGAACCAGTAATGTTTTTTCCATGAACCTTCCTTTGTCAGGGGTTGGGGAAACTTCCCTTGAATTTCCATTGAAATCGGGCTTTGCTTCCATTACAAAGGGTTATTTCCTATGGAACAATCAGCAAATCTACCAAGATTATGGTTTCAAACTTAGCGTCATTGATATGACAGACATACCATCCATCGACTTGAATTTTGGAGCTGGTCCGAGTCCGGAAAAATCAGCAGCAGTACAACGAATTCAAGAGGCATGTTCTGGAACAGGGTTTTTATCGATCATCAATCATGGCATTTCTGAGGAAGTCTTGGATTCCTGCTGGAAGAAGTCTCTGGATTTTTTCAACCTTCCTGAATCAGAAAAACAGAAAACCGCGGTGCCTTATGCAGGTTATCCTTATGGATTTGTAGGGATGGAACAGGAAACCCTTGCTCACTCCAGGAATGAAATAGCAGCCCCGGATCTGAAAGAAAGTTTTTCAGTTGGTCCAGGAAAAACGCCTCCAGCAGAACTTTCTATGGAAGAATCACGATTTGTCTTTTCACCAAATCAGTGGCCCCAAAATCCAGCAGGTTTTCGGAACACTTGGGAAGTCTGCTATCAATCCTTTTCAGCATGTGCCTCCCGGTTGATGGGGTTGTTCGCTTTGGCATTAGGACTCCCTGAGTCATGGTTCGAGCCCTTTTTCCAGTGTCCCATCAGTGCAATGCGGGCGAATCATTACCCGGCCACGGCAGATCCACCCCAACCGGGACAGTATCGTGCCTCAGCGCATAGTGATTATGGAAGCCTGACTCTTCTCCTCCAGGCCCGGAACAGTTCAGGATTGGAGATCCTCAACCGTCAGCAGGAGTGGATTCCTGTGCATTCCTCCATGCCGGAACTGGTGGTCAATATCGGGGATTTGATGGAACGCTGGACCAACGGACGATGGGTTTCTTCACTTCACCGAGTTATCATTCCAGACACAGAAGATGAAAGATCACGACCTCGTATGTCGCTGGCATTTTTTCAACAGCCCGACTGGGATGCCCAGATAGAATGCATCCCATCATGCCAAGGACAGGATGGAACACAATACACTCCTGTAACTTCCGGACGTTACCTGATGGAACGATACCGAAGCACGGTGATTTCATGATTCTACTGCATTGATTTTTTCTGACGTACAGAAAAGACTGAAGGAGGATGAACCGAAAGTTATCAATTTTATACCACGGAGATGAAGATGGAAACTGAGAGCCTTTCCCGCCAGCGTGACTATCGATACTACATCAATCCTTACACCAACCTGAAGGCCAATGAAACGAGTGGGCCTCTGGTCATCGAACGCGGCCAAGGAGTGTTCGTCTATGATGAAAATGGCAAAGAGTATCTGGAAGGGATGTCCGGACTCTGGTGTGTCTCCCTCGGATTCAGTGAAAAACGACTGGTCCAGGCCGCGGAACGGCAGATGAAAATCCTGCCTTATTACCACAGTTTCACCGGCAAGGTCCCTGCAGTCACCCTTGAACTATCCGAACGCCTGGTCGAAATGGCCCCCAAACCGATGAGCAAGGTGCTTTATGCCAATTCGGGTTCGGAATCCAATGATACTGCCGTCAAGGTTGCCTGGTATTATCAGAATGCCCTGGGACGTCCTAACAAGAAAAAGATCATCTCCAGACTCCGTGGCTACCATGGAGTGACCATCACTACCGGGTCTCTCACCGGGATGGACTATGCACACAAAGGATTCGACCTGCCGCGTCCGAATGTCCTTCATACAGATGCCCCTCATTTTTTCCGTGAGGGACTACCCTCAGAAACAGAAAATGAATTTTGCGGAAGACTGGCAGATAGTCTGGAACACCTGATCCTGAAGGAAAAACCTGACACCATCGCCGCCATGATCGCTGAGCCGATCCAGGGCGCAGGGGGTGTCATCATTCCCCCAAAACAATACTTCCGGACGATTCAGCCGATTCTGCGAAAATACCAGATCCTGCTGATCGCCGATGAGGTGATCTGCGGCTTTGGTCGAACCGGGGAAATGTTCGGTTCCAAGCACTTTGGCATCGAACCGGACATGATGGTGGTCGCCAAACAACTCTCCTCGGGCTATCAACCCATATCGGCACTGCTGATTTCAGATGCGGTCTATCAAGTCATCCGCGAACAGAGCGCTGGATTCGGCATGTTCGGTCACGGTTATACCTATAGCGGTCATCCTGTTCCTGCAGCAGTGGCATTGGAAACTCTGAAAATCTATGAAGAAAGAAACCTGGTAGAACGTGTACGGGAACTGGCCCCTCGATTTGCGAAGGCACTCCAAAGTGTTTCCTCTCATCCGCTGATTGGAACCTCGCGCAGCCTTGGACTGATTGGCGCCGTTGAACTCGTGCGAAATAAAACCCAAAAAGAGTTCTTTGATCCCTCTTTCAAGGTCGGAGCCCATTTAGTTGCAAGAGCCCAGGAACATGGCCTGATTCTGCGTGTACTTCCTGGAGACATCATCGCATTCTGCCCGCCCCTGATCATCAGTGAATCGGAAATGGATGAAATGTTCCTTCGCTTCGAAAAAGCTCTAGAGGACACCACCAACCATTTCAGCAGTTGAAGTTAAAAGCCGATTCCATTTTCCGTTGAAATTCCAGGGCTTAAGCTTTTCAAAAATATCCCACCTGATTGAAACACCAGCCCCACCCTTTGAAGAGAACTTCTAAGGGTGTTGGGATACGCATGCACTTGCTCCCAAAAAAATCTGTTTTTAGATTCAAGCTTCTCGTAAAAATACCGATGAGGAGACAGAAAACTTTGCAAAATTTTTTGTCTCATGAAAAGACTCATCCTTACGGTCCTTTTTGCTGCAGCGTTCTGCATCCCGGCACAAACTGCGGATATCATGCCGGGATTGGGTTACAAAATCACCGTTCTGCGGGTGGAACAGCAATCGGAAAGTGATACCCTCCGTGGGCAAATGCTCCAGACAGGGGTCATCCCCGAAGCTTCAATCGAATTCGGTAAAGGGGATACTGATGGATTCGGACTGGGGCTGAGGATAGGGGGCTCTCAGTTCAACTTCTCCAAACAGCTTGTTGATTTGAATTTCAGCGACAATGGAACGGTTCAGGCCACCATTGCAGAAACCTTTGATCTTGGGACCAAAGTCAGTGGTTCCTACCGTTATGCAGCCGTTCCTCTTTTCTATCGCTACGAACTTTCCAAAAACAACCATCTCGGCTTAAAGGGGATCCTGGCCGAAATCTTTTATGGTACCAGCACTACCGAAATCAATGGAGATATCTACCTAACTCAAAACTGTAGTGCCACCTCCAGTGTTTCCAAAGACTATATCAGCCAGGTCGAAAAGATCATCCCCCTGATTCAGTCCCAGTGTGAAAAAGCCCGGCTCCAATCTAATAAGTCCAGTGCCCTGCAGGGGGCCCAGGCAGAAATACAAGGAGACAACTTCATCCTCCTCATCCGGGGACTCTCCCCCAGTTTCGTTGACAACAGTGATGGAAAAGAAAAACTGGTGCGTTATTCCGAATTGAGCCTAATCCTCAATTATAGGTTTTAAATAATTTGATACGTCTGTCTTCTAGACTGGATTAAATCATTAATCTCTTAGAGTCCAAAGCAAATTTTTTTCAAATTATAATTGAGAATTTATCATTAGGATGAGTGAATTGTTAAATCAGTCCTGCAGCAATTCAAGTGGTTGGATAAAATCACAATTGAATAATCAAACAATTATGATTTGGTTGGTTATTTAGTTGAAGCTTAAAAACTATATGCCCATCTCAAAAAGAGATTAGAAGAGATTAGATGCTGGGAAATGCGTAATTTCAGGTCTTTAAAAAAAGAGAAATAAAAGAATCCAACCTGAGCCGGATCCATTGACGCAGGTTATAGGCTGCAGTAGCGAGGGTAACATTGATCTGATCGCCTAATTCTCCTTTGAGGTAACATTTCCCCATTCGATAGTGCTGTTTCAAGTGACTGATGGTGGCTTCCAGTCCAGCTCGTTTACGGAATCTTTTTCTTTGTCGACGTTAATCGTATTGAGAGTCTGATTTCAGAGGGGCAGAAGGAGTGAGCAACCGGGTTTTACCCAATTCCTTTTGGCCCCTGTAACCCCGGTCTGCAATCAGGATTTCCGGCTGTTTTCCTGTGATTCTTTTGATTTGCTTAAGGGCGGCTTCAACCGTATGTCCA
>Ga0066867_10000936_pt1 | contig 14337 bp, 17 predicted proteins | sample ETN01SmetaG_4_FD_65606 | JGI IMG/M metagenome (GOLD analysis project Ga0066867, IMG submission 65606) | Marine microbial and viral communities from oxygen minimum zone, Eastern Pacific Ocean - ETNP2014F12-01SV261 | ecosystem: Environmental > Aquatic > Marine > Oceanic ... | reverse complement strand
CATTAACCCCAGTCCTTTGCGACAGTAAAGTTAGCTCTGGAAAACTCCAGTCTATCAACAAGTTTGAGTGCTGCGCCATCTTTAATGGCAACAAATCCCTCAGGACTTGTAGCTCTCATTCCATTCTCATCTTCTAAGAATGTTCCCACACTCTTAATCTTCACAAGTTTATTTATAATCTGCACCTTAGCATCCATCAAAGATTTGAATCCTCTAAAGGCAGATAACATTTGTGTCTTGTTACTATTTAGATATTTCAAGTCTGCTCTACGTCTGGATCTCCAATCGTTACGTGCCTTTGGTGTCTTCTTCTTCACAATCTCAGAGTCATACTTACTCTTAACAAAAGCACCAAATCCTTTTGCCATACCCTCAGAAGTAGGGACAACACCGCCCCTGACTACCTGGTTGAAGTATACTTTAAACAAAGCAGGAATACTAAATGGTCCCTTACCAGATTGGACATCATTAAGGAATGATTGACCGCTTCTGAGGTCTCTCTCAGACCTTACAATGACCGCATTCAATGCATTCTTCTCAGTCTGTGAGAGATTTGCCATGCCATTTATATTCTGAAACTCAGAGGAGAATACTGCTACTTCCTTAACACCCTGTAGTCCTGATACATTGCACCCAAAACCAGCAGACATTGTTGATATAGTATCACCTTTATACTCTGTATGGAATACTATACCCAACTTACTACCACCAACCTTACTACCTAAGGCTGAATACTTAGGGATAGTATATGTAATAGTATTAGGTTTGAATCTATAATGGGGTTTCTGATCCTGGGATATTACTGATGGAGTAGACTGATACAGTAGGTCACCCTGCAAGACACCCTCTATAGGTAGCTTGGAGAGATAGACTAGACACTTCTTAAGTATATCTCCTACGGTAGACCCTGCATAATATTTGTCTGCATCGTTAGAAGAGTATACAATCTTAGGGTCAACCTTATTAAAGACACTCTTAGTACCAACGAAAAACTTACCAGTCTGAGGATTCCTACCACATATAATAGCAGGAGCACCGTCCCACTTGGTTGTAACCTTCACAGAACTACCACCAGAAGAATCTGACAGCATGTCACGTAGGGACTTCAGGAAGTTGACAGCATTAGTTGCACCAGCATATCCTTGGTTGAATATGTCATCTTCTAAGTGCTCTAGGTGTGTGTTCTTTGCCATGTCTGTATTATAACAGTGTTTAGGGGGTAGTGGGGTGGTGAGTGGACACTAATCCAACTGGTTAGTATAGTTTATAGTAAGTGGAAGACTTCTCAGTCTGTGAAGATGCATATAGATACATTTCTTTGCATGCTCTGTTTCTTTCCGTAACACTTTGTATCTTACATATCCAATCTAACAGTCTAAGTCCTGCTAGTTTACTGTACCTCCAAGATGTATCCTTCGTAGATATCTCCATCAACATACTTTCCTTGGCAGTAGGTGAACCATCCCAATCTCTTGCTGAACAATACTTCTTTAATAAAGTATAAATCTCTTCACTAATTTTAGCCTGTGCCTGGGACATCTTCTTGCCTTTTTGTTTAGCATAGAAGTTTTGTGCCTCCATATCAGTTGACTCTTTACATTCGGTACTAAAGTTTGGTTCCTGAGGGACTGCTGGGAAACCCCCAGCATCAGTTAAGAGATCTCTCATAACCTTACCTTGTATCTTACCTTGTGCTGCATACTCACCTTTCAATTCTAACTTCCAGTCACCAGCACTCTGTCCTGCAAAGTTTCTACACTGAAAACTATCCTTTTGTTTAGATGCATTAGGACTCATCAGAATGTATACATCCATAGCAGAGAAAGCAGTCAACTCATTAAGTGTCTTCGTCTTTTGAAAAGATATATTCTGTGCCTTCTGCATCTGATTAAGACCAGGTGCATTCATTATAGTAAAGTTAACATTGGGACCAAGTTTCTTCAGTGATATACCAATGAGAGACTTAGGAGTAACATTCTTACCAGATTTATTAGGCCAACCTTTATCTGAAAATGCTAGAGCAATATAATTATTCAAACAATCAATTGTATTCTCTTTGTCTAAGAGTTGTGTAATCTCAGACTTCTTATTCTTTTGTACCATCCATATATCAGAAGGGTTCCACTTGTCTTCGTTTGCTAGTCCAGATTTCTTCTTAACTCTAGCAAATGCTCTCTTAATTGAACCATCATCTATACTACTATCTCCTCTAACATATACCCAGTTGGATCCCTGAACCTCCGCAGCAATCTTATTGGCACCCTTTATACATGACTCCTTCCAACTCGCATCTAATCCCATTATCTCCTCAACTGTAACCTTACCAGCACAGTCAACCTGTTTTAACCCTTTAATATAATCATCCTCATCTATACATCCATCTGACCTTGAAGGATGACACTCAAGGGCTGTGCCCTTATCATATCTCATTGCAAGAAACGTTGCTAGAGCAGTCTCTTGTACAGTAGTTGCAGCACTACCACCACCAGACCCACCACTATTGATTGGTTTAATTGCAATCCTAATTACTTCAGTTGGATTCTCTCTTACTATAACATCTAACGTTTCCTTATCAGGTTTAGATTTGGTACCTAAAGTAACGTCAACGATATCAAGTTGACCCTTATCAGCCTGCTCCCCCAAATAATCAGCAACCTGATCTCTAACTCTAAGTCTCTTACCAGATTCAACATGCACCTTACACGATATTTTAATCCTCTTAGTTGAATCACCATCCTGTTGCTCAAACTTAGATATAGGTATCACATCATTGTCAGTTGCGTTTGCGAACGCATCTAGCACAGCACGAAACTGATCTTCATTCTCCTGAAGAATTGTAATAGCCATAAAAAAGAGGGTATCTCTACCCTCTATTTATTCCTTTGTAATGGTGTAGGAGGTTAGATGTCACCAGGAGCACGGTTTTCACTGTAGTGAGGATCAAACATACCCTCAGGGTAACGTGCTGCCAGTTTCAGAGTGTTGATGTAGATGATCTCATCAAGACGCATGTCCAGTGCCATAGCAGCATTGGCAATATACCACATGATATCACCCAACTCTTTCTGCAGGTGCTCCTTGTTAGCAGTGTCCCATGGCTTCGCTTGGAATTTGATCTTCTTAACGATCTCCATAAACTCACCACCCTCTGCACAGATACCTGCTGCAGCAGTGTCTAGACGCTCGATGTTACAACCTGCTTGATGCAACTCAGTCAGACGTTCGATGTAAGAAACATAATCTTTACTAGCAGAAGAGGTAACACGATCTACAAACTCACAATAGCGATCAAGATCCACTTCAAACTTTTGCTTGGCACCCGCAGTTGATGCATCTGCCGCAGCTGCCTTTTTCTCCTTCGCTTTTTTTTTAGTTTTTGGTGCCACAACATCAGGGTTGTTGAGCATCTCCTCAGGAGTCTTGGGAGTAGAGTCTGCGACTTCTTGAGCGCGTTGCTTCTCCTCTTCAATCTTCTCTTGGGCATCACCAGAGATTTTTTCTGTCTGTTGCTCCAATTCATAATTAGGCTCACCTTGATTGGTAAACTTGTTAGGGTCACTCATACTTTGAATCCGTCAAAACTTTTTTTAGTGTCGGTGAATGCGTCATCACTGATGTCACCAGCATCAATGATGTTGTCCTGAGCGGACTGATCACAATCATACAGCCTCATCTTCGCCCTGTCAATCCCTACAACAAATCGCTTGTATACTGTGGGATCATTGTATCGATTTTTAAGTTGCTTGACCATGATCTGACCAAGTTGCTCCATCTCTTCTGTGGATATAAGCGCGACCATAAGGTCAGCAGTAGCAGGCAGTCCAAAAGACTCGCTGGTATCAGTAATATCCACATCAGAGTTTCCATATCCGCTTCTCGTAGTTTGGGTAGCAGAGACAATAGGGACATTCAACTTTCCAGCGAGTCCTCTCAATTCCTCTGCGATAGACTTAACATATGTATAGGAATTTACAATGGTCCCTTTGTATCGTGAGGATGCACAGATATTAAGGTAGTCAACAAATACAATGTCAGGATGGAAACCTTTCTTGAGTGACAACTCATTCAAGAGTGCTTCAAAGTGTCCCACATGTGCAGACGCTGTGGGATACTCTTTAATAACTAAGCGACCTTGTGTTTTCTTCTTAAGAGAGTCCACCTTCTTGATGTATCTCTCTTTAGTAAACATCGGATCACTCAATTGTTGGATCGGGATATCCAGGAGGTTGGCATCAATTCGCTCAGCAATCTTCTCCTCTGCCATTTCAAGTGTAATGTAGAGTACGTTCCTCCCCTGCAGGAGACTGGCACTAGCGCAGTGGCACATGAATAGAGACTTCCCGACGCCTGTACCAGCAAGTGCGATGTTGAGAGTCTTATTAGGCAACCCACCTTTTGTAATTTTGTTAAAATAGTCGATGTCAAAGGGAATCTTCTCCTCTTTCCTGTGGTAAAAATCGTAACGGTCTGCTGCATCAGAGATGTAATCGTGACCCACATGATCATCAAAACAGACGCCCAATGCCTCAGACATAATGCTGGGTATGGCGTCCTTTGTCCTAGTCTTATCTTGCCCATCAGCAATCTGCACCGACTCCATGAGAGCAAGGTAGACTGCACGCTCTTTACACCACTTCTCAGTGGTCTCCATCAACCATTCATCATTGTAAGAATCACGATCTAAGTTATCAAGGAAGGTTTCAATCTCCTTGTAAGTATCCTCCGTGATGTCACGTCGGTTTTCAATCTCAATCTTCAGAGCATTGGGCTCTGGATTGATGTCATACTCACTGATGTATTCCTGAATCGTCTGAAACAACAGACGGTTAGTAAACATATCGAAGTATTCATCCTTAATGAAAGGCAAAACCTTTCTACAGTAATCTTCCTCAAGGATAAGTTTACTGAGTGCAATTTCTTCGATCTTTAGGCTCATTGATAATGTAGATAGGTGGTCAATTCATACTTGTCATTACTGATAGGAGCGTTGTCCGAGTAAGGAAACGTCCATCCAGGTGGATATAATACCACATCACCTTGCTGTGGTTTAATTTTGAGTCCAACTTGAGGAAATTCCATCTCGCCTCCCTCCTCAACATCGTTAAGGAATAATTTGTATGCTAGGAATCTCTTAGCAGAGTCGGCATCACCAACGTCAATGTGGAGACCGAAGTTATCTCCAGTATCAACATTGTATTTATTCAATTTGATTTGCTCAAGATTATTTTTGGATGCCCAGAATCTCTCGCAGTCTAATTCCTTCATATATTCATGTGCAGACCACTGAATGATGGGTACAATCTGTTGTTGGATTGCATTCCACTCGTGGTCTCCCTGGTCTGCTAGGTAGGAAACATTGATGATGTCATATTTTGGGACACCATCATCCCACCTCATCACCTGTGTGCAACTCTTTGCATTGTTGATAGCATTGCGGCATACGTTTGGATCGAGTGCCTTAGGATAGATTTTAATCCATTCCTTATGCTCCATAGGAAAACTCCTGCTCTGCTGCTTTGTCAAGTTTAACCATCACTTCAGGAGTGAAGTATTTTTCAGGATCAGAAAGAATAGACTTAGGATAAACAGAAGATTCACCAAACTTGATACGATTACCGACCCGTTGGAAGACTCCATACTTCTCACCCAATTCCAGTAGTCCGAAATAGCGGTCAAGTCCACGCTCGTCGTAGTAAAGACGGGTTTCAACAACAGCATTCTCCTTACTCAGACGCGACTTAGCAGTCTTAGCTTTGATAATGTTTCCAATGACTTCCTTGCCATCCTTCTCTTTTTTCTTTGAGAGATAGATGATTGTAGATGCAGCATACTTGAGTCCACTGCCTCCACCCATTTCCTTTGTAGGAACGTAAGATCCAATAACATCGTAAGTGTGGTTAGTAACGATCATGGGCACGTTTGCTTTACCCAGTTTGAGAGTGAGCACACGGAAGATAGACTTAACTACCTGCGCTCGTGACATATCGCGAGTCTCTTTACCCGCCTCGGTGTCCTCAATCTCCTTAGAGGTTGAGAGCATCCCTAGTGAGTCTAACACAAACATCATGGGTTGGCGAGACTCTTCAGGCATCTGTAGATACTTATCAATAATCTTAATTGCCTGCTGCCTAAACTCCTGCACTGTTGTAACAGGGACAATGACCATACGATTTGAATCAATCTTACGAGATTCGATCATGCTTTTACTGATGGCAGACTCAGATTCAAAATAGATTACACCTGCATCAGGATCCATGTCAAGAAAATGCTTAACAATTCCAAGACAGTAGAAAGTCTTACCAGTTGAAGACTCACCTGCTAGAGCAGTAATTTTATTAGATGGGATTCCACCATAGATCGATCCAGATACCAGTCCATTGAAAATATAACTGCCAGTATCGATATAGGAGGTGGTATCACCTGCTGCAACTCCGTCTGAAACCAGACCAGCGTATTCATTATCGATCTCCTTTACGATATCGGAAAGAAAATTCACGACCACAATGCCTCCAGGGTGTTTATTTTTTCGGGTTTCCAACCAATGGTGTCTAGGATTACAGTCAAAGGGTCAAGAAACGACTTCTTAAATTGTAAGTCATAGTCTATGCTTTTGTCAAGTCCAAACTCGGTTGGAAGAGTCTGGAAGAATGAGATCACATTCTCGTTGATCTTGTTTGGTGTCCTCAGCATCACATATTTAATCTTCTCACCCTCTTGAATGATGGGATATTTGTGTGAGAGTTTTCTCTTCTTAATATAGAAGTTATACAGCAGTGCTCCTCGCACATGCATGGGACATCCCTTGCCATAGATGGTAGCAGGTGACGAATTCTTTGCCACGTTGTTACATCCACGGGGGAATGCGATCTCTTCTACAGGCATCGCTTCAAACTTCTGACGGAAGTCTGCAATAAACTTTTGCAATTCTTCCTCTGTCCCATTCATAATTACCTTTAGAGCGTCCTTAATGGCGGTCCTACATGGTGCTGGTGTGGAAGATTTGACTGCCTCAATGCCGTTGATCTTTAGTTTAGGAGTCTTATAACGGACACCCTCACTATCAAATACATTGAGGATGTATCGTTTCTTTGCTGTCCAGATGCCACGGTTAGCGATATTCTCTCGCTTCATAAACATCTTCTGGTCATATGCATTTACATAGGTTGCCAACGCTTCATAAGAATTTCCAATATACTTCTCAAATTCCACTTCACACACCTTGTTAAGGAACCTAACAATACTATCATCGCTCTTCTCTCTGCCCTTGAATACCTTGTCAACAAAAGGACCCAGATTGAGATAGATGGAATCAGTATCAGCAGCAATAACGTAGTCAACATTAGTCGTCCTCAAAATTTTATTAAGGTAAGCATTCATTTTGTTTTGAATCCATCGGATGCTCACCTGTCCCGATAGAGTAATCGCCTCAGCATTAGCCAAGTTGTAATATCTAAAGTATTGATTTCCAATGGCACCATAAGCCGAATTGAGTTGGATCTTTCGAGCCATTTGGATGTTATTGAATTTACTAATATCTCTTTGTAGTTTGGCACTTGGGTGAATTTCATTATCCCCCTTCGCTTTAAGCATGGCCTTCTTATAAATCGTTCGCTCATCATAAATCTTCTGCATCATTTGAGGAAGGAAACCTAGTATGTCCTTACGATACTGAGCACCGTTAGCACATACACAACCGTCTCCATCGAAGACTACTTCTTGATTAAGTATTCGATCAACAGTAACCGTTGGGTGTCTTTCGTCCAAAAGTGTCTCGGGTGAGATGTTGTACTGCATGATAAGATGAGGGTAGAGAGAGTTAAGGTCAAAAGACACAACCCAATCATAGCTTCCAGGAATCGGTTCTTTGACATATGCCCCCGCATACTTGTCGTCCTTCTTAGTAGTTAGGCGAGGTGGCACCACAATGTTACGACCCTTAAGATCATTGTAGATCAAAGTGTCCCACATGCGGACCTGAGAATATACATCCTCAAGGTTTACCTTAGCGTCATACGCCATAGTAACTGCCAACTCGATTAACTTCATCTTATCTTCCAGACTGTCAACGAGATTAACGTCATGGATGTTGTATTCCACGAAGCGTTGCCAGTCAGACGTATAGAAATCCTTGAAGTTTTCAAACTCAGAGTGGTCCAACTTCTTATCACCCAACTCGACCATAGCGATATGGTCTAGGCGATAGGATTCCTGGTTAGTATAAGTGAATTTCTTATAGAGATCGAGATAATCAAGGATCGCTACACCAGTTATTTCATACGCTATATTGGTGCGTCCCATCATCTTAATCTCTCTGTCAATCACCCTATTCCAAGGGGACAAAGACTTCTTCCACTTCTCACCTAGCACCCGCTCGATACGACGACAGATATAAGGAATGTCATACAGGTTGTTATTCCATCCAGTAATGATATCAGGGGTATTCTGATTCCACCATGAGTGAAAGTCCTGTAGCATCTCCTTCTCTGTCCAGAAGACACGGTATTCAATATCCTTAGGAGTTACAAACTCTCGGGTGCCCCAAGTGATTGTCTCTTTGGTATTGAAGTTCTTCATCGTAATGCACAGCATCTCCTCAGCAGATGCTAGCACGTCTGGGAATCCATTCTCACAGGCAACCTCAATATCAATGGTCCAGATTTTCATCTGGGACATGTCATAATCAATCTCACCTTTCCATTTTTGAGCGATGTGTTGGTAAACAAACCGCTCATATCCATGGACTTCCAGACCCGATGCGCCCTCATACTGTTTGATAAACCCCCGTGCTTCACGGGCACCATCAAACTGTTTAGGGAAAGCATAACGACCATCTAGTGTCTTAAACTTACTCGTCTTCTGCTGTGCCTGAGGCACTAGAAAAAGAGTAGGGCGAGACTTCTCCCGATACTGCACAGGGGATCCCTGCTCGTAACCTCGGATGAGAACGTCATCGCCCAGTAGACAGACACTGGTGTAAAAATCACTCATTAACTGCTTTCTGGTATGCTGCCAGCACTACGGGTGCAGGATCCAGTATAGACATAATATCGGTGGATGTCAAGAAGATAAATCGTTGGTCAGTGTGGAGAGGATACACTTGCACAGTGCCATCCACCTGAATCACATGCGAGTCTTCCAACAGGAGACTAGGTTCTTCGTCCAGCTCAGTAAGTTTACCAATGAGGTAAGTGTCTGGATTGTTTTTTAGAATTAAAACTTTAATCATAGGTCTCTTGCAGTGGCATCTTGCTCATCAAAGTATACGCTCATACCAGCAGGTTTGTGCGACTTAAGTATAGCCTTGTAACTCTCAACCACGTTTTCGTGAGGGTCACCAAGACTCACAACTGACACTACAGATACGATGTTGCTACCTACAGTCAGTGGAGACCATGGAAACAATTTGATCTGCACATCAGCGAGGTCCATCTCGTCAGGGACAGTCTCCTCCCCCTGAAAATCAAACATCTTGTCTGCAGGTTGCTCAATCACCACTGAATAGGGTTGATTAAACTGATATGCGAGAGGCAGAGTGTGGTCTTCGGACGCTCTGACTTCTCTAATGTCAGCGATTACGTCCTCGCCGCTTTGCATTCTTGCGATTTTTACGCTCATAATCTTTTTCCATTAGTTGTTCGTAAGTGCCTTGCACCATGTCTTGAAAGGCACGGTGTGCTGAGATGTTTTTCTCTTCCGAAAGGACATGGACATACTGCATAAGCGAGTCCATCAGATCAGGTGGCACGTCAAGAGTAAGGGTTTCACTCTTCTCTGTGTATGCTGGACACAGGTTAACATACATATTCATTAAAATCAACTCCAAACAAAAAGAGACCCCACAAGGGTGGTCTCTTCAGTTGCACATTATATATGCCACTAACGGCTGTATCTTTTGCAAATCTCTTTGTTTTGATCTGAAGACTTACACCATTGTCTGACGTAAGTATCTGCATCCTGAGTCATGTAAAAATGTGCATTGTTGTGGATCACTCCAATAAAAATCATAGTGCCCATAACCAGAATGTTAATGTGGGTCACTGGGTGCGTCACTGCCACCTTGAGGTACTGTAGTATCTTGGATTTCATAAACCTTCAGTTTCTGGTGGTCAGGAATAATCTTCTGCAATTCTACCATAAGCATACCATTTGTGAATCTGACTGTGCCAACTTCCAAATCGTCAGACAGATTGAAACCTCGTGCGAAAGACCGAGATGCCACACCTCTGTGGGCATACTCCTCCTCGTGTGCCTTCGCCGACTTTGACTTGACGATCAGGACATTGCTCTCAGTATTTACCTCAATGTCTTCTGGTGACCATCCAGCTAGTGCCACTTCTATCCTCCACTTAACGTTTGATTCCTTGACGATATTGTATGGAGGATAATGACCGCCTGGTGATCCTACTCCGTAGGAATGCAAGCGATGAAATAGGTCGTCAAAACCTACTGAAAATCTTTGAGACGCATCAAAAATAGCGTCAATGTCTTTCGACGTAAACTTAGTAATGTCCATAGCTCCTTATAAAGCGAGTTTGTATTGTGTGATCCCCGAAGGCAATCACAGTTATTTATCTAATTCGACCAAACGGTTTACCGTAAACATACTTACTTGTCTAAATAAATTAGATCTTTATTTCGATGGAAATGAGAAAATCTCTGCTTCCTATCGTTATGTTATTGATGACAACAAATGCCGCCCATGCAGGTGGTCTTGTTACTAAACATGCATCTAGTGTGCAATTGAATGTTGATGCAGCAATGTCTACCGTTTCCAGAGTAGGTAACAGTTACGCTATCTCGGGTAGTGGGATAAACACCACAGATGGCACTACTGCTAACACTATATCTACTGGGACAATCACCAGTGGGATCGTATCTCCTGGCAATATTGCAGCGACCCAACACACAGCAGGCAATTCATTCAGCTATGCTCAGTCGTTTACTCAAGGTGATGCCATTTCAACAAGCGCACCAACTGTAGGCACGGTGGGTAACTTCTCCAGTCAGACTTCATATACTGCTGGTGACAATGACACCCTTGCAGGTACTGTCTTGACCAGTGGTGCCCTTACGGTGACGGCTGGTGGGGCTGGCACATCTGCGACGGGACAATTTGTGTCTGAAATCACTGTCATTGACTGAGAATAAATATGACTAGATTACAAGAAGCAATCGGTCTCGGATTAATTCTTGGTGCTTTACATGGGGCTGTTGCAAAGGCAGTCCCCGTAGTCCCAAATTTCACTCAGGGATCAATGACCAGCCACACAGAAACAACCAGTAAGGTAACTGAGACCATAAACAGTATGGACTACAACACGGGATATCAATATTCCGTTACTGGGTCAGGAGTTACCGCTTCAGGTAACCTAAATCCTGGTACAGGATCAAACAATGTAACTATTGATGGAGTGACTTCTTCATGGACAACGCCGACAAACAAACCGGCCTTTACTCAGACAATACCTGGCGCAGCGTTTCAGTTCACAGAAACACTAAGCGGACCAGGATTGACTCAGCAGACCATCATTCAAAGAGTGACAGACGTTACAAGCGTCAGCGATACAACAAGTATTTTTACTCAGTAATAGCACTTGCAGCGACAATATCTACCCCCTGTCAGGTTTTTGCTGAAACTATTGGCGGTGTATCCGCTACTGCTAGCCCTATTGCTAATAGTTCTGGCTCTGTCACAAACCAAGCTATCCAAGTTTTACAAGGACCATACATTACCAACACCTACGGTAACGGTATCCAATGTCAAGGACCAACGTTAAACTTCACACCCTATGTGACAGGCACAGCATCAACATCTAAACCATATGAGCCATACTATCAGGATCCTGTGTATGACATGCGAGACATAAATGAAGATGGTGTATTAGACAATCCTGGTGACATTCTCTACCATGTCCCTACTAGGACTGGACAGAAAGATAACTATAGTGTTGGTGTGGGGTTCTCTGCTACATGGTCTAAACCATTAGATAAGACACTACAGGACCAATGTAAACAAGCAGCTGCTGCTAACATCCAAATGATGCAGCAACTAACTGCTAATAAGCGTCTCGACTTTGAGATCGCTAGACTAAAAAATTGTGGAAATTTATTGAAGGAAGGTATTCGCTTTGCACCTGGTACAAAGTATGCTTCTATCTGTGCAGATGTGCAGGTTGCTAATGTAAATATATTAAAGAATCACACTCACACTATTCCCGCCCCTTCAAAATCCGAATTGCCTTATTCCTCTGACGCTGCTGACCTTGGCGCTCCTTTGATGACTCCACCGGAGGAGTCTTCCCACGAATCGCAGCAATCTTCTTCATTACCTTCTTCACAGTCGGCTTCACCGCTTTCAAAATTAGATCAGCAAGCGGTTTTGAAAGCAGTGCAGCAGTCGTTGCAACGACAGCAATCGATGCAGTCGCCGTAACAGCACCAGCACTAGGGAGATTACCTACAACCTGATCAGGAATGGATAGTTTATCTGTTACCTGAATACATTCCTTACCAACCAGTTGATACCCAGTGACCTTCTTGTCACCCTTGATGTGTCCAACTGGTTCTTTTAATGCTTGCGCTTGTGTAGGACAGTCCACCTTAGCGGTGCTTACACTCGTGTCCTTAGGGATCTCTGGTGTGTCATGATCTGGTTGCTCTTTAGGAGATATAGGTGGGACTGGAGTGTCATACTCAAAGTCCATCTTATTAGTATCGTAGTCAAGAGGATTGAAGTTTGGCATACCAGCATCGCAGTATGTTACCACTCCATTCTCATCATCTACACCGACAGTATTAGAATTATTATTTGATTCGTGTGCCTCTACACATCCAGGCACATCTACAATAGGTACACCTACCTGCTCCGTGATAGGGACGCTAGGTGGGATTGCCGTTGGAGGATTTACAATCCAATCACGAACTTCGGGAATACGAAGATTCCCGATGTTTATATCATTTAATTGGATATCCCTGATTTCCATTAGCAATCATTAAATACTGTCCCAACTTGAGACCCTAGCTCAGACCCTGCTTTCTGTCCTAGAAGCAGTGCCCAACCACCTGCTAACCATCCAACATAGGGGATGCTAGAAACAGCAGGGACGATGATGCCAGCACTAATTGCTGTGCCTGCCATTGCACCTTGAGACCGTGCGCCAGCGTCCGCCGCTATGCACTCGGCGCTTACACCCCCGATCTTTCCCGATTCACCTATTTCACCTCCCATATTTCGGGTGCCTTCCATAGTGAATTGATCACTACGATGCTCTGATCTAACTTCATTTCTGTTACCACCAAAGAAACCACTACTAGATTTGTCTAAATCTAATGATCTTTGTGACTCAAGAATAGCAGGATCATTTGCCTTGTATTCAATAGTGTATCCATCCTTACCTGCCTCAATTTTATATGAAGAGTATGGAGTGCCTCGTGGAATATTAATGGTAGGGACCTGAGTTACCTTAGGTTGCTCCGGCCTATGGATTACATAACCAAGTAAACCTATATGAGCAAATGCAAAGATCCCACCTAATGTCAGTGCAATCGCTTTGACTGGTGACTTGCTCGGCGCTTGCTCGGTAGCATATTTTTGTACTAACTCTTCTGGATTTGTCACGGGAAGTCAATCACAGGACCAGATGTGGATGGTAAGGAAGGAATAGCACCACCAGTAGCACTAGGAAGTTCTGGCATTGCAGAATCCACCATCCCAGGAAGAGCACCTGAAATTGCTTCACCAGCAGCTGCTGCTACTTGTCCTTTCACATTCTCAATAATAGAATCTCTATTAAGATATACTGCCGTGCCACCGCCAACAATACCTGCAGTTCCTACAAATGATATAACTGCTAATACATTAATTACTTTTTGCATTTTATTCTCCTTTACATTTTAAAGTTTTCTTGATCACTAGTAGTAGTAATCTTAATTGGTCCTTGTTCAATACGAAGAGTCTGAACAGGTGCAGTTTGTGATGCTGCCTCTATCAATCTCTCCATATCTGCCTTGGTTATGTTACTACCACCTCCATTTCCACTACCTTCACCAGACTTTTTAGCTGCTTGGACGCCGAAAGTTGCGAGAACCCCGGTAAAAACACTAGCTATAAATGTCGGATCTAGTTTTTGCTCTGGTATACCCAAAGCAGGAGGTAACTTGATATAGGCAAGAGTGAGAATCCCACCAGACCAGACAAGAATCCCCAGACGCACAAATGTTGATAAAATAGCGAGTTGTTCTTCTTTGTCATCTAAACCCGCCTTCAACTTACCTAACACACCAACCTTTTTAGGTTCTTCTTTCTTTACTTCTTCTGACATACGTCAACAGCAAGGT
>Ga0066867_10000918_pt1 | contig 14495 bp, 12 predicted proteins | sample ETN01SmetaG_4_FD_65606 | JGI IMG/M metagenome (GOLD analysis project Ga0066867, IMG submission 65606) | Marine microbial and viral communities from oxygen minimum zone, Eastern Pacific Ocean - ETNP2014F12-01SV261 | ecosystem: Environmental > Aquatic > Marine > Oceanic ... | reverse complement strand
TATATGCTCGTCTGGATTTTCGAATTTTTTATTCATACCTTCAAAAGCAAGTTTTCTTAAATATTCCATAGAAGACATACTGTCGGGGGAATCAAACTTAGGGAGCAGACTTTTTGAAAGATCAATTTTTATATTACACATTTCTGCTATTTCGGATGTTGTAATTAAACCACTTGGGAGCTCTTTCCATTCTTCCCACATCTCTTCAGTTGATTTAATATGGTATGTGTTTGCGTCAAATTTAAATCTTTTTGGGTCATTTATATTTGAATTTGTTTGGAGACATGTGAGAATTTCATGGGAAGTAGAATCGGTTTGATCAACATAATGATTATCATTTGTTATAACAATTTTCAAATTATTATTATTATGAATTTCAAGTAAATTTTTTATAATCTTTTCCTGATTTGGAACTCCATCATGTTTCATTATTTCTAAAAAGTATCTATCTTTGAAAACTTCACTGTACCATCCAAGAGTATCTGTAATTTTTTTATTATCTTCAACTATAATAGCTTTTGACAATTCAGAAGAAGGGCAACCAGATAAAACGATTAAACCTTCGTTGTATTGTTCGAGAACCTTTCTATCTATTCTAGGTTTGTAATAAAACCCGTTAATGTTTGAATGAGTAACTAATTTCATTAAATTCTCATATCCAGTTTCATTTTGTGATAAAAGGGTTATATGATAAGGAGTTTTTTCATTTGAATCTTTAGATAAACTGTCTACTGGAGCAACATATGCTTCTAGACCAATTATTGGCTTTATACCATATTTATTACTTGTTTTATAAAAATCTATTGCTCCATACATATTCCCGTGATCAGTTATTGCAATGGCATTTTGGTGATTTTCTTTAACTTTATTGGCCATTTTGTCTAGGTTACTCATACCATCAAGCAAGCTATATTCTGAATGGTTATGTAAATGCACAAATGAATTCAATGAAAACTCTTTCCTTAAAAACAAAAAACGATTTTTTTTGGGTTATATAGAGAATAGATTGCTATAAAAAAATATTCATTATTTTTTTTACTTTTTTTTATCTATTTATTAACTTTTTTTAATGTAAGAACTAGCGGTATAGATAAAATCATCATTAGAGAAAGTATGAAAAATGCATATTCATAATGATCAGTAATATCTTTAGTTAATCCAATTAACAAAGGTGAAAATGCTCCAAATATTGCTCCTACAGAATTCAATATTCCCACTACTGAACCAAAATTTTTTCGACCAAAGTAATCAGCTGCTAAAGTTAGCCTTAATGGGACTGAAGCACCAAAACCTAAACCAAAGAAAACTATAAATAAAATGATCCCCAAAGTTTGAGGAAGGAATGAAATATTATTTTGAATACCTATTATACTGATTCCAATTATTCCTAAAGATAATAAAGTAAAAGATATAGACAAGAGAATTTTTCTGTCAAACCTATCAGTTATAAAACCTATAGTTACCCTTCCAGCTATATCACCCCACCATGAAAAACCTATTATTAATGCTGCAAAGGAAGTAGTCAGACCAAATTCTTTAAAAGCAGTAAAATGAAATAAATTGCTAGTAAATACTGCTTGGCTAAGACCTGTTGCAAATGCTAATTGCCAAAAATTTCTATTTCTTAAAATCTCCTTTACTTTCATACCTGATTCTCTTTGATCTTTACCAAGAGTAGATATTTCTTTATCAGTTGGTTTTTTCCCATCAGGATATTGACCATAATCTTCAGGATTCCATCTTAATACTAATGAAGTTGGGAATCCTAGTATCCAAAATCCTACTCCTATCCACAAAAGCATATCTCTCCATCCAAAAGTATCTATTCCTAATACTATTAATGGGATTGTGATCCCTCCTAAACCAGCTCCTGTCATTAAAATTGAGAGCGCTTTTCCTCTGTTTTTTTGGAACCAATTACCAACTACTGCTACAAAAATGATAAAAGTACCAAATGACATCCCAAAAGTTAATACTATTATTGAACCATAAAATTCCCAAAGGCTGTTCATTCGACTCATCCATATGAATGAGCCTCCTGTTAGGAATATACCAAAAGACATAACTTTTTTTGGGCCAAATTTTTTTATTACGGTTCCTACAAAAGGTGATATTAATCCGCTTTCAGATCTTTGTACTGAAAGAGCAGCTCCTGTAGCTGCACTACTCCATCCAAAGGTTGAAAGTATTGCATCAAAAAAAGGTGGGAACCCTCTCCAAAAAACTGCAGATGAATACCATTGAACAATTCCTGATGATAAAACAATCCACCATCCGTAGAAAATTTTAGTTTCTTTTTTTTTATAGGGCAATTATTCCATAACCCCCATCGACGGGAATAATACTACCTGTAATTCCTGTAGATAAATCACTAACCAAAAACAAAGCTGTATTTGCTACCTCTTCATGAGTTATAGGTCTTTTAATAGGAGATCTTTGTTCATGAGCTTTTCTCATTTCTGTAAATCCAGGGATACTTCTTGCAGATAAAGAGGGTAAAGGTCCTGCTGAAATAGAATTAAATCTGATTTTTCTCGGGCCATATTCTGCCGACAATTGTCTATTTATATTTTCTAGAGCAGCTTTAGCTATACCCATCACGTTGTATCCTGGATAAACTCTATTTGATGCATCGAATGTCATTGATATAACTGAACCTCCGCTTTCAGAAAAATATTTAGAAGCTTGCCTTGCTATAGTTATCAATGTGTAAGAACTCGTTTCTAGTGCCAATGAAAAACCTTCTTTAGAAAGATTAGAAAAATCTCCTCCTAAATCTTCTCTGTTCGCAAAAGCTATCGAATGAATTATAAAATCTATTTCTCCATGTTTTGATTTAAATGCTTCCATAACTTTATGTACATCTGATTCATTATTTGCATCACATTTCAACAATAAATTATCACGATCTTTTAGCAACGTATTTATACTTTTTAAAAGCCTGTCATCTAAATAAGTGAAAGCTAATTCTGCTCCTGCTTCCATTAATTTTTCTGAAATAGCCCATGCTATAGATCTTTGATTTGCTAAACCAAAAATTATTCCTTTTTTATTACTTAGATCAATGTTTATACTCATAAGTTCTCCTTTATCTATAATTTTCCGCATTTTCTACAGGTTCATACGAAATTTTATTATATGAATTTTCTATATCCCAAAATCTCCATTTATTATTTGAAACACCATAAAATATTTCAAATTTCAAATCATGAATTATACTTTTTTCCACCAATTGCGCTATATCTTTATGAGACAGCCAGGTTGCATAGTGTCTTATAGAACTTTTGGGAGAATCGATTTTTTGTACAGTTCCTATTCTTAAATTAATTGATTGAATTTTATAAGTTTCATAATAATATCTTCCTATAGCTTCTCCAAATGCTTTAGATACTCCGTAAAAAGAGTCTGGTCGTATAGGTACATTTTCGTCTATTTTCTGTATTTTTTTGGGGTCTAAATTTTTATATTCACCTCTCACTATTTCCTTGTACGGGCTATCATTTTCAAAAAGTCCAACTGCGTGATTAGAACTTGCAAATATAACTTTTTTTACATTATTGGTTTTTGCAGCTTCATAAACATTTTTTGTAGATTCTATATTATTATTAAATACGAGTTTCCAGTCTGAATCCATTTGCACAGCAGCTCCTAAATGTATGATGGCACTGGCATCTTTAGAAGATTCTAAAACATTTTCATATTTATTTATGTTTCCTATGAAAATGTTGTATTCGTTGTTCTTTGGTTTATTTAGATCAAGATTTTGAACATCATAATTTGCATTTAAATGATTATTTAAAATGGTTCCTATTAATCCGGATCCGCCTGTAATTAATATTTTTTTCATGTATATTCCTTAACTAATGATTAAGTAATATAAATTATTGTATTAGATTTTTATATTTTTTTATGAATAATACTTCAGATGTAATTATAATTGGTTTAGGAGCAATGGGTAGTGCTACATCAATGTTCCTTTCACATAATGGGATCAAAGTTATTGGTTTTGATAGCTATTCACCACCACATGAATTTGGTTCATCATTAGGCCATACAAGAGTAATTAGGGAAGCGTATCACGAAGGAACCACATATGTTCCAATTGTACAAAGAGCATATGAAATTTGGTTTGAAATGAATGAAAATTCTAAGGTTCCTATTATAGAAACTTATGGCGGTTTACTTATTGGTCGTAAAACTGGTGATATTGAAAATGCTCTTAAGTCAGCTAATAAATACGATATTCCCATAAAAAAAATGACAACTGATGAAATATCACAAAAATTTTCCGTTCTAAATCCACCAAAAGAATACATTGGTTTGTTAGAAAGTCGTGGTGGGGCAGTATTTGTTGAGAATTCGATTAATCATATGTTAAATACTGCATTAAATAACGGTTCTATTCACAAATATAATGAAAGGGTAGTTCGATGGAGTAAAAAATCTAACTATTATTTAGTTGAGACTAATTTAGGCAATTATAAAGCTGAAAAATTAGTTTTTTCTTCGGGTGCCTGGATAACGAAACTTCTTCCAACTTTAAAATTACCTATAAAAATTGAAAGACAAGTTTTATTTTGGTTTTCTCCAAGGAAAAATCCTAATAAATTCAAATCTATAAATATGCCAAATAGCGGTTGGGATTTAGACAATGGATTGAGTTTTTATACAATGCCTAATCTTGAAAACCGTGGGTTCAAAGTAGCAATGCATCATAATGGTGAATTTGTAGATCCAGATACTTTAATAAGAGAATCCAATGATTCAGATCTAAAAATGGTAAGAGATTTTTTGGAAGAATACATACCTGATGGAAACGGTGAACTAATTGATTCCAAAGTTTGTATGTATACAGATACACCAGATCAAGATTTTTTAATTGATTTCCATCCAGATGATGAAAATATCATTATCTGTTCTCCTTGTTCCGGCCACGGCTTTAAATTCACCCCAGCAATAGGTGAAATTTGTTCTTCTTTGATAATTAATAATTCTACAAAATTTGATCTTGATAAATTTTCTCTTGAAAGACTCATTTAATTTTTTAGTTAGGTTCATATAGATGTATAGAAAAAAAAGAATTGGAATCATGGGGGCGGGTGGAATCGGAGGTGTTGTAGGTGGATTATTATCTAGAGCAGGACACGATGTTACTCTAATTGATACTTGGCCTGAACACATTGCTCAAATAAAAAATTCTGGTTTATTGGTTTCTACCTCTGAATCTCTTTATAAATGTAAACCAGAAGCTATCAATTTAAACGAATTACAACAAATCAAGGAAAAATTTGATTTGGTTATTATTTCTGTTAAATCTTATGATACTGACTGGGCAACTATAGCAATAAAAAAATATGTAAAAGAAGAAGGATTCTATATAGATTTTCAAAATGGTATAAATGATCCTACGGTAGCAAAAATTGTTGGAGAAGATAAAACATTAGGATGTATAATAACCATTTCTGCAGCAATTTACGAACCAGGAATAGTAATGCGAACTGATAATAGAAAAGATGTTTGTTTTAAAGTTGGAGAATTTAACAATTCCAAATCTGAAAGATTAATAGAATTTGTTCAAATAATGCAATCAGTTGGAAAGACAGATTATACATTAAATTTACTTGGGGAAAGATGGTCCAAACTAATGATTAATTGCATGGCTAATCCTTTGGCAGGTCTTACGGGATGGGGGACTTCTAAAGTTAGAACTGAAACAATAACTCAAAATATTGCTATTCAGATAGCTGCAGAGGTGGTAAAAGTTGCTAAATCTTCTGGATTTAAAATGGGTAAAATTATGGGCATGGAACCGGAAGATTTTATCGATGGTGCTAATGGGAAAAAATTAGAAGAAATCAAGTCTCAATTTTTGGAAGCTGCTAATCTTGCTGGTTCTTTAAGTAGGCCCTCTTTTGGTCAAGATGTATTAAAAAAACGCAGAACAGAAATTGATTATCTAACGGGATATGTTTCAAAAATTGGTATGAGTAATAGAATTCCAACCCCATTCTGTAACAAAATCACTGAAATAGTGAATAATTTGGGAGTAGGATTTGATCCTTCTCCAGATCACTTGAAGGATCTAGAAAGAATGTTGACTTAAATGTCTAATAAATTTGCTTTAATTGGTTGTGGAGGAATGGGTTTTAGACATTTATTAGGATATATTGAATATCTAAAATATGATAATGAATTAGACTTGGTTGCATTAGTTGATAATAATGATGCTTCAGCCTTATATTTATCTGACCATCTATTTAAGAACACTAAAAAAAAAGTTGATAGATTTAATAGTTTGAACGATCTTTTTAATTCTAATGTTTCTCTTGACTCTGTTGATATAGCCACTACTAATGAAACACATCATTCTATAGGTATTTTATCAATGAAAAAAAACTTGGATGTTATGTGTGAAAAACCAATTTCATTGTCTCTTTCCTATGCTAATGAATTATTAGAAATTCAAAAACAAACTAAAAAACACTTTGCTCTTTTTGAAAATTTTAGAAGAGATCCGATAAACAGATTTACAAAATTTGTGATCGATTCTGAAGAGTTTGGAGATCCAATTGTTGTAACTGATTATGAATCCTCTTTTTCACAAGGAAAAGTTATGCATGGAACAGGATGGAGGACTAAAAAAGAAAAAGGAGGAGGAGTAGTTCTTGACGCAGGGATTCACAATGCAGATCTATTATTATATTTTTTGGGTCCAGTTCAATCTGTAAGTGGGATTTCAAAAATATTAATTCCCGAACGTGATTTATTAACTATGAAACAAACTAATCATAATTTAAAAGAATTTTATAGTCATAGAATTGAAGATTACGATTCAACAAAAAAAATAACACAAAATGCAGTAGATACTATAATTTCAACCTTGAAATTTAAATCTGGAGCTATCGGATCTGTTTTGATTTCTGATGCAATTCCGAATTTATTTATAAATGAGTCCTGGATCCATGGTACAAAAATGAGTCTTAAAAGATCAATTTCAAGATCTGGAAACCCAATTTTACTTAAAGAAGGAAACAAAAATATTTCGGGTAACGCTTTATTGAAAAAATTCTCTTCTTTTAAACTTGATGATGATACAAAAACAATTTTCGGTGAATTTGTTGATGGGGGGTTTAATTATGACTTTCCTGAATATGATAGAAAAATTATTGCGATAGAATATTTAGATTTCATCAAGTCTAAATTAAATTCTAAAGAACCAGAAGTTGGAATTGTTCAAGGGATTAAATCCCTTTCTTTAGCTTATGCTTTTATAGAAGCTGGATTCAGAAAAAAGGAAATAAATTTAGATGAATTTTCTAAATCAGGGAGTTTGAAATATTTAGGTATTTAATCATCAAAATTAATAATTGACCTTCCTGATATCCTTCCATTTTGAAGATCATCACAAGCTTCATTTATCTCTTCAAGCTTATACTCTTTAGTAATTAATTGATCTAAAGGAAATTTTCCTTCTTCATAAAGTCTCAGATACATTTGGAAATCTTTATCTGGGTAAGTGGCACCTAATGATCCTCTGAATTGTCTTTGATGACGCATAAAATGCCCTGGATCAAGTGTCATCTCTTTCCCTGGCATTCCTACTAAAACAGCCATACCGCCGATATTTTCTGCTCCAGATCCTCCTCCTCTTACACTAGGTAATATCTGTTCATTAGTAACCCTTAATCCAATTGTGTCAAATGAGAAATCTGAACCTCCAGAAGTTAATTCGTGTATTGCTTCTACTGGATCTTGATTTGTTGAATTTATTACATGTGTGGCACCAAATTTTTTAGCAAATTGTAGTTTTTCATCAGAAATATCTACAGCAATTATTGGATAAGCTTCCAAAATATTAGCCATTATAAGAGCAGATAACCCAACTCCTCCAACTCCGAAAATTGCTACAGAATTTTCTGGGCGTACTTTTGCTGTATGTAAAACTGCTCCAGCTCCTGTTAAAACAGCACAGCCAATAATGGATGATTTATATTTATCTGATGTTTTTGGTATTTTTACTACGTATCCTGATCTAACAAGTACATCTTCCCCCCAAGTGTATGTAACTCCACTAAGTGGCGCTTCGTTAAAAGTGACTCCAGTTGCGGGATATGATGGTCTTCCTATAACTGGCTTTCTATCAACCCAAGTCACTATAGCTAGATCCCCTTCTTGTACGTGATTTACATCAGACCCTATAGCAATTACTGTACCAGTGCCTTCATGTCCTAATAGAGCTGGAGTTGGAGCTTCAGGATTGTGCATTTGGTGTAATTGACTATGACATATTCCACTGGAATGAAGTTTTAGTAATACTTGATCAGGCCTTGGGTCGGGTATTTGAACATCTCCAAGGGTTAGTTTTTTTCCATGCTCAGTATGAATTGCAGCTTTACTATTCATAAATTATTTTTTTACTTAGATGTTATTAATTTATAATGATTACAAATAATATTCTATTTTGAAACCCCGTTAACTTGATAAAATAAATTTATGAAGAAGAAATTCATTTATATTTTGTTATTACTTATTGTTATAAGTTGTAATGATAAAACAGATATAGAAGTTAAAGAGATAACCACTCCTATAACTATAAATCCACTAGTTAATTTTGATGCTTTTGTTGGTGAAATGCCCAAGGATCAACAGAATTGCCTTTTATCTAAATTTTCTAATAAAGAAGAGATGATAAATTTTGTATCTGATAATTCTTTACCATCACAAAAGCTTTCTGATTGTATTAATGAAAATACCAATTACAGAATTTTGCATGGTTTATTTTTATTGCAAAACATACAACTTAATGAAATGGAATTAAATTGTATTAAACAAAATAATTTAGTTGAAAAATTTGATTACTTGGGAGAAACTTTTGGTGCACCTATGTTCACATATACTTTGGGTTCACTCTTTTGTTTAGAATCTTCCACTAGAGAGCAATATGAATCTAAAAAAATACATTTATTTGAAGGTTTTATAGAAAGTAAACCTTTATTAAGTATTTTGCCAAACAACATCAATACATTGGAATGTATCAGTAACACAAGTAGCTTTGATTTGACTAAAGATTCATTAGAATACATATATTCAAGTGGAGGATTCTTTCCTATTCAAATCCTTTCACAATTACCAACTTTAATTGATTGTATAGAAATCCCAGAAGAATTATCTTCAACCGGTCTTAATAAAACTTCTTCTCAATGCTTGTCGGATAAATTATCTATAGTATTTTCTGATCCTACCAATCCAGAAATAGATATTTTTCAAATTCCAGCGATTATTTTGGATATAGAAAATTGTGATGTTGATGCAATAAGCTTACTTAGATATTTTGAAATCAATATACCAGAAATTGTTGAGGAAGAAGAAGTAGAGGAAGAGAAATCCGAGGAAGAGAAAGAAGAACAAGCAGAAGAAGAGAAGAAAGAAATAGAAGTTCCAAAAGAAATTGAGGAACAAGTTTTATCTGATGATAGATTTCTTTGCTTAACTGAAAAATTAGAATTGAAAGATATTCTGGAGTTTCTTTATACTGGAATTTTATCTGAAAAAATTATAAAATCTGCTACTGATTGCGACATAACAAAGGAAGAAATAGAAAATATAGATCTTTCGGAAATCTTAGGTAACTAATAAGGTAATATCTTTATGAAAATATCTATCAATAAAAACTCAGAATTAATTATTGCTGCAGACATAGGTGGGACGAATATCAGAGTTTGTTTAGTAAATTCTCAAGGGGAAATATTAGAGAGAGAAAAAATAAGTTGTAATCCATCTTTAGGTATAGAAAAAGTAGGAAAAAATATTTCTGAAATTGTTTACTCAATCATAGGACGTCAAGAAGTAAAAGGCATGGGTTATTCTTCAGCAGGGCCAATAAATCAAATTTCTGGAGAATATATTAATCCTCCTAACCTTACTGGATGGCATAAAAAATCTTTAGTGCCAATTTTAAAAAAGCATTTAGGTATAGATTCTAAGGTAGGGCATGACGCAACTTTAGCTGCTTTGGCTGAAACAAAATTTGGAAATTATAAAGATTCAAAAAACCTCATCTATCTAACTGTTTCGACTGGAGTAGGGGCTGGAATAATTGCAAATGGTAATATGATTCAAGGTCAAAATTGGTTTGCAGGAGAAGTGGGCCATATTATCGTAAACCCAAATGGTTATAAGTGCTCAAACGGATGCTATGGGTGTTTAGAAGGGAATATTTCTGGAACAGCTATTGCTTCGATAGCCAGAGAAAAAATTGCTAAAGGTGAAAAGAGTAATCTTCTTAATAAACATAAAGAGAGTGAAATAAATTCAAAACTCATATTAGATTATGCACATAAAGGCGACAAATTTTCAGGGAATATAATAAATCATGTTATAGACGATCTAGGAAAAGGGTTAGCATCTATATTAGCTATTCTTAATCCTGAAGTTATAATTTTGGGAGGATCAGTTGCTGAGGGATTAAGCCAATTTTATTGGAAAGATATACTAGACAGAACATCACAATATGCAATCCCTTTTTATAAAAAAAATCCTCCAATTAAAATGACTGCACTAGGTGATGATGCATCTATTTTGGGAGCTTCAATAATAGTTTAATATTATTAATCATCAATATCTGGTTGTTCTATTGGTTTTTCATAATCAGATAAGGATTTTATAGGATCGTCAATATCATCGTCTATTGCATCTGGAGCAATGAAAGATGTGCCATCAGTGTTCAATGAACCCCATCCTTCAACATTAGCAGCATCATATTCGTCAAATTCATCATTAGATGATATTTTTCTTCTTTGACCAAAAAAACCTTCAGATAATTTTTCAGGTGTTATTGTATGGTCCAATTGCTTTTCTTTATTTATTTTGATTACACATTTTTTACTTAATTCAATGATCTCCGGTTCTGTAGAGAATTTTAATCCTTCCAATAGATTTAAGGCATAGTTTCCACCGATATTATAAATGGCCAGTACAGATGACTTTTGAGTATCAAGATTTTCATCTTCTAATAAATCAATAAGAAGTTCTATATGTTCCTCCTCACCTATATTTCCTAAAGCTGAGCATGCTAAAGCTCTTATCAAAGGGTCATTATCATCTAAGAATTCCCTTATAAATGGTATCCATTTTGAATCTGATGAATTCCTCATGGATTTAATAGATGATATTTTATCTAATGTTTTATTTGTGTTCAAATTATTCATAATTAAAGCATCAATATCTTTATTATTACTGTAGCTAATAATTTCGGTTAATCTATTGATAATTTTTTTATTGCTACTTTGTGATATTAGGTTCATTACATATTCAACAGCTTTATTAAGTTCCTTTGTTTTGTTCTTATATGAGAACTCTCTGATCCACCTCTCTAGAAGGGCAATTGATTTAAATATAATGCTTATGTCTTTTTCTTTCATTAATATTTTTTTCACCTCCCTTAAAGTAGTTATATCGTTACTCTTTTTTAAATATTCCAATATAAAAATTCTTATAGAAGGATTTTTATGTTCGATAAATTTAATCATTAATGATTCATAATCTGTACCTTTATTTTGTTGTTCGTATTTTTTTAATTTAGATAATTCAGAAAGTATGAATTCATCATCTTTAGTTTTTAGGTTTGTATAATATGAATCGAATTCATTAAAATCTATTCTTTCTGTTTTTATATTTTCTTGTTCCATTATGATGTTATTTCTATATTTTCTGTCTGTAAAAACGGTAATTCTATCCTGCCGTACAAATTTTTTGTATCTTCACTTAAATGATCAATTTTTTCTAACGCCTTAAAGCAATTACCTGAAATCATTGTATCTTTTATCCTTCCGACTATCTCTCCATTTTCTATTTTATACCCCAGTGAGATATTCGCACTAAAATCTCCGGAAAGCTCATTCCCTTGTCCAGCTCCTAATAATTCATCAACTATAATTCCTTCAGATATGTTTTTTACTAAATTTGAAAATTTTATATCTCCTTTTTCCATAATTAAGTTTGATATTCCTGGTGAAGGAAGAGAATGTATACTTCTTTGAGCTGAACCTGTTGATTCAGTGCCTGCCTCACTTCCTGATTTAAGATCATAAATACCATTTATGAAAATACCATTTTCGAATATTTTTTTTCTCTTAGTAGGAATCCCTTCAGCATCATACATTGATGATGAAGGGCTGAAATCTATATGAGGATTATCTATTAAAGTTATTTTATCGTCTAAAATTTTTTCACCTTCTTTTGAATATAAAGGAGATAGTTTTTTTGAAAGATTTGTTCCATTTGTGGAAACTAGCATTGGAGATATTAATGTTTGAAAAAGACCTCCTGGTGTAAAAACTACAGGACATTTAGATGTAGGAGGATCCTTTAAATTTTGAGCAACTTTTAAATTTTTTATCATATCATTTACAATTGCATCAATTTTATTTGGATCAATCTGTTTAACTGAACTAAATCCATCCCAAATATTTAGCATGTCATTATTATTAATTATTTGACAAGAAATAAAAAAACTTGCTGCAGATTCAAAAAATTTTAGATCCATATTATTGGAATTTTGTAATCTGGCTTTTGATTTCCCTAGCGAATAGGTTGCATCACATAAAACATTAGGTAAAGATTTTTTAACCTTTTTTATAGATTTATCTATAATTTCTATCATATATTCATTGGACAAATTATAGGTGTCTTCAGAATAAATTTTTACCTGCTTGCTTTCTTTTAATTTCGGGAATTTCACTTTTGTTTTAATGGAGAATTTTTTTAACTCATTAATAATTTTTTTAAATTCAGTGAGGTTGTAATTTGATGTGGATGCAAATGTCATTTCAGCATTCTTTATTGCTCTTACCCCTATTCCATTTGATTGTTTGGAAGATAATTCTTTCAATTTATTTGATTCAAAAGAAACATCCTTATATTCAGAATCTTCTTCATAAAGTTCAAATTCATCAAAATTTTTATTTAAAAATTCAATAATCTTTTCCATTTTATCCCGGTGAAACTAATGTTTTATTTATTCTTATATGTGGAGATCCATTTGAAACAGGTAAGGGTGATTGACCACCTTTTCCACATCCTCCTCCTTGATTTATTTCTAAATCGTTAGCAATACCATCTATGTTTTTCAAAGTTTTAAATAAATTCCCACTCAGCTTTACAGGTCTTACAGTATCAGTTACCTTTCCATTTTTAATCTTGTAAGTTTCGGCAGAAGCAAATGTAAACATCTCATGTTCTGTCATCCCACCATACCAATTTTTAACATATAAACCATCTTTGGTATCTTCAAATAACTCTTCCTTTGAGTTTTCGCCATTTTCTATTATGGTATTTGTCATCCTGACAATTGGTGAGAATCCATATGAAATTGCTCTGGCATTTCCTGTGGGTGTTTCTGACATTTTTTCTGCTGTTTCTTTTGAATGTAGTCTCCCAACCAAAACTCCTTCTCTTATTAGAGGAGTTATTGAAGAAGGAGTTCCTTCATCATCAAAAGCATATGATCCTCTTAAATCGGGTATTTTTGCCCCATCAGTAATATTTAAATCTCTATTACCAAATTTTTCCCCCAATTTTAGAATTTCTTTTAACCTATTATTTTCATATACGTTATCTGCCTCAGAGAGATGTCCAAATGCTTCATGTACAAAAACTCCAGCTAATATTTGATCCAAAATCACTGTTGTTTCTTCGCCTGTTATTTTAGGAGCTTTAATTAGTGATACCGCTTTTTTAGTGGATTGTATCACTTCATCTTCCAAGTTTTCTACTATACTGAAGTCACCCAATGAACCTATGGAAAACCCTGATTGTAATATTTCATTACCATCAGAACTGTTGGCTGATATTCTACAAATAACATGTACAAATTCTTGTTGAATCTCATTACCATTAGAATCAGCAAAAATAATTTTTTTATCTATATCTGCATACACAATATCGCATCCTTGAATATTTTTTTCTGAAAGAATTATATTTTTGTAATTTTCTAACAAATCTATTTTTTCACTTAATTTTATTTTTCTTGGATCTTTTTTTATTGTTGGAGGTAGAGATAATTTTGTATCAGATAAATTTTTTGAGTGGTTATAATTGTTGTTATTAAATTTTGCTAATTCTATACTTTCAGACATCTTATTTGGTGCTTTTGTAATGTCATTAAAAGATGAAAATCCCCAACCTCCGTTTACCAGAGCTCTAGTACATCCACCAATATTAGAACTAATTGATATGTTTTCTCTTGTTTTCCCTTTGTATTGAATTCTTGTGGATGTATTTTCTTCAATACGTATCTCTTTATAAAGTTTTGGATTTTTCAACAACGCATCTTCAATCAAATTTTTGTAATCACTATCCAATTTTCTATTCTCCTAATTTGCTAAATGGTTTTATATTATTATTTACCATCCATTCGTATGCATTTATCTTTTTTTTGCCTTTTGATTTTATTCTTCCTATAATCAGTTTTTTATTTCCAATAGAAACACTAACTT
>Ga0066867_10000912_pt1 | contig 14543 bp, 14 predicted proteins | sample ETN01SmetaG_4_FD_65606 | JGI IMG/M metagenome (GOLD analysis project Ga0066867, IMG submission 65606) | Marine microbial and viral communities from oxygen minimum zone, Eastern Pacific Ocean - ETNP2014F12-01SV261 | ecosystem: Environmental > Aquatic > Marine > Oceanic ... | reverse complement strand
CGCGGGACAGGGCCGGGGGGGTCTCATTTTTATCTAGCCGCCGAAAAAGATCAAACTCAGGGTCAACTTCCAATCGAAGCGGTTTCGATGGAACATGAAGAGATATTTCTGAACGTTTGCTGTCCATTAGCACTGTAGTCTGGTATTGCTTTTGAAAACCTTGCATGGTAACGGTTATAGGTACATGTAATCTATAAGCCGGAGCTTCTTGGATCTGCTCCAAAACAGCAGTAAGCTGATATCCCTTTTCATCAAGATGAGCTACAGCGTTCCGAACTTTTATAACAGGCGCTCCTGTTTTTTTTATCCACTGGTTAAATTCAATCTGCAAATTTTTTCCGGAGATTTCTTCAAAAACTTCCCTCAAATTTTCAAATGTCGCGCGTTTAAACTTAAACTCTCGATAAAATTTCTGAAGACCCTTAATAAAAACTTTGTCGTCTAACTGCAGACGAAGCATATGAAAAAACATCAGGGTTTTGCCGTAGCCAACAGCTTCCGTGGCTGGACTGTGGCGTGAGCGAAACTCTGTTAATGGAAAATCCTTACTCTTTGCCGCGTAATCCGTGTATTTCTGCAGAGCCGTGCGGCGGTATTCCTTTCCCTGTCCCCTCTGTTCTTTAATGAGATGGTCAGAAAGATAAGCGGTAAGGCCTTCACCCCAGTTTCCGGAACTGAAATCCACAAAAACTCCATTGGCCCACCAATTATGCAAAATCTCATGCGGATAAGACGAATGCAGAATGAATGGAAATCGGATAATTTTAGAACCTAATAAAGCAAAGGAAGGCATTCCGTAACCGGTCTGCCAAAAATTTTCTATCAACGCGAATTTTTTGTACGGATAAGGACCTAACAACTTGCTGTACATCTTTATATATTGAGACCCTGTTTCTAAATATTTGTTCGCTAATTTTTCATCAGGATTGCGCAGGAAAACCAGTGTTTGTACAGGCCCGGCCTGTCTGCTGTATTCAGTAAATTTTCCCGCAATAAGATAAATCTCATCCTGGGGGTTCTGTTCTTCAAACTTGCAAAAGTATGTTTTTTTTGAACGATTTTTATTAGCAGATTGGGCGGTAGCCCTTTTAGTTGTGGCCCTGCCACCCTGGCTGATAGCTTTCCATCCCTGTGGCAACTGCACTTTCATTGAGAAAGTCACCAGGTCATCACTGAACCACGGATACCAGTAAGTTGAAGAGGCAAGGTATACCCCGTTGTTTGAAATAATTCCGGATGTTTCACTGAAACTGCGGTCGCTCTCTTCCTCCTGTTTTTGCAAAGGACTATATATTTCTCCATTGTATTTAACAGTAAAAGTACGCTCATCGGCTGGAAGGGCAACTATATAATGTTCCAGCATCTTATTATTTTGCTGAAAGATTGAATTAGTATTAGTTTCAGACTGTGAAGCTTGAGCTTTTTCTTTATAGTGGGTAATTGTTACACCTTCTGTAAGGGATACAGGTTGAAGTCCTTTATGAATAATGAAATGCACCTCACCTCCGCCAACATTGAAAAAAGAATCCGGCAGGGTAATTTTATCTTCAACATCTATCCAGTGCATCTCAGGCTGAATCACAACTTTCATGTCATGGTGAATGTTTTCCTGGGCGTAGAGAAGCGAAGGAATACTTGCTGATATAGTGAGAAATAGTAATATGAAAAAAAATATGGAATGTAAACGTTTCATAATGTGCTTGATAGCCTGCAGAAGTCAGCTCATTGCTTAATATTATTGATATGTTTGTAGAATTATACCATCTATGCTATAAATTTTTTAGAATGTAATTTAAATAGCAGGTTTGATGCATAAATCGAGTCATCCAAAATACTTATATTTTGTCGGGAAAGGTGGTGTGGGAAAATCAACCTGCTCCTCTTCAACCGCACTGGCATTAGCTGATAAGAAAAACAAAACCCTTATTATTTCGCTTGATCCCGCCCATAACCTCTCTGACATATTTGAAACGTCTCTCGAAGACAAGCCGAAAGAGATAAAAGAAAACCTGTACGCCATGGAAATAAACCTGGAAAAGCGAGTGGAAAAGTCCCTTAAAAAAACCATCGACATGATGAAAAATTTATACTCATATCTCAATGTTATTAATCTTGAGGGAATGTTTGACACCTTGCGGTTTTCTCCGGGCATGGAAGAATACGCGGTCACCTTTGCATTAGAAGATATTTTTGAAAGTTACAGGGACATGGATTTTATCATCTTCGATACACCGCCAACAGGGCTTACCCTGCGGTTCTTTGCCCTCCCGCATATATCTATCCTGTGGATTGAAAAATTATTGACATTGAGAAAAAAGATTTTAAGCAGGCGTGATTCTTTAAAAAACATACTTGGTGAAAAATACCAAGATAAGGAATTGCCTTTAACTGTTAAGGACGATTCGGTTTTTAAGGAACTTGTGAGTTTTGAAGGGCGGTTAAAAACATTAAAAAATAACTTTAGCTCTAAAGAAGACAGTTTGATGTTTCTGCTCTTGAACCCTGACAGGCTTTCTTTCAGCGAAGGACGAAGGATAATAGCGGCGTTTGAAAAATTCTCCCTGCCTCTTAATATGGTGATTATTAATAAAAGCGGACTTTATAATGATAAAACCTCTGATGAATTGTCTCAATTTATGGAGAATTTTTTTGAGGATGTGAAGAAAAAGTTTAACGGCCTTAAAACCATGGAGTTGCCATTTAAAGACAGTGGGACATTGAGCAGAGATGATATGATGGCATTTGGTGAAGATGTTTTTAATAATTTGACGACATAGGAATTTTCATTAACAACATACCAGGAGATTCTTTACGGAGTTTATGCTGAAATGTATTCATCATAAACTCCGCGACCGAAAAATATCGTTTTTGAAACATTAAGGTATATCAAACCAGTCGTCGCAATTCATCTTTCCGAACTAAAAATCTTTAAAATCATTGTCCATGGGAATCACATCATCCGGTTTTACTAATTTTCTTTGCTCCTGAGCGGGTTGGCGAAGTGTCCTTGCTCCACCTTGTCTCGCTTTCACATTCTCTATATGTTTGCCGTATTTTTTGTCCTGTTTTTGTATGTGGTTGACTAACCAGTCTCTGACAAATTTAAGCAGTTCGAACGGATCTTTCAGTCTGCCACTTAAGAAATCTTTCTGGTAATTCGAAACTTGGTTCAACAACTTCACGTGAATCGGTTTGTGGTTTGGATAATCAGGGTAGCCATACTGTTGCTGCAGTTTTTCTTCTTCATTAAAGTGGAACGTGGTAAATTTAACCAATTCATCCAACGTGTGCTTCACCTCTCCTATTTTATTGGCTCTAACTTGCCTGTATATCTCGTTTACGTAATAAAATATTTTTTTGTGATGCTGATCCATCTCAGGGACCCCAACACTGAAAAGGAGATCGCTCCACTCTATGAAGTTTTTACCATCTGCCCCGCTTAAATCACCATCAGCAGATCCTCCAAACATAATTCCCTGAAGTCCGTTTACAATATCTTCAAGCATTTTAGCCTGCGAATCCAGTTCTACGGCTGCAGCAGCAGATTCTTCCGCGGTTGCCGCGTTTTGCTGGGTCACCTGATCCATCTGGTTCACCGCCTTGTTGACCTGGTCTACCCCAACAGATTGTTCCTTGGAAGCCGAGGCGATTTCAGTGGAGAGTTCGGTCACATTTTTTATCCCCGAGAGGATTCTTTGCAAAGCTTCCCCGGAACGCGCGGCGATTTCATTTCCATGCTCTGCTTTTTGAACCGCATCTTCAATCAAAGATGCCGTATCTTTAGCTGCGGAGGCAGATCGCTGGGCCAGGTTTCTCACCTCTTCAGCAACCACAGCAAAGCCTTTCCCGTGTTCCCCCGCTCTTGCAGCTTCCACAGCGGCGTTAAGAGCCAGCAGATTTGTCTGGAACGCTATCTCTTCAATAACTTTGATAATTTTCGAAATCTCTCCTGATGATTTATTAATGGCTTCCATGGCTTCAATCATCTCTTTCATCGATTTAGATCCCTCTTCCGCTTCTCTATTCGACCCGGAAGATTGCTCACTAGCATTATTCGCGTTTTCCGCGTTCAGTTTAGATTGGGAGGCAATTTCTTCCAGGGACGCGGAAGTTTCTTCAAGGGACGCGGCCTGCTGGGTGGCTCCCCGGGCAAGCTCTTCACTGGCCCTGGTAATTTCCGAGGAGGCGGACTGAACACTATCGCTACTTTCTCCCAAATTGCCTAATATTTTATTCATTGAGTTGATGATGGTACGGCTAATTGAATAAGCCAGGGCTCCAAATAAAATGATAGAAAGTGGAATAATGATCATCAAAAGATTTTTAACGTTTTAAACCCGTGAAGTTAAAGCTTCGGTTCTCTGGCTGGTTGCCTGGTCAAGCTCTTTTGATAAAGAGGCTAAAGCTTTGAGGTAAGGGGAATCATTAATTTTAATAGATCCATCAATTTCTTTTATGGTATTTCCCCCTTCCAGCAAACCTTTTGCTGTTATTGTGGCCTTGCGATATTTTTCCACCATCTCTGTCACTTTATCCAGTGCGCTTGTTTCTGTTGGTGTGAGTGAACCCAAAGCTCTATACTTGGTAATACTGTCATTAATCGTTTTTGCCTTCACCATATATTTATCATGATCTTTTTCCTTGCCACGCAGCACATAGTTTTTGAATTTGTGAATGGCGCCACCATACCCCATCTCGGAACGCATGTCCATTAAATGGTCCTGCTTGGTCTTAACCACTTGGACGTATTCTGACCAATCCTCTTCAACCGCGTCAAAGTTCTTAATCGCGATAAATCCCATTATGATCATCGCTACCGCACCGACTCCTATAACCATAAGCATCTTGTTTCTTAGCGAAGTATCTTTTAAACTCATAAACCTCCTTTAAAAAATATTTCTCATTTAAATATAACTTGTACTCCCATTTAGACGCCAATAATCTCAAAAAAGATTAGGGTCAAAAAGAGAGTTTCTTAAGTAAATTCATTAAAATAGTGTATTTGATTCCTATATATATTTCGATTACAGGGCATTTGGTTCCCCCAATTGTACTTCTGTTTATAACAAAAAACAATGAATATTTTGGCTCCGATTTAAACCATTTTTTTCCCTATTACCCATTGGAATCCCCCAAAAAGCATTGTTAAAACAGCCGCAAATCCTTATACTGTAAGTAGTTTAAAACAATTATCATACGAATAGTGCAAAAATCATAAAAATCTGTAACGATGATTCCAAAGGAAAACATAGTAGAAATTCTTAAAAAGATCAAAGATCCTGAATCAGAACAATCTCTATACGATCTTCAAATAGTAAGGCATATAGATTATGAGGAAGAAGCGAAAAAACTGATTATATCTCTCGATTTCAGCAGCAGAATGCCGAACTGCATAGGTTGCAAACCAATAGCCTGGGTAATACAAAAAAAAATTGTGGAACATCTCGAAAATGAATTTTTTGAGTTTGAAGAAGTAAAACAGATCGATTTTAAATATTCATAATGCGGCAAGTTGCCGTAATCAAATGGGCTTCCGCCCTGGAGAACCATTAAAAAATTTCTTCAAAAAACAAGTTATTACAGAGCAATAGCAAAATGGAGCCCAGCCGGAAAACAGTTATCAGAGATCACTTGACCTGTCCTTTATGTCTTAAAAATAATTCTTCACTTTTTTGTGAGGAGCGGGGCAGGTCCTACTTTCGATGTCCTTGCTGCAGTCTTCTTTATGTCCCTTCTTCCCACCATTTATCACCAGTCGAAGAAAAAAGGAGGTACGATACCCATACCAACCATCCTGACGATCCTCAATACCGGGACTTTTTGAACAGGCTTTTAAAGCAGTTACTCCCTTATCTCCCAAAAGGAGGAAAAGGGATAGACTATGGATCAGGCCCGGGCCCCACGCTCTCCCTCATGTTTTCTAAACTTGGTTTTCATATGGCAGAATATGACCCTTTTTACGCTAACCATAATAAGGTCCTAGAGGAAGAGTACGATTTTCTGACCTGTTCCGAGACGATGGAACATTTTAGTAATCCGAAAGAGGAGTGGGAACTTTTCCTCAAACTGGTCAAAAGGGGAGGGTGGATAGGAATAATGACCCAACTTTATGACCGGGAGATAGATTTTCCTCAATGGTATTATAAAAACGATCCCACTCATATTTCATTTTATTCAAAAGAGACTTTCAAATGGCTGGCAGAAGAATATAACCTGAAGCTTTTGTTTGGAGAAAAATCCGTGGTCTTTTTTCAGCGGATTTGAGGTTTTCCAATCACTATTTGTCATTCCTTGCTCGATATTCAATATTTATTACCTGAATCTTGCACCATTTTTTATATTGATAAATTTTATAGAAAAGAAAACCCCCTAACCCCCTTTGATAAAGGGGGAATACATATGTTTCCAGAACATGAAATTCCATATCATTTTTAATCCAAATGGTCAAATAGGGTACTTCTAACTCCCCCTTAGTAAAGGGGGCCGGGGGGATTTATTAAATTTATATGCAAGGTTCAGGTATTAAAATGTAATGACATTTATAAGATTATTCTTTGTTTTTCAACAAACTCTTGAGATCAGCGAATGGCTTGAAAGTGGAAGAGGGTTCTCTCTCAGCGCTTGGCGCTGTCCCGCCACCATGTGCGGTCTCTTCAATATACCGCGAGTGCTCATTGTCATGACAATAGATACATAGCAGTTCCCAGTTACTGCCGTCGGGTGGATTGTTATTGTGGTTGTGGTCCTTGTGATGTACCGTGAGTTCACGAAGCTTTTTACCGGAAAATTCTCGTCCGCAACGCGCGCAAATCGAGGGATAAATCTTGAGTGCTCGTTCCCGATAAGTTTGTTCCCGGAGATGCTGGTCGTGTCGGGCCTCAGCGATGAACTTGTCAATATCTGGCTTTGTCTTCTTTTCTGGCACTAGTCTTCCTTCGAGTAGGCCGGTTCAACAGGCCTAAAGACCTCACAAGAAGCGTGAAGCAAATTTCGGGTAGAAGTAGTACTCAATTATAAGAATGTTCTCTCGAATAATTCCTTGACTGCTTTCCTGCCGTTCTCTTCGAGAAAACGAGTCCCTGTTCCGGCAAAATGAATATGCTTAATGACGGGTTTATCTTTGCTCTTGCATTCAATCCAGTCAGCCTGGTTCCAATTAAACCACGCGTCACGTTTCTGGTCGAACACCCACAATGGTTTATTACATAGTTTGGCAAACTCCGCGCCCCATCCCGTACCGCCTTTGATGGTCTTGTCCTCCAGTATTTCTCCAATAACGTAAATCTCCTGTCCGTTATTAACCTGGTACCAGATACTTTGCAGGACCTTGCGAAATGTGTTCGTTGCTGTATAGCGGCGATGCATCAATTGCGAAACGTATTCCAGACTCACGTCTCCATTTTTAAGTTCTTCGTGATTCAAAACATGTAAGCCTCGTTGGCGGACTATACTGTGTCCATCAAAGGTGAAGTTTACTTCTTCAATTCCAAATTGTTCAGCGTTTGCGCCGAATTCAGCTTCAGCCCCCTTAGCGCCGCCGCTAAAGAGAATAAAATCTTCCTTTTTCATATTTGTTCCTTTCACTAACCCCTGTGTTTTTATTAGAATGCTGAATGAAGTACTTTAATAGCATCAATCAACTAAATTAATAATTTACCATGATTGAATGAAAAACGGAAGGAATGAAACAAAATTTATCAATAAACGCCGGGTTGTTGCCCAAATACCGATAAGAGACACCGGATTTATCCGTCCGCTATGAGAAATTTAACGATAAAGTCCCCCCGTTTTTTGCCCCAAAAGATCGCCGCTCCTCCGCCGGGAATTCGGAGTTCTTCTCCGGAGAGGGTTCCTTCTTCCACCTGAATGGTTTTTGGCGAGTCGAGGGTTTCCAGTTTTAAGGTACCGCCTTTTTCTGCGAGTTCGCTGGAAATGGTGATTTCGGCGTAGACATCATCCTTGCGGCGTATGAAATTCGGATGGGGCAGGGTGCAGACTTTTAGAAACAGATCGCCCGGCGGGCCCCCGTTACGGCCTTCGCCTCCCTCATGCTGAATGTGCAGGGTGTATTGGTCCGCGACACCCGGAGGGATTTTGACGTCCAGAACCACTTTCTCGACCACTTGCCGTGTGCCGATGCAGGTGTCGCACTCCTTTGTTCCCTTGCTTCCTGTTCCACCGCATGTTGAGCATTTGACATATTTTTCATAGGAATAGGGGATGACACCGCCGAGTGCCACGGTCTTCAGGGGGATATCGACCATGAACTGAAAGTCGAGACCGCGGGTGGGTGCGTTGGGGTCCGGCGTCGTTTCTTCCTGGGGGGTGGATTGTCCGAAATCTCCTTGAAAACCCGAATCTCTTCTATGCTGTTGCCAGAAGCCTCCCTCCCAATCGGGCTCTCCCGAAGCACTCGGTGTCCGGCGCTGACTGTACTCGTGCCGTTTATTTTTGTCCTTAAGAACTTCGTACGCTTCGGAAATGATCTTGAACTTGTCCTCGGAGGCTTGGCTTCCCTTATTAACATCGGGATGATACTTTTTGGCAAGCTCCCGGTAACGTTTCTTGATCTCCTTGAGAGGTGCGTTTATTTCAACGCCAAGAATTTTGTAATAGTTTTTGTGAGTTGTCCGAGGCATGGTCCGTAAAAAGCTAAAGACTAAAAAATTAAATGGATTTGATAATCATTTCCTTTTATTCTCCATTATCGGGCAATTTTTAATAGCAAATCATCTTCAATTGGTACAAACTTTGACGCCGAATTAATCAAAGACGTAGCAGTAAGTTGGGCCACGCCATATACTTCAACCGAAACACCAAAGTCTTTTCTTATTTTATTAACTAATAAGTCAAAATCACCATCCCCGGATGCTAATACAACTACGTTTGATTTCTTTGCATATTCCATAACATCAAGTGTGATGCCAACATCCCAATCACCCTTCGCGGAACCATCACTTCTTTGAATAAAAGGCTTTAGTTTTACTTCAAATCCAATTCCCTTAAGTATGTTTTGAAATTGTTTCTGCTTTTCATCGCCACTATCAATAGCATAAGCAATCGCTTTCACAACTTCTCTATTTGAAGTCGCTTTAGCCCAAAATACATTATAGTTGAAATGACAATTGTGGAACTGTTTTGTTGTGTAGTAAATATTTTGAACGTCCACAAACACGACGACTTTTTCCATAGATTATATAGTCCTACCCTGGGGTACTTGAGTGCCTAACATTAATATTAAGTACACAGCTTATCTAGCATAAAAATACTGCAATTAGTACCAGTGAAAAGGGGGCATCTATTCTTAGAGTTATTTAAATTTAACATGTAGTCAAGGAAGGGCTTGATAATCATTTTGTTCGCTGTCTTTTGGAGTGAATGGTTATGCCGGAATTTCCAGATATCTTGAGTAAGAATGTGACGACGGTATTTCAAATCCTTCATTACGAAGACCTTCAAGATGAAATTCAATTGCTTCTTTAATATTTATCTCAGTCTCCTCTTTTGTGCTACCGGTGGCCACGCAACCATCTAAGTCTGGTGAAAAAGCCGAATATCCTGTAGATGTTTCTTCAATAACAATTAGGTATTTCATTTTAATCCTGCCTGTCTAAATATACTGTTAAGAGTTCCCGGAGCCAATTCATCGTTTGGTTTTCCAGGTATAGTAACAAGACCTTTTTTTATAGGATGCTTATATTGTTTATGACTTCCTTTTGTACGTAACAAAAACCAACCATCTTTCTCAATTAATTTCAACACATCTCTTATTTTCACTAAGGAATTATAGCATTTTTAATAACAATAGATGAATAAAATTTATTTCTACAGGCTAACGACTTTACATTTAAAAGAACGGGAGGAATGAAACAAAATTTACAAATAATCGAGATGTGGCCCTGTGTTTTTAACTGTTAATTGAAACTTTTTCCCTTTTTATAAAATGTTTGACAAATACCGGGCAAGGAGATATCTTTTTCTTACAAAGACTTTATTCCCGAACTGTCACCGTATGGTGTGCGTTCGTGAGTTTACCTCACGATAGGGGTAAGGTCGACAAAAAAAGCTCTGATGAAAGTCAGGGCTTTTTTGTTTTGTTATCCAAACTTCCATTCACCTTTCTATATAAATTTTTGTCACTTTTATCGTCATAATACTGTTAATTGAAAATTTTTCCCTGATACCCGATCCCTGACAGCAGGTTTATTGATAGCTGGCGGCTGCTCTAGACATATGCAGTCAAGAATGGACGTGACCCCCTCATTTATTTAATCCCAATCACCTTTATCCTTATTTTCAAAGTTGTCCAAAAACAATTCAATTGCTTCCTTATTATTTTTGTATAGTTGGCTATCTTGTTTTTTTATTTCTTCCAATTTTAATTTTATCTCGGACAGATCAATAAAATCATTCAAGCTTTTATAATTAAACTTTTTAGTTACTTTTACTCCGTAATCTCCAATGGTTTGGCTTTTGCTTTTCGTGACAAATGTTGCTATGAACAAAAGCAATTTTGTGTCATTAGCAGTTATTTCTTTGATAAAGTCTTTCCATTTTTCTTCTTTGTCCCATTCTTTCCAGCGATAAAGAATATAGTGCAAATTTTTATGTTTAATGAGATCATCAGTGCTACTACCTATTATTTTTTCAAGGCACAATTTTTTTAATTCTTCTATTTCATCTTTTGGCACTAAAAACTCATCAGAATCTTTGCCTTCTTCTTTTATTGAGGACTCCAAAGAAACTTTTTGCAAGGGACCAAATATACCCTTTGATGAGGGAATAACTTCTTTCAGTAGTTCAAAGTTTTTGTTTTTATCAGTTTCCCGCTTCAATAACTGATAAATAATTCTCATTATGTCCATGTTGGCGCCAAAATCCAACATCCCAGCTTTTTCTTCAGGCAGATCATCGGAAATATTGAATAACCCCTTTACGACATTCTTTACATTGGTTTGAGAAATGCGAGTTTGATCGTCTGTAAAATCTTGGATTCTTTCCAACACTTTTCTAATTTTTCCTTTATCGATATATTCTCGGAGAATCTTTTCAAATTCTTCTTCCGATTTTGATTTATTTAAAATATCCTCAATCTCAAACTGACTTAATTCCTCTTCATCTCCTCCCGGAATGAGCGTGAAATAACTATCAAAGTTATTGGTGGCACAAACTCTCAAAGTATTGCTCCAAGTCGATTGCCATTCATGTCCATGACTGGAATAACCGTATTGAAAAAGACCATCTACTTGTGGAAACAATCTCTTAATCAGCTCAAGAACGGACTCTTTCGTTTCATTTGGTAATTTAATTAACGCTTTTTCAATCTCATCTTTTCGTGGGTCATTATCGCTTGAACTTGTATTGTTACTATCCGTTGAAGTAAAAAGTGTACATTTGGTGCGCATGAATAAATAGAAATCTGGAGCAAAAATTCTGATTGCCTCAATAGCAATAAAATCAATAGGATTTACTTCCATAACTTCGCCTTGGTACATTTGAGAAATGTTAAACTCCAAACTACTGGCAAACCTTTTGACATCTCTTATATTTTTGAAAAAATCTTTGAAACCAGAATGATAAATATTTGCCCAATATGGATCGTCCTGACCAAAATATTTTTGTGCAGATCCCGGCAGTACGTTTAAAATGCGATCTAACTCTTTAAAAAGAAAGGTAGAAATTTTGGAAGGCTTGGCGAAGGGAACTTCAAAATTTACTTGAACAATTTTATTCAAATAATCTTGTCCCGATACACCAACCTGTTCTTCAAGATTTTTCTCAATAATTTTTCTGTCGAAAGCCAAAAGGTAGATGGTGTTTGGAAAATCTGCATTTACTCTAATAAGTCTAAAAATCTGTCTAATTTCAGATTGATTTAATCTGTCAAGATCGTCAATCACGACCACAAGTTTTTTCTGTCGGTCAATAAGCTCTTTTTTAATTTCTCTTTTAACTTCCGATATAGATTTTGAATAATATGCGGCCTTTTTATCAAAATAGTTTGCAAGTTTTGCTAAATACCCTTTGAAAAGTTCTACCAGCACGAGAAGGGAGCCGCCAATTAAAAGGGCATTTTGAATCCAGTTGCCAGGTATGTTTAACCAGCTAATGATTTGACTTGAGGAAATACCGATCAGACCAAAAACGAGTAATGCTTTTGATGATAAACAAGCAAGCAAATTTTCTTCCGGCGTTAAACTGAGCAAACTCGCATAAAATTTTAGCTTCTTGGCAATCTTTTTATCCTTTTCAGTGTCATTTCTAATTTCCAGTTCTTTTGCGATCTCATTAAAAAAATGCTCTCCCAAACTATCTTCTTCGGAGAAAATCCAAGGATTAAATTCTATGATGGTTGGTTTGTTTTCGTGATTACTTTTTTCAATATTTTCGGTTGCTAAGTTTATGACCGAGGATTTTCCCGAACCCCACTCACCATAAATTGCAATAACAAGACTTTCTTTCTCTTTCCAATCCAAAAGAGCTTTCCCAAGGTGCTTGGAAAACCGCTTTCTTCCTAGGAAGTCGTCTTTTTCCGTTTCAATTGGTTTGTCGTAAATAAACATATCTTTTTTTTACATTTTTACACATAATGAAAAAGCTGAGTTGCACCTAATCAAAGCAGCAACAAGCTTGGAATAATATAAAGCGTGCATGCTTAACAACTGCTTGAATGGAGACATGCTATTGGGTGTTAATCTCAAGCTACTGGTTAGCAGTTATCTTGCTCCCCGACGACCGAACATGGGTTTGTATTTTTCCCAAAGCCCATCTTCTACAGCTTGAATAACCGCTTGGCTTGTTTGTTTTGAAAAGCGCCAAATTGTAATATTTAGTTTACCTGAAATTTCTTTTGACCAATAAGTTGATTGAAGAGCAAATGTGCCTTGTGGACCAAAACCAAGATGTTGTTTGATACGAGTACCTAATGAACTTGAACTTCCAACATAGAAGACGCTGGAAGGTTTGTTAAGTCTTGCATAGGCGCGTGAGCCTACCTTATTTGTCTTTGCAATTTCATACTGTTGGTAGCATTTATCAATGTCAGTTTTGTTGTTGGCTTGAATTATATATATGTATCGACTCTCTTTATTCTTTTTTCCCCAAGTCGATAACTCATCGCAAACTTTATTAGCCTTGTCTGCATTTATTGAATCAAAATTAATTGATATTTCTTTCTTTTCATCAAAGTCTACTTGCTCGACAAGATTTGCTAAGTCGTTTAATTGAGTTGCCGTTTCTTTTAGAAAGTTTTTGTCAATCATAAATGCTGCTAACATTAATATAAGTATACAGTTTAGCTAACAGACAATGTTCAGTCGGGAATTCTGCGATTTTTACCTTACCGTTACCAGTCCCGTTATTTGTACTAATGCACCATTTTTTTTAAGATAAGCGTGTGTATTATAACACGTTTTGCTTGTTATTCTCTTAAGTAATATGTGATTTCGGCAAAGCTGAGCTTAGCTCTGTCATCCATTGTCTCAACCCTCGGGGCGGTTTTCCTTTGGAAACTATCCAATTTTATCATCGTGATAAAATTGTGATTATCTGCAAAGCTTAGCTTAGCAAAGTTCATTTTTCTTCCCTTGTTAATTGCTAATTGTTAACTGATAATTGCTAATTGAAATGTATTTATTCCTTATTACATTCTTGACCCTCCTGGCTTTGGCAGGTTACTCTCTGGGGAGAAAGAGAAACCTCTCCATTTTAAAATCAGTAGGCAACTCTCTTGAAGAGATATTAAAGCCGGATGATCAGGACTATACCTGGCTTGGAGGCTCAATTGGATTTAATGCCAACTATAAATGCAAGGATTTTAAGAAAGTAGAAGCAACTTTAACCCTCTTGCCGCGACAGAGTCCTCTGTATTATCCTGTTTCTTTTCTCGTGTCCGGATTCGACAGGCTTTATGTAACTTTTTTTCTTAAATCTAAATTCAAATCGGAAGGACATATTATCAATAAAAGATATTTTAAATTTAGAGGCCCTAAGATTGAAAATATTCAAAAGCTTTCGGAAGAAGAACAGGAAGGGTTTTTGATTCTCTCGCAGGACCAACGAATAAGAAGCGCTTTATTAAATTTTTTTAAGGAACTTGAAAATTTGGGATTTCTTGAAATAATAAAACATATTGCTATTGTGCCGGATAGGAATACAGTGTTTGTTCTTGTTGTGCCGAGGAAAGACCATTGGAGCAGGGTTATCGAAAAAGCCGCTGGCTTTGCTTTAAAGCTTAAATAATATTTCCCTTCGTGATTTTCGTGTTCTTCGTGGTTATAAAGTAATTATTAAAAAAATATGAAAGACAAAACTTTAATTCCTTTCTCAAAACCGTTTCAGCTTGATTATGCTGTTGTTGAGAAAAAGTTGTCCAGTGTCTTAAAAAGCTCACAGTGGTCAAAGGGGAAGTATCTGGAAAAATTTGAAAGGGCATTTGCGAAATATCTTGGCGTCAAGCATGCTATTGCGGTTTCTTCCTGCACATCAGGACTTACCCTGGTACTGGCTTCTCTTAATAAGCCGGGTGAGGTGATTGTGCCCGG
>Ga0066867_10000907_pt1 | contig 14580 bp, 11 predicted proteins | sample ETN01SmetaG_4_FD_65606 | JGI IMG/M metagenome (GOLD analysis project Ga0066867, IMG submission 65606) | Marine microbial and viral communities from oxygen minimum zone, Eastern Pacific Ocean - ETNP2014F12-01SV261 | ecosystem: Environmental > Aquatic > Marine > Oceanic ... | reverse complement strand
AAATTTTTCTAATGCTCAATACATAAAAGTTAAAGAGAATTCATTTTTCATTTTGCTACCTCTTGTTATACTCAGTTTTTTTGCTATTTTTTCTAGTTACTTTTTTAAAGATTTTTTTATTAACGATAAGTACTTACATTTGTGGACCATGTCAAATGTAATTAATATTTCTAATTATGATTTACATCACAAAAGTTATTTAATTAATTTTATTCCTACTGCCTTTGCTTTTTCTGGGATATTTTTAATTTTTTATTTATATTTTTATAAAAAAAATTTAATTTTATTTTTTAAAGAAAAATTTGGTTCATTTTATAAATTCCTTTTAAAAAAGTGGTATTTTGACGAGCTTTATAATTATTTATTTGTTAAAAATATAATTAAATTATCTGATAATTTATGGAAAAAAATAGATATTGGTTTAATTGATAAATTAGGGCCAGTCGCTTTAGCATTATCAACAAAAAATATATCAAGATTTTTTAGCAGATTGCAAACTGGCTATATATATCATTATATATTTTCATTTATTATTGGAATGACATTATTAATTTCTTTTATAATATTTTTTCTTTAGTATTAAAAATTGACAAATATTCCAATTTTATCTTTATTAATTTTTTTCCCATTTATTGGATCTTTAATAATATTATTAGTAAACAAAAAAGATAAATCTCACAAAAAAAAAGTAAAAGAAATAGGATTATGGACTTCAATTATAAATTTTTTTCTATCAATAATTTTATTATATTCATTTGATAAAACTGAAAGCCAATTTCAATTTATTGAGAATATTAAAATAATAAATGACTTAGGTATTTATTATTATCTTGGAATCGATGGAATTTCTTTGTCATTTATTCTTCTAACTACTCTATTAATACCAATTTGTATCATTTCTAGTTGGAACAAAATAAAAGAACATGTTAGTTATTTTATAGTATTATTTTTATTGATTGAATCATTTCTTATTGGTTTATTTTCATCTTTAGATTTATTCATTTTTTATATTTTTTTTGAAGGATCATTAATTCCTCTTTTTTTTATTATAGGAATATGGGGAGGGGAAAATAGAATTTATGCTTCTTACAAGTTTTTTTTATATACCTTTTTTGGTTCGTTACTTTTGTTATTAGGAATATTAACTCTATATTTTTACTCTGGAACTAGCAATCTAACTTTATTATTTGATCTCAACATCCCATTTATTTTACAAATATGGTTATTTCTGTCTTTTTTTGCATCATTTGCAATTAAAATTCCTATGTGGCCATTTCATACATGGTTGCCAGACGCACATGTTGAAGCACCAACAGCTGGATCAGTTGTATTAGCTGGAATTCTATTAAAATTAGGAGGATATGGTTTTTTAAGATTTTCACTTCCTTTATTTCCAGAAGCATCTGTTTTTTTTACACCTTTTATTTTTGTATTAAGTTTGATTTCAATTATTTATATTTCAATACTTATATTATCTCAAAAGAATATAAAAAAGTTAATTGCCTATTCTTCGATCGCACATATGGGCTTTGTTACTTTAGGTATTTTTTCTGGAAATTTAGAGGGTCTTCAAGGTGCAGTTTTTCAAATGATTAGTCATGGACTGATTACTGCGGCACTTTTTTTATCAGCTGGTTCTTTAATTGATAGAATGCAAACTAAAAATATTGATAATTTTGGTGGCTTGTGGAAACAAATGCCTATATTTTCGGTTTTTTTTATGGTTTATTGCTTAGGAGCAATTTCTATTCCTGGAACCACGGGATTTATTGGTGAATTTTTAATTTTATTAGGAGTATTTAAAATTAATTTTTTATTGGCTTTTTTAGCAGCATTTGGAATTATACTTTCACCTTGTTATATTCTATGGTTATACAATCGTGTATGTTTTGGAAACAATAATTACAAAGATATTATTGATTTAAATAATAACGAAAAATTTATTTTTTTTATTTTTTTATTATTGATTATTTTATTAGGTGTATATCCAAATTTATTGATGAATATTTATGAATTATCTACAAATAAATTAATTATTAATTAAAAAAATGCAATTAAGTGATATTAAATTATTTTCATCAGAAATTATTTTAATTATTGGTTCTATTGTTATTTTATTACATGGAATTTTTTATACTAATAGTGAGGAGTCAAATAAAAGAATTTTTCAAGTTACTCTTATTTCATTAATTTCCTCTTTATATTTTACTGCATATGTAGTCGATTCAGGTACCAATTCTTTTAATAATTTACTTAATAATGATTTGTATACTCTTTTTTTTAAAATATTAGTTATTAGTGGAACAATAATAATTAGCTATATTTCATATAACTATCTAAAAGATTTGAATATAGTTAAGCCCGAGTTCTTTTTCTTAATTTTAATATCTTTGGTTGGAATTTTAGTATTAATTTCATCAAGAAATATTATTTCAATGTACATTGGTTTGGAGTTACAAAGTATTTGTTTATATATTCTTGCTTCTTATAGAAAATATGATATTAAATCTTCCGAATCAGGAGTTAAATATTTTATAATTGGCGCCTTATCTTCCGGAATTCTTTTATATGGACTATCAATTATCTATGCATTTACTAATTCAACTGATTTTTATGAAATTTCGAAATCAATAAATATTTCTAAAGAGAATAATGTAAACTTTTTAATTCTTAATATAGGCTTTGTTTTAATTTTATGCGGACTATTTTTTAAAATAGCCGTTGTTCCATTTCACATGTGGGCACCAGATGTTTATGAAGGGTCTCCAACATCAATAACTGCATTTTTTACTACAATTCCAAAAATTGGAGCTATTGCTTTTTTAATAAAATTTTTAAACATACCATTTGAAAATTATTCTAATGCATGGTTTCAAATTTTATATTTAGTTGCTATTGCGTCGATGATATTAGGTTCAATAGCAGCCGTGAATCAAACTAATATTAAAAGGCTTTTAGCTTATAGTTCTATAAATCATATGGGTTTTATTTTAATAGGTATATTAACTGCAAGTCAAACAGGTATTAAAAGTGTTCAACTCTATATCACAATATATATAGTTAATATTTTAGGAATTTTTACATGCATATTATGTTTAAAAAATAAAATTAACGGATATTACTTGGAAAATATTAAAAGTTTCTCTGGTTTAAATAAAAAAAACTCTTTTTTATCTTTTAGTTTTGCTATTTTATTTTTCTCACTTGCTGGATTACCTCCTTTAGCTGGTTTTTTTGGGAAATTATATATTTTAATATCGGCTGTAGAGAATAAATTGTATTTTTTAGCTATAATAGCAATATTGACTACTATTATTTCTGCATTTTATTACTTAAAAATTATTAAAATCATTTTTTTTGATAAACCTGTAAATAATATTTATACAAATATAACTGCAATTTCCAAAGCAATTATTGTAATTATATTAATAATAAGTGTGTTTTTTATATTATTTATTTCAGATTTTTTGGAAATAATTAATGCAACTTCAATAATTATTAATACATGAAAAAAAAGTTTAATTTAATAAAATTAAAAACTGTAAAAAGCACTAATCTGGAAGTAAAAAAAATTATTTCATCAGATACAAACATTAATAATCTTTGTTTAATTGCAGATAATCAAACCGAAGGTTATGGAAGAAGAAAGGCTAAATGGTTTTCTTATAAAGGTAACATGCATTTATCTATTTTATTAAAACCTAAATGTAAAATAAATGAAATCAATCAATTTTCATTTATGGCTTCTATTACTATTAGTGACGCTTTAAAAAAAATAAAAAATAACATAAATATTAAATATAAATGGCCAAATGATATTATTTTAAATAAAAAGAAAATTGGAGGCGTAATTATAGAAACATCTTCATATATAAACAGAAAAATAAAATGGGTTATTATAGGCATAGGATTAAATTTAAAAAGATCTCCAAATTTATATAAAAATAAATTTAAAGCCTCGTCACTAAGTAAAGAAAAAATTTATATTAATAAAAATAATTTTATTAAAATTTATATAGAAAGTTTTTATAGAAATTATGAATTATGGAAGAAAAATGGTTTTAATTTCATAAAAAAGAAATGGATATCAAATGCATATAAAAAAAATGATGAGATTGTCATTAAGCATCAAAAGAATTATATAAAAGGAAAAATAATAAATTTATTAAAAAATGGAGGAATTAAGTTGAAAATAAAAAATAAGACGAAAGAAATTTTTTATGGAGATCAGATAATATGAGTATCAATAATTTTTTTGTAATAGATGTTGGTAATACAGATATTGTTGTTGCATTAATTAAGAATTTAAAAATTTTTAAAATTAAAAGATTTAAAACAATTGATATTAAAAAAAGAAAAAAAAATCTATTTAATAAATTTAAACAAATAAAAAAAATATTAACTGCACAAAAAAAAATAAAGTGTATTATATCTTCAGTTGTTCCTGAAATTAATTATATTGTAAGAAAAAGCTGTATTTTTTTTTTAAAGGAAAACCCACATTTTGTCTCATATAATAAAACAAAGTTGGATATAAATATAAATTTTAAAAATAAAAAACAAGTTGGAGCGGATAGAATTGTAAATACTCTCGCTGTCAAATCTCTTTATAAAACACCTGCATTGGTTATAGATTTTGGAACTGCTACAACATTTGATGTAATTAATAATTACGGTTGTTATATAGGAGGATTAATAGCCCCTGGAATAAATTTGTCACTTCAAAATTTATATAATAAAACTTCAAAGTTGCCATTAGTTAAATTTAAAAAAAATAATAATCTTATTGGAAAAAATACTAAAAGCGCAATACAAAATGGATTATATTGGGGATATGTTGGTTTGGTATCTTTTATAATAAAAAAAATACAAAATAAGTTTAAAAAAAAATTTTTTTGTGTTTCTACAGGCGGTCTGTCTAAAATTATTTCAAAAGATATTAGTTTAATCAATGCTGTTAATGAAAATTTAACAATACATGGTTTAATTGAAATTTATAAAATAAATTATAATGGAAAAATCACTTAATAATTTGATAAATCTATACGAACCTAAGAATGAGTTGTTATTTTCTCCAATTGGAGGAGTTGGGCAAATAGGTATGAACTTTTATTTATATGGTACACAGGGAAAATGGTTAATTGTTGACTTAGGAATTACTTTTGGAAACTCTGAAGAAACCCCAGGAATTGACATTATTTTACCCAACCATGAATTTGTTAAAAAAAATAGGAAAAACTTATTAGGTATAATAATAACACATGCACATGAGGATCATATAGGAGCAGTAGGACATTTATGGCCTCAATTACAATGCCCAGTATATGCAACACCTTTTGCTTCCGCAGTATTAAAAAGAAAATTAAAGGAATTAAAAATTAAGCCAAAGTTTATAAAAAACGTTGCTTTAGATAGTAATTTTAAACTAGGTCCTTTTGAAATTAATGTTATATCAACAACTCATTCAATACCAGAGCCTAATGCTATAGGAATTAAAACTAAATTTGGAAATATATTACACACAGGTGATTGGAAAATAGATCCCAAACCTTTAGTAGGTAAAAATTTTAACCAAGAAAAGATTAAATCTTTTGGAAAAAAAGGTGTATTAGCTATTGTTAGTGATTCAACAAATGCAACGGTTGAAGGACATTCAGGTTCAGAAGAGAAACTTAGAGAAAGTCTTATAAAAATAGTTAAAACACTTCCAAATAGAATTGCTATAACTAGTTTCTCAAGCAATTTAGCAAGATTAGAAACATTTGGACTTGTAGCAAAAGAATCAGGTAGAATTGCAGCTTTATGCGGTAGATCTTTGTGGACTATGTATAAAGCAGCATTAGATACAGGGTATTTAAAAAACACTAAGCCATTTCTCGATGAAAGAGAAGTGATGATTTATCCAAAAGATCAAGTTCTTTTAATTTGTACTGGTTCACAAGGAGAACCCAGAGCAGCTTTATCTAGAATAGCAAATGATACACATCAAAATATTTTTTTAGAGTCTGAAGATACAGTCATTTTTTCATCAAAAGTAATTCCAGGCAATGAAAGAGCAATAACGAAAATACAAAACAAATTGAAAGAAAAAAATATTAATGTAATTACTGAATCTGATAAATTTGTACATGTTTCTGGACATCCTCATATAGAAGAATTAAAAACAATTTATAATTGGATAAAACCAGAAATTGTTATACCTGTTCATGGTGAATACCATCATTTAAAGAGCAATGTTGAAATAGCTAAAAAATGTGGTGTAAAAAAAGGATTGATTCTTAAAAATGGCTTATTATTAAAAGTAGCACCAGGAGAACCTAAAGTACTCGGATCTGTTCCATCTGGCCGCTTTATACTAGATGGAAAAAAAATCATACCTATTAATGAAGATGCAATAAAAAATAGAAAAAAAATGCTTTATAATGGAACTATATTAATTTCAATAGTAATAAATAAAAAAAATAAAATTTATTCAAAACCAGTAATATCTAGTAAAGGTTTTTTTAACGATGAAAATATCAGAAATTTTGAAAAAAATATAAATAGCAATATCAATAATTTTATAAAAGAATTTAAAAATAAAAAAATTATAGAAATATTATTAAAGGAAAAAATTAAATCTTTCTCACAAAAATTTTTTAGAAAAGCTTTAGATATGAAGCCTATAATATTAGTACATGTAATAAAAGTTTAGAAATATAAATTATGCTAAAAAAATTAAACCACATTGCTATAGTTGTGCCAGATGTAAAAAAAGCAAAAGAAATATACCAACTAAAGTTCAACGCTGTGGTTTCTGACCCTAAAAATTATCCACAACACGGAGTAACAGTTGTTTTTGTTGAATTAGAAAATACCAAAATAGAATTAATGGAACCTTTTGGGAAAGATTCACCAATAAAGAAATTTTTAGAAAAGAATCCTGATGGTGGAATACATCACATATGTTTGGAAGTTTCAGATATTAATCAATCTGTAAAAGATTTAAATAATAAAAAAGTAACAATTTTAGGTACTGGCAAACCAACAAAAGGTTCGCATAATAAGCCAATTTTGTTTTTACATCCAAAAGAGTTTTGTGGAACATTAATTGAATTAGAAGAAGAATAGTAGTGGTCGATTTTCTAAAAGGGTTTTTAATATATGCGATAATATGGTGGATAGTTGTGTTTACAATATTACCTATAGGTATAAGAAAACCAGATAAAATAGAAAAAGGCCATTCCGACGGGGCACCACAAAATCCACAAATTATAAAAAAATTTATAATAACATCAGTAATTGCTTTTGTATTATGGTTGGTAGTATTTTATTTTATTAAAAATCAAGTTTTTACTTTTCAATATAATTAATAAATAAATGAAATTATCTGAATATTTTTTAAAACCACGTAAAGATACGCCATCTGATGCAACATTAATTTCTCATAAATTAATGATCAAGTCATCAATGATTAAACAAATAACCTCTGGAATATATACTTGGTTACCACTTGGTTTAAAAGTATTGCAGAAAATAGAAAATATAGTAAGAAGCATTCATAATGAATACGGATGCCAAGAGTTGTTAATGCCGACTATTCAACCATCAAGTATATGGAAAAAAAGTGAGAGATATGATGACTATGGCCCTGAAATGCTAAAATTTCATGATAGAAATAAAAAAGAATTGTTATACGGCCCAACTAATGAAGAATTAGTGACAGAAGTTTTTAAAGAATATATTAATAGTTATAAAGATCTACCCAAAAATCTTTATCAAATACAGTGGAAATTTAGAGACGAAATAAGACCACGTTTTGGTGTAATGAGATGCAGAGAATTTTTAATGAAGGATAATTATTCATTTGATCTAACAAAAAAAGATGCTGAAAAATCATATAACACTATGTTTAAATGCTATTTAGAAATTTTTGATAAAATAGGTTTAAAAGTTATTCCAGTAATGGCAGATCCAGGAGCTATTGGAGGTGATTTAAGTCATGAGTTTCATTTAATAAGTAAATCTGGTGATACTAACATACTTTATGATAAAAAAATTGGTGATATCAATAGTTTAGATAATAAAAATTCATTTGAATTATTAAGAGATTTATATTCTGTAACAGAAGAAGAATATAATAAAAAAAAAGAAATAGATTTAAATAAATTAATTAAAACAAAGGGAATTGAAGTGGGTCATATTTTTTATTTTGGAACTAAATATTCAGAAAAATTAGGAGCTTCAGTTTTGAATAGTAAAGGGGAAAAAATTAATGTAGAAATGGGTTCATATGGAATTGGCATATCCAGATTGGTTGCTGCTGTTATAGAGTCATCTCATGATGAAAAAGGAATTATTTGGCCCAAAAGCATTTCTCCTTTTCATATAGGACTTATCAATTTAAATATTAAAAATAAAGATTTAACAAAAATATCAGATGATATTTATGATAATCTGGAAAAAAATAATTTTGATGTTTTATATGATGATACTAGTGAAAGACCGGGGGAAAAATTTGCAAACATGGACTTAATAGGGGTTCCAATTCAAATTATTTTGGGTGAAAAATCATTCAAAGAGAATTGCTTCGAGTTAAAGAACAGAAATACGAACATTTTGCACACTTGTGAAATTGGTAAATTAAAGAATATAAGCGAGATATTAAAAAAATTTAATTTATGATAAAAAATTTTCCATCTTTATTTATTGCACTTAGGTATTTAAAACCAAGTAAAAAAAATTCAATGGTTTCAATAATATCTCTATTTTCTTTTCTTGGACTAGTTTTGGGTGTTGGAACACTTATTATTGTTATGTCAGTAATGAATGGATTTAAAATAGAGTTATTAGATAAAATCATTGGAATTAATGGTCATTTAAATGTCCATTTTTATGATAATAAATCCAACGAAAATAAATTTGAAAGTTTTTTAAACTCTAATAATAATGTAAAAGCTTTTAGAAAAATAATAGACGGGCAAGGACTTTTAATATCAAAAAAACAATCAACAGGAATACTTATAAAAGGTATTAGTAACAATGATCTTTTAGATTTAAAAAATGATAAAAAAAAAATGGAAATTAGTAAAAAATTTATTTTTGAAAATAATTCTGTGATAGTGGGAATAAAATTAATGCAAAGATTAAAACTTCAAATCGGTGATAAATTTAAATTAATAATTCCAAAAACATCTTCAACACCCTTTGGAAATATTCCAAAAGTAAAAACTTTTACAATAGGAGGTTATTTTGATTCTGGCATGTATACTTACGATAATAATTTAGTATTTATAAGTTTTTTCGACGCAAATAAATTATTTTTAACGAATGAGAACAAACCATATTTTCAAATAGAATTTAAAGATATTGATTCTATAGACAATTTTAAAGAAAAATTAAGTGAAACAAATTTATCGAATTATCAATTATACGATTGGAGATTCTCAAATGAGGCTTTTTTTAATGCCATACAAACTGAAAAAAATGTAATGTTTTTAATTTTAAGTTTAATTATTTTAGTTGCAGCCTTTAACATTATTTCAAGTTTGATAATGCTAGTTAAAAATAAACAAATAGATATAGCAATTTTAAGAACAATGGGCGCAAGCCAAAATACAATCATGAGAATATTTTTTTTAAATGGAGCAACAATTGGTTTTTTAGGAACTTTAATAGGGTCTTTTTTTGGAATATTTTTTGTTTTAAATATTAACACTCTTAAAAATTTTTTAGAAAATTTTACAAATACAGAACTTTTTTCTTCAGAAATATATTTCTTATCTAATTTGCCTGCAAAAATTAATTGTAATGAAGTTATATATGTAGTTTTAACAAGCCTTTTTATATCTTTTATAGCTAGTTTTCTTCCAGCTTGGAAAGCATCAAAAAGTAATCCAATAGATTTAATAAGAAAAGAATAAAAAAAATGTCAACAGTTTTAAAATTAAAAAATATAACTAAAGAATTTATTGAACCACGAAAAAATATTGTTGCATTAAATAGTGTAAATTTTAATTTATCTGATGCCCAGTGTATTTGTTTATTGGGACCATCTGGTTCAGGAAAATCAACATTGCTACAAATTGCTGGTTTACTTGATAGTCCGACTAATGGAGAAATTTTTATAAACGGAAAAAAATGCGATCACTTATCACAAGAGAATAAAAATTTAATAAGAAAAAATCATATTGGCTTTGTATACCAAAATTTTTATTTACTTGATAGTTTTTCTGCTTTAGAAAATGTTATTATTCCTCAATTAATTAATGGTTCTAACTTTAACACTGCAAGAGAAAGAGCAAAAAATCTTTTATCAGATGTAGGTCTTTCAAAAAGATTACACAACAAACCTAGAGAATTATCAGGTGGTGAAAAACAAAGAGTATCTATTTTACGTGCTATTGCAAATAAACCCAAAATTATTTTAGCTGATGAACCAACAGGAAATTTAGATAAACAGAACACTACAAATGTAATTAATATAATTAAAGATCTAGTTAAACAATATAAAATTTCTTTTGTAATCGCGACTCATAACTTATCAATAACAAAAAAGTTTGATAAAATAATAAAATTAACTGAAGGAAGAATTGTTTAATTAATGAAACCATTCGTACATTTAAGACAGTATTCACATTATTCTTTATTAGAAAGTTCATTTAGAATTAATGAAATAATTGATCTTTGCAAAGAATACAAAATGCCAGCAATAGCTTTAACAGATAAACATAACCTATTCGGTGCTTTTGAATTTTCTTTAAATGCACAAAAGAATGGAATTCAACCAATTTTAGGGATTAATTTAGAGTTAAAAAAAATAGATGGTTTGGAATTACAAACAAGCATTTTATTATTAATAAAAAATTACCAAGGTTATAAAAATGTAATCAATTTAATGACGAAATATTATAATAACAATGAAGATAATTTAATAAATTTCACAGATCTTGAAAAAAATAAAGAAGGATTAATTTGTTTATCTGGAGGGCCTAATGGTCCAATAGGTAAATTTATACTTTCTAAAAATACATTAAAAGCTGAAAAAATACTTTTAAGTTTAAATTCAATTTATAAGGACAATTTCTTCATTGAATTAATTAGATCTGGATTAGAAGTGGAAAAAAACACAGAAGATTTTTTTTTATCTTTTGCTAAAAAATTTAACATCCCATTAGTAGCTACAAATAATAATTGTTTTTCTGATATAACAATGCATGAGGCAACAGATGCTTTATTTTGCATAAAAAATATAGATAAATTATCAAACACTGATAGAAATTCAATTTCAAAAGATTTTTCCTTCAAGTCTTCTGATGAGATGATAAATAAATTTCAAGATATTCCTGAATCCATTTCAAACACTTTATTAATTGCAAAGAAATGCTCTTTTATGCTTGAGTCTGCTAAACCCAGATTACCAAAATTTCTAAGCTCAACTGTTGATGAAAATAATGAACTTACTAAACTATCAAAAGAAGGATTAGAAGAAAAAATCTTAAAAATTGAAAAAAATGTAAGTAATAAATTAGACAAAGCAAAGTATGAACAAAGATTAAATTATGAGTTAGATATTATAAAAAAAACAGGGTATTCAGGATATTTTCTAATTGTTTCTGATTTTATTTTATGGGCAAAAAAAAATAATATACCAGTTGGACCAGGAAGAGGTTCTGGAGCAGGGTCTCTTGTTGCTTGGACATTAAAAATCACAGATTTAGATCCTATAAAGTATGATTTGCTTTTTGAAAGATTTCTAAATCCAGATAGAATTACACTTCCTGACTTTGACATTGATTTTTGTCAAGAAAAAAGAGATGAGGTATTAAAATATGTTGTAAAAAAATATGGTAAAAAAAAAGTATCTCAGATTATAACATTTGGTACCTTACAACCTAGAAATGTTGTAAGAGATGTAGGAAGAGTTCTTCAACTTCCATATACTCAAGTAGACAATATAGCCAAAATAATTCCTTATAATCCAGCTAACCCCACATCATTAAGTGATGCAATTAATAATGAAAGTAAATTAAAAGAATTACAAAAAAATGATGACTCAATATCAAAGCTTTTGGACATTAGTCTTAAACTCGAAGGATTATATAGGCATGCATCAACTCATGCTGCTGGTATAGTAATTGGAGACCAGAATCTTGATGAAAAAATACCATTTTATATAGATGATCCAAAAACTGGTCTACCTGTTACTCAATTTTCAATGAAATATATCGAAGAAGCTGGTTTGATAAAATTTGATTTTCTAGGATTAAAAACATTAACTATAATCAATAAAACTTGCGAGCTTGTAAATAAAAATAAAAATGTTGTTGATATGAATACAATTTCATTAAAAGATTTAAATACTTTTAATCTTTTAAAGAAAGGAAACACAATAGGATGTTTCCAATTAGAAAGTAAAGGTGTAAGAGAATATCTAAAAAAATTATCGCCTGACAGATTTGAAGATATAATAGCAATGATTTCTTTATATAGACCAGGTCCTATGGAATATATAGAAAATTATATTAATAGAAAACATGGCAAAGAAGATATAATTTATTTACATCCAAAACTTAAACATGTTCTTTCTGAAACTTATGGAATAACAATTTATCAAGAACAAGTAATGAAAATAGCACAAACTCTTGCTGGATTTTCATTATCTCAAGCTGATACTTTAAGATGGGCTATAGGAAAAAGAAAAAGAAGTTTAATGTCATCATTAAAAAAAGATTTTATTCAAGGATGCATAAAGAATAATGTTAAAGAATATCAAGCAGAAACTATTTTTAAACAAGTAGAAACATTTGCTGGTTATGGATTTAATAAATCACATGCAGCAGGTTATGCTTTAATTGCTTATCAAACTGCTTTTTTAAAAGCCAATTTCCCTGTAGAGTTTATGACAGCATCAATTAATTATGAATTAAGCAACACCGATAAGATAAATCGATATTTAAATGATAGTAAAAGAATGAATATTAAAATATTAAAGCCAAACATTAATTTTTCTAATAGTATTTTTACAATAGAATTAGATAATCAAAATAAAAAAGCAATAAGATATGGTTTGTCAGCTTTGAAAAATGTTGGAATGAATAGTACATATAAAATTATAAGTGAAAGGAAAAAAGGGGGAAAATATAAAAATATAAATGATTTTTGTCATAGGCTTAGTGATGAAAATATAAATATAAGACAATTAGAATTTTTAATTAAATCAGGTTCTTTTGATGAATTAGACAATAATAGAGAAAAACTTTTTAACAATATAATTAAAATAGTTCAAGTTATTCGTGATAATGCGAAGAATATTGATCAAAATAATTTGTTTTCAAATAGTTCTGAAGCTAATAATGTGATAAACTTTAATTACAAAGTAAAAAAGTGGAGTAAATCGACAACTTTAAAATATGAATATGAAGCATTAGGTTTTTATTTATCACAACACCCACTTGAAGATTTTAAAATTTTTCTAAAAAAATACAATTTTTTAACTTATAAAGAAATAGAAAAATCATTATTAAATTTAAAAAATGAAGAAAAAAAAATTTTTAAGATAGCTGCACTGCCAATTGATATGAAGGAAAGAATTTCAAAAAAAGGTAATAAATATGCATATGCGCAATTTTCTGATAATACAGGAAATTTTGAAGCAATAATTTTTTCTGATATTTTAAATGAATCCTCGGAATTAATTAAAAAACAAGATTTACTTTTATTAACTTTAGAAATTATGAAGAATGATAATAATATAAATTCGAGAATTCGAGAAATGATAACTCTAAGACAATTTATTAATGAAAGTAATAAAAAAGTAAAGATTATAACTAATAAAAAAACTAATATTTTAAAATTAAAAGATCACTTAAATAAATATAAAACTGATACTGGATCTGAAGTTAAACTATCAGTATTTGTAGATAAGAAATTAGTAAATATATCGGTTCCAGGAAAATACGATTTTTTTAATATTGTAAATAATCAATTAGAAGATATGAAGATTTTAAATTAATTTTCTTGTAATTGTGTATTTTTATTATAAAACTTCAATTAAATATTTTTTATGAATGCAAGTTTTAAATTAAGGGATCTTCTAGAAGCAGGAATGCATTTAGGCCATAAAACAAATAAATGGAATCCTAATATGGGCAAATATATATATGGTTCTCAGGACAACATCCATATTATTGATTTGAGAAAAACTGTGGAATTATTAAGCAACGCACTATTATTTATTGAGAATACAGTAAAAAATAATGGATCAATTCTTTTTATCGGAACGAAATCACAGGCAAGTGATATAGTAAAAAAGTATGCAGAAGAATGTAAACATTTTTATGTAAACAAACGTTGGTTGGGTGGAATGCTAACAAATTGGTCTACAATTTCAAATTCTTTAAATTCTTTAAATTCACTTAATAAAAAAATTTCTAATGAGAATCTTAAATTAAAAAAAAAAGAAATTTTACAAATGAATAGACAAATAGATAAAATTGAGAAATATTTGGGCGGACTTAAGGATATGGGGGCACTTCCTCAAGCAATATTTGTTGTAGATGTTAACAAAGATGCTATAGCTGTAACTGAGGCAAATAAATT
>Ga0066867_10000895_pt1 | contig 14664 bp, 13 predicted proteins | sample ETN01SmetaG_4_FD_65606 | JGI IMG/M metagenome (GOLD analysis project Ga0066867, IMG submission 65606) | Marine microbial and viral communities from oxygen minimum zone, Eastern Pacific Ocean - ETNP2014F12-01SV261 | ecosystem: Environmental > Aquatic > Marine > Oceanic ... | reverse complement strand
GGAAGACATATTAAAGAGCGAGGAATGTGTAATTGTAGAAGGATATATGGATGTCTTTGCTGCTCACTCTGAAGGATTTAATAATGTTGTTGCATGTATGGGCACATCATTAACATTTGACCAATTAAATAAGGCTAAAAAATACGCTAATAAGATAATCCTATGTCTAGATTCAGATCTTGCAGGAAAAAGAGCTTCAGTTAATAATCTTATAAAATTGATAACTTCAAATAACAATTTATCTCATATACATAAATCTATATTTATTGCATCAATAGATTCTGGAAAGGATCCTGATGACCTTATAAGGCAAGACCCTTCAGAATGGAAGAAAGTAATATCTGATGCGATGCCTTTATATAAACATTTAATTAATAACCTAGATCTTGTTTTTGATTTGACAGATGAGATGCAAATAAATGATGCAGCAAATGTTGTATATAAACTTGTGTTTCAAAATACAGATAGTCATTCTCAAGATCAAACTTTAGGTCTTTTAGCAACTAAATTGAAAATTGAAAGAGAAAAACTACCTTCTCCAAAGATTTTAAACAGCAAGTTATTACCTAGAACAATAACAAATAGTATAAATAATAATCAGAATCCTATTGAAAAACATATACTTGCTTTAATTGTACAGAATAAACTTCTAAGAAATTACATTAAGGAGCAATCAAATGAACTATTTCATGATCCTAAATTAAGGGCAATTTTTGATATTCTGAAATCAGATGATGATGTTGAATCTATAACCGATGATATATTAAATGAGATAATAATAGACTTAAAGTCCTTTTCTTTGCCTAAAACTAATGAGAAAGATTTGATTACTGAACTAAATGATTGTATAAACAGATTGTATAATCATCATTTGAAGAGGAAAAAAATCGAGCAACAAAAAGCTATTGAGTTAGGGCTTGAGTCTAATGCAGACACTATAGACAATGTTATAGAAGATAGCCTTAACACTAATAAACTATTAAAAGAGATTCAATCTAACCAAAACCAATGACACAACAAGATCCAAATTCTATATCCGTATCATTTAATTCCGATGATGATGATGAAGGCAATCAAGACGCCTCAAGAGTATTAAGGAAATTGCTTCCTGGAGCAACATCTGAATTCTCAGATTCCTGGGATGAACCTTCCTCAGATCAAGTAAACCAAATTGAAGAAGACCCAACATGGGAAGCAAGCGTTAATGAAGCAGATATAACAGATGACCCTGTAAGGATGTACCTGAGAGAAATAGGTAAGGTTAATTTATTAAATGCCCAAGGCGAAAAAGATTTAGCAAAACAGGTAGAAAATGGAAAAATAATAAAAAGGTTTTTTAGAGAGAATCCTGACCAAGACAATCCAAATATTTTTATGTTAAAAAATTTCATAAGGCATATTGGATCCAACACAGATTTAATAAAAGAATTAAAACAAAAAACAGAAACTGAAGAAACTGAAGATCTTAATGCAAAAGATATTCTTACAGGAAAAGCTGACAATTTTCTTAACAGTTCAACTAAATCAGAAGATCAAGAGCAAATGATAAGGGAAATGAGCGATTCGTTAAATATATCAGAAGAAGAAATACATACGAACATTTCTGATCTTTCTGCAGCTACTCAAATATTTCCTGACTGGCTTTTTGAGCATATGTTTGATGATGATGATGGTATAAAAATATTAAAGAAAAAAACCAATAAGAAGAAAATAACCCTAGGAAATTTCACCGATGACGATTTAGAAGGGTTATTAAAAAATCATATAGCTAAACTAGAATACAATGCTAAACAATGTAGTGAGCACTTAGTACAAGCAAACTTAAGATTGGTTGTGAGCGTAGCAAAAAAATACATAGGAAGGGGGATGTCTTTACTTGATTTAGTTCAAGAAGGAAATATTGGATTAATCAGGGCCGTAGAAAAATTTGAATTTAGAAAAGGTTATAAATTTAGTACATATGCCACATGGTGGATCAGGCAAGCAATAACAAGAGCAATTGCTGATCAAGCAAGAACTATCAGAATACCCGTACATATGGTAGAAACAATAAATAAATTATTAAGAGTAAGTAGAAAATTAGTACAAGAATATGGAAGAGAACCAAGTACTAAAGAAATTGGTCAAGAAATGGATCTGCCTCCATCAAAAGTTAGAGAGATACTAAAAATTTCTCAAGAACCTGTTTCTCTAGAAACGCCAATTGGCGAAGAAGATGATTCTCATCTAGCTGACTTTATAAAAGATGAAAAATCATTATCACCAGTTGAAGCTGCATCCAATAATTTACTTAAATCTCATGTAGGAATGGTACTAGAAAGCCTAAATCACAGAGAACAAAGAGTTCTTCAATTAAGATTTGGTCTTGAAGATGGAAGAAGCAGGACACTTGAGGAAGTCGGCAGGGAATTTGGAGTGACAAGAGAAAGAATAAGGCAAATAGAAGCAAAAGCACTTAGAAAGCTTAGGCATCCTACAAGGTCTAAAAAACTAAAAGATTTTATTGATCAAAGTTATTAAGTAATTAGTTAATAATTAATTATAAATAATTTACCAATTAATTTTTTACTGTTACCATCACAATACTTAACAAAAATGGATCTTTTAATATGGATATAACTTTACTTAGAGATATTTTAATAATAATCGGGATAATTTCTGGTTTTATACTATTGCTAACTGGAATAATTCTAATATTGATAATTTTTATAAGAGTAAAAAGGATCATTGGATACATTGAGGGTTCAATAAGTGAAATTGGTTCTTTAAGGAATAAGATAAAAGAAGCTGTGCCAAAACCTTTATCAGATATTATTAATGGAGCCTTAACAATTAAAAAATTCACTGACTCATTCACAAAAAAGAGTGCAAATAAGAAGAAATATAAAGCTAAAAAAGGAAAAAAATCAAAAAAAGATAAGGAGAAAAATAATAATGAGTAATGACAATGATGGAGGATTCTCTAGCGGATTTATAATAGGAGGAATAATGGGGCTAATTGGTGGTTTGATTTTTGCTCCTAGACCTGGAGATGAAACTAGAGCAATACTAACTGAAGCAAGCAATGATTGGAGAGATAAAGCAAAAGATCTCACTGATTTTGCAAAAGAAAGAATTATAGATGCAACTAATGAAGGAAAAAGAGTTGCTGAATCACTTAGAGAAGAACTAGAAGAAGATTAATTATTAAAGATCGGGTATGAACCTAAAATCTTTAAATTACACGATTTTTCAATTATATCTAAACATAAAGAAAGCTTTTCATCTTTCACATTGCCCTCAACATCAATAAAAAAATAATAATTTCCTAGCTTCTCTTTAGTTGGCCTAGATTCTATCTTAGTCATATTTATCTTGCTTACTGAAAAAGGTCCTAAGGCAACGTATAAAGATCCAGGGGCATCCTTATCAAAAGATATAACTAATGATGTTTTATCATAATTAGTTATCTTTTCACTTGAATTATTACTAATTATTACAAATCTGGTGACATTATTTTTTACAGACTGAATATTTTCATCTAGAAGTATAACTTTCTGATTATCTTTCATCCATGGAGGGCCAATAAATGCTCCTGGTATATTATATTGCTCTAAATCATTTATAGAATCAGCTGTACTATTAGAAACTTTTAATTCTGCATCAGCATAATTATCATTTATATACTTATAGCATTGACCTAAGGCTTGAGGATGGCTAAAGATTACCTCTAACTTATTGTCATTATATTTTTCTAGAGTGTATATTGAATGATTGATATTTAATTCAAGTTCACCAATAATACTAAAATTATTTTTTTCATCAGCTAGAAAATCTAATACTTCAACTATAGATCCTTGAATACTGTTTTCAAGGGGCACTATGACTAAATCAGAAGACTTATCATTTAAAGAACCTAAAACTTCATTAATTGAATTAAATGGGATTTTATTCAATTTAGGAGAATATAAATCTGCTGCTCGAGAGCTATAAGTCCCTTTAGGGCCGAGATATCCAATATTTAGATTATCATCCATTATCTTTACCTTGAAAAAATCTTGTCATTGATTCCTCATTCCTGTTCGAAGAAATAATTAATACAGTATCACCTTCCTCAATATCTATATTTTCTGTCGATTGAAAAGGGTTACCTTTGTTATCTATCTTGCCTAAAATTATTGCCCTAAATGGGATTTTTAATTTAGATATGTCGCTACCAACAATGCTAGAATCTGAAGGTATTTTTATTGACCATACTGATGTTCCTTTTGATTGAATATCCATTAATCTGATAGGCAAACTTACTCCCGCTGTGTTAAGTATCAATTCAATTATTGATTTCTCTTTAAGTATCAACTCATTTATTCCATAAGCATTAAATAAGGGTAAATTTTCTTTCCTATTCACAACAGATACTATTTCTGATAGTTCATATTTTAATTTTACAATTTCACAAGAAATTAAATTAAATGAATCACTATCTGTCATAGCAACAAATATGGTCTGAGAATTTTCTCTATTTACACCAACAAATTCTAGAAATTCTGTAGATATGCAGTTACCCGAATATGCAATTATATTTTCAGATTTATAGTTTAAATTACTAACCAATTCTCTATCTGAATCAATAAATACTACATCATCTAATCCATGACTTAACAATTCTTCATATAAGATTTGAGACTCATCATTAATTCCATTAATTATAATATTTTTTTTCATTGGGATTTCTCTACATATTTAATAATCTTATCTAATTTCAAATTATTAGAATCCAATATTATAAAACCTAGATTTTCAAATATATTTGAAATAGATACATCATTTAAGAGTATAAATATATTACTAGACAGATTAATATTACATTTTTGAGCAACAAATAGACTTTCTATGTCCTGCTGAGTATCAATTATTACAATACCTGAATCTTCTAATCCTGCCTTTATCAAAACATCCATTTCTTTTATGTCACCATAATGAAAAGTCACCTTTTTATTATTAGATAAATTCAAATGAGGGGATTCAGAATGTTCATAATCTAAAAATATTAAATCACCAACATTATCAATTAATGACTCACCTATTTTTTTTAGATTAAAACTAGACCCTATAATTAATGCTTTCATTTATCCTTTATCTTTCCAAAACATAACTGAAGAATTCAAATCATTCATCACTTTATTTATAATCAAGTTCTTATTAAATTTATTAGATATTCTATTAGAGTTTATTATTATCTCTGGCACAATCACCAAATCTGCTGAGTACTCAAAAGCTTTTTCAATAATGCCAAAATTTAAATCTCTAACTTTAAATAGTCCTCCAACCATTCTGGATTTAGAAATTTTTCTTAGGTTCATTTCTTTCTCAAAACTTTTTAGTAATTGTTCTGCTGAATCAAAATCATTTTTAAAATCTCCATCCTCACTGTCAATTGGATATTTCAATGGGATTTCAACGAAAAATGCATAAAAAATTTCTACTCCTTTAGCCTTAATTAATGACTTAAGATCGTCTAACATATGTTTATTATTCTCATCTATTTTATCTAATATTAATAAAATTTTATCCATAATAATTAATTCTCTGATTTAATATTCGCAGGGCCAACAATATCTGAAATTTTTTCATCAGGACCTGCAATTATAAGTGTATCGTTTGAAGTAAGTGTTTGATTCTCATCAGGATTTAAAATAATATCCTCTCCTCTCTGTATAGCTATTAATGCAACTCCATACCGATCTCTTAAATTATTAAAATTGCTATTTCTTAAAGTCTGGCTTACAAATCTTGTTGGGACTTTTATTTTACTGATTCCATAAGTTGGAGTTAATTCCATATACTGTTCAATTCCAGGAAGAAATAGGTCATGAGCTAGCATTCTTCCCATATCAGTTTCCGGATAAACTACCTTATCTACTTGAATCCTACTAAGCGTCTCACCTTGTAGTTTTGTAACAGCTCTTGCAACTGTTACGCCAATTTTTAAAGATTTAAGCAAAACACTTACCATAATACTTGCTTCCGTGTTTGATCCAATTGCAACTACAGCATATTCAAATTTCTCTATACCTAATTCTTTTAAACTTGATTCATCTGTAGCATCGGCAGCAACTGCATAAGTTACTTGGCCGGCAAGTTCTTGAACCTTAACAGGGTCAACGTCAATTGCTAAGACATCATGCCCCATTTGGTACAAAGTGGTAGCCACAGTAGTACCAAACCTACCTAAACCTATCACAGCTACTTGAGTTATTTTCAATTAATCCCCCTTTTTACCCTATTCTAACCTTCTCTTGTAAAAATCTATACTCAACTGGCTTTTGTGATCCAGCCAACAACAATGCTAATGTCATAGGACCTAATCTTCCAATAAACATTGTAAATGAGAATAAAATCTTTGTAATATCACTAATTTCTTGGCTGATTCCTGTAGACATTCCATTAGTACCAAAAGCTGAAATGGCATCAAATACTAAATGTGCCAAATAATGATTTTTTTCTGCATAAGAATACTCAATAAATAATGTGGCCACAACCGTAATACCAATTATAAAAATACTCAAAATCAATATAACCATAGCTCTTACCCCGATATCATAAGGAATTTCTCTACTAAAGAATGAAATATTATTATTCCCTCTTATATGACTAACTATCATTAATATTGCCAACACAAAAGTAGTAATTTTTATACCTCCAGCGGTTGAAGCAGGTCCTCCTCCAACAAATAATAAAAATGCGCATATTAAATTTGTATAGTCATATGATTGAGACATATCAAACGAATTAAAACCAGCTGTCCTAGTAGACATAGAAGTAAAAATACTATTTATAACCTTTTCACTTAATGTCATAGAACCTAGAGTATTAGGATTAGAGAACTCAAATGAAAAAACTAAAATAGCTCCAGTAATTGAAAGTACTAAAGAACCTACTAATATCATCTTCGTCTCTAAACTAAGCAACACTCTAAATCTTTTTAAGCCTCTACTGCCTAATATTCTTCTATGATGAACTAGATCGTTCATAACAAAATATCCAATTCCACCAAAAAAGAACATTAAAGAGGTAGATAATAAAATAATATTATTAATTATTCCTCTAGAAAATGGCTCAAGATTATTACCAAAATTAAAAATTGTGAATCCCGCATTATTAAAAGAAGAAATCGAATGAAATATTGCGTACCAAGCATTTTCTCTAATATTGTCTAGGCCATAAGAATAAGAGAACAAAGTAAAAAATATGAGGATCCCTATTATCTGGAATGATAGAGAGGACAAAACAACTTTCCAAACCAAATTTCCAATGGAGCCTAAGTTGTCTGCGCCTAAGCCTTCTCCAATCTGAACACTTCTTCTAAGTCCAAGGGCTTGACCTGCTGCCAATAGAAAAAATGCCGCTCCGGTCATAAATCCAATTCCTCCAATTACAATTAGGAAAGCTATAACAATCTGGCCAAACATAGTCCAAGTATTCGCAGTATTTACAACGATTAATCCAGTAACTGTAGATGCAGATGTTGCGGTGAATAAAGAGTCAATGAATGAAATAGGTTCGTTATGAGCAAAGGGAAGGGATAGTAAGATTGCTCCCAATAAAATTAAAGCTAAAAATCCATAAACAACTATTAGGGGTGATGATGCGCCTCTCTCTGAGGCACTTCTAACTTCACTTTTTACAATAATAGGCTTTAAGTTGTCATCTCTTGGCCTAATACTTGATGATTTTGATGATTTTGAAGGCATGACGATATTATATGATTTTCCTTGAATATTCGTAATTCTCTTATGATAAAATATAGCGGTGAATAATATAATTAAAAGTTTGCTTCCAATAAATTTACTGTTTTTATTATTTATTTCCTGTGCCTCAGATACAGGAGCAGAAGCATATGCAGCCGCCCCAACAACTGAAACATACCTTCCAAGTCTAAGTGAAACTATTGAATATGTTTCTCCTTCTGTAGTAGCTATAAATATTTCAACGGTAGCATTAGATAGATTTTTTATCCCAAGAATAAGATCTGCTGATGGAAGTGGTGTGATAATTTCTAGAGATGGATACATTGTTACAAATGATCATGTGATTAAAGATGCAAGAGAAATCTCGGTTATTTTAAATGATGAATCAATATATCAAGCTGAAATTATTGGAAGGGTTCCTTATAGCGATATTGCTTTAATAAAAATTAATACTGAGCAAGAATTAAGACCTATAGAATTTAGTAGCTCAAAAGAATTAAAGGTTGGTGATTGGGTTATTGCTTTAGGAAATGCTTTTGGATTGGCTGGAACTCCTACTGTTACAGCAGGAATCGTTAGCGCAAAAGAGAGAGTAATAGAAACTGAAGACGACAGAACATTAACAGATATGATTCAAACAGATGCAGCTATCAACAATGGGAATTCAGGAGGGCCTCTTGTTAACCTCTCAGGAAAATTGGTAGGGATAAATAGCACTATTATGAGAGGCGCAGAAGGAATAGGGTTTGCTATAAGCTCAGATCTTGTACTTAGGTACATTAATGACTTATTAGAATTTGGAGAAGTTCAAATCCCTAGAGATGGAATTGAAGGAAGGACTTTGGACCCTAATTTTATCAACACCTTGTGTGAAGTAGGGTATAATTTATGTGAGTTAGATGAAAATTTTAAAGGCGTCGCAATCTTAGAAATAGCTAAAGATAGCCCAGCATCTGAATCAGGATTATTACCGGGAGATATAATTATTTCAATAGAAAATAAGCCTGTTAGAAGCTATGGAGAATACATGAGCTGGACATACAATTTTAGGCCTGGAGATATTATTAGATTGAATATAATTAGGGGGCAAGAAGAAATAGAAATCTCACTAGTATTAGATAGAGCTGCAGGATAAGGCTCTAGATAGTGATTAATTTAATTTAATTATTTTGAAGCCAACCATAACTCCATTTAACTTTTCTCTAAAATCAAACTCATTGTCTTCATCTCCAAATATAACTTCTTTGGCTAAAATCTGATTTTTAACAAATTCTAAATTCTGATTTATAGAATCAATTAGATCTTCATCTCCAAATATCTTAATTTTTATAAAATCAGAGACATCAAGTTCTTTTTCTCGCCTTGTAGTTTGAACAGCCCTAACCAAATCTCTTGCTATACCTTCTTTCTTTAGTTTTTCATCTATAACAAGATCCATTTTAACTATAAAATCAGTTCCTTCTATTGCCTGTGTGCTAGGATCATCATTAGTTGTTGTTTCGATGTCATATTCTCCTTCTTTTAGTTCAAAATCTCCTATAACTACAACACCATTTTCTTCTTTCCATTTCCCTTCTTTTGCTAATTGGATACATTCCTGAACTTTTTTACCAATTCGCGGACCAAGTAATCTAGGGTTTATCTTTAATTGAACAGAATTCTCATTGTTTTTTACATTTTCAATATTTATATCTTTTATATTTACTTCTTCTTTTATTAGCTCAAAATATTCTTCTATCCACCTACCCTTATCAGATTGAATTGTTAGTGAATTCAAAGGTTGCCTAACTCTTATTTTATTTATTTTTCTAATAGATAGTGATGTCGAAACTACTTTCCTTATTATGTCCATTTCTTCTATCAATTGGTCGTTTGATTCTATTCCAGAAACATCTGGCCAATTTTCTAAATGAACTGACTTGCCTTCATTTAAATTCATAAATAATTTTTCCGAAATAAGAGGAGATAATGGAGCAATTATTTTTAATAAAATATTTAGAACTGTATATAAAGTGTCATAAGCATCGGTTGCAAATGAAGTATTCGCTTTAGCCCAAAATCTATTACGAGATCTCCTTATATACCAATTGTTCAATGTATCAATGAACTCAGAAACTATTGTACATGCACCTGTTATATCATAATTATTTAAAAATTCTTTTACATCCAAAGAGGCTTTCTTCGATTTAGAAAGAATGTATTTGTCGATAGGCAAATTTGCCTTATCTACTGAATTAGGTTTGTATTTCTCTAAATTGCAATAGAGATTAAAAAAGTATACTGAATTCCATAGAGGAACTATTACTTGTCGGAGTGAAGAATCTATCCCGGAGCCAGTGCTATCCATCATTAAGTTCTGACCTCTAAGTATTGGAGATGAAACCAAAAACCATCTAAGAGCATCTGCCCCAAAATTTTTCCAAACTTCTTCTGGTTCAGGATAATTATTTAATCTCTTGGATAATTTTAATCCTTTTTCATCAACAACTACACCATGCCCAATCGCATTTAAAAAGGGAGGTTTATCAAATAGAGCCGTTGATAATACCATTAGAGTATAAAACCAGCCTCTGGTCTGAGCTATATATTCAACAATGAAATCTGCAGGAAAATGAGATTCAAACCATTCTTTATTCTCAAAAGGATAATGAACTTGAGCAAATGGCATTGATCCAGATTCAAACCAGCAATCAAAGACTTCTTCAACTCTTCTCATAGTGCTTTCTCCAGTTGGATCGTCAGGATTCGGCCTAGTTAATTCATCAATATATGGACGATGTAAATTCTCTGGCCTAACTCCAAAATCTGACTCAATCTCATCTAGGCTCCCATAAACATCAATTCTCGGATAATTTGGGTCATCACTTTTCCATACAGGAATAGGAGTTCCCCAAAATCTGTTCCTGCTTATAGACCAATCTCTCGCTCCAGCAAGCCAGTTACCAAATGCTCCATTTTTTATATGATCAGGTATCCAATTAATTTTTTGATTATTGGAAACCATGTTATCTCTAAATTTTGATACTTCTACATACCAAGAATTAAGAGTTTTATAAATTAAAGGTTCATCTGTTCGCCAACTATGAGGATAATTATGTTTATAATTTTCTCTCTTTAATAAATATCCATCCACTTTCAATTTTTTAATAATTTTTGGATTAGCATCAAAAACAAGTTGCCCCGAATAGTCAGAAATTTCAGATGTAAATTGTCCTCTAGAATCAACGGGACAAACGGTTTTTATATCATTATCTTCACAAATAGCTTGATCATCTTCCCCAAATCCAGGCGCCATATGAACTATTCCAGTTCCTTCTTCTGTATTTACAAATTCTGCAGAGAGCACTCTGAATGCGTTAGGTTGTTTTTTAAAATAATTAAATACTGGACAATATTTTAGCCCCACTAAATCAGAGCCTTTTATTTTTTCTTCAACTTTATAATCAGACAGTTCTTCATCATATTTTGATAAAGCAAACTCTCCTATAATTAATTTCTCAGATCCATTACTAATAAGTATATAATCTAGTTCGCTATTTACAGCAACTGCTAAATTGGAAGGCAATGTCCAAGGAGTAGTAGTCCATATCAAGATACTTGCACCTGAAAATTTTGTTTCTCCATCTAATTTAAACTTAACCGTAACTGCAGGATCTTCTCTCTCTCTATAAGAATTATCAAGTCTTGTCTCAAAATTTGATATAGGAGTTTCAGCTTTCCAAGAATACGGCATTACTCTATCTTTCTCATAAATCAAACCCTTTTTCCATAATTCTTTGAAAGCCCATATTACTGACTCCATATATGAGATATCCATAGTTTTGTAATCATTTTTGAAATCTACCCATCTTGCCTGCCTATTTACTGACTTCTCCCATTCTTGGGTATATTTCATAACAGATTTCTGGCAATGATCATTAAAATTTTCTACGCCGAACTTAATTATTTCTGCTCTTCCTGAGACTCCCAATTCTTTCTCTGACTCCATCTCTGCAGGAAGACCATGGCAATCCCAACCAAATCTACGATCAACCTTATTGTCAAGCATAGTCTGGAATCTAGGAATTATATCTTTCACAAAACCAGTTAAAAGGTGTCCATAATGAGGTAATCCGTTAGCGAATGGAGGGCCATCATAAAAAACAAATTCTGACGCTTGTCCTTTATTAAGGGTCTTATCAAAAGTTTCATCTTTATCCCAAAAATCTAATATTTCTTTTTCGATTTCAGAAAAATTGGGCTTAGAATTTAGATCGGGAAACTGCTTATTGTCACTCATTTTCTTCCGCCAGATATAGAGGGAAGAAAATGTATTTCAGATACATTATCCAATTTATGAATTAACCCTAATCTTGTTGTTTTTCCATCAATTACTGCAGACATACCTGGTCTTAATTTCCCTTCATCAACTAAATAATTCTTAACGCCTGGATACATATCTTCTATGTGATCAATAAGGTTCCTTAGATTAGAACCATGAGCTTCTATCTCCGTAGGCACGTCAAGAGTTTCTCTTATCTTATAAGGAAGAAAGATTTTTATCATCAGAAAATTATTTTTTTCTTTTCAAAGCCTCTGTAATTCTAGACGGCTTCATTGGAGTACTAAGTAGTCTCAATCCTAAAGCATTATTAATTGCATTACCAATAGCTGGAACTGGTGGAACAATAGGAGGTTCTCCTACTCCTCTAACCCCATAAGGATGTTCCTCGCTTGGAACTTCAACCATAATAGTATTTATCATTGGCAGATCCAGACATGTAGGCATCCTGTAATCTAGATAACTTGAATTAAGCATGATTCCATCATCACTCATAAAGTATTCCTCATTTAAAGCCCAACCTATTCCTTGAGCAGCTCCACCTTGCATCTGTCCTTCAACATAAGATGGGTGAATTGCCTTCCCGACATCTTGAATAGTAGTATAATTTACAACATCAGTCTTGCCTGTTTCTTCATCAATTTCTAAATCAGCAATATGTACTGCAAAACCACCACCAGCTTCTTCTAAGTCAACTGATGCTGACGAAACTATAGGCCCTCCGGGAGGATCATCAGCAATCTCCTTTAGTGTCATCTTTAATTCGGAGTCAGCTTTTGATTTTACTACTCCATCAGAATATTCAATTTGATCTTTGCTAATATCCCATTTCAAGGCAGACTTTTCAATAATCTGTTCTATTAATTTATGAGCAGCATTGTATGCAGCATATCCGGTAGCATAAGTTGTACGACTTCCTCCTGTCACATCAGTAATTCCTATACTGTCTGTATCTACAACTGAAGGTCTTACATCCTCAGCAGGAATTCCCAAAACTTCTGCTGCCTGCATAGCAATAGAAGCTCTTGATCCTCCAATGTCAGTTGATCCTTCAGTAAGCGCTACTTTTCCATCTGGATTAAGCGAAAGGTTAACTGAAGACTTAAAACCTATATTAAACCAATATCCACTTGCTATACCTCTACCTCTTTTTTTACCTGATTTAGGATTTGAGTCCAAATCTGATTTCCAATGATCAGACTCTTTTGCGGCCTCTAAACATTCTTTTAATCCAATGGTTCTGTACTTCGGGCCTAAGGCTGTCCTAGTACCTTTCTCCGCAACATTCTTAAGTCTAAAATCAATCGGATCATAACCTTTTATATTGCAAATTTCATCAACAACAGTTTCAGTAGCAAATGCAACTTGAGGAGAAGCTGGTGCTCTATAAGGGGCAGAACTCGGTTTATTTACTACAACATCATATGCATCAATTTTCATTGATGGGACATCATAGCAAGAAAATACGCACTTAGCTGCGGCTTCAATAAAAGCTTCAGGGTAAGCTCCTGCTTCAAGTCTTATGTCAGCATAAGCTGCTAAAATCTTTCCGCCTGAGTCAATTCCAATTTTTACTTTTACTTTTCCGCCAGGGCCGGGGCCTGAAGCATCAAAAACATCAGTCCGACTCATAACTGTTTTTACAGGTCTCCTAGTTTTTTTAGATAAAACTGCAGAAATAGGCTCCAAGTAAATAGGAATCTTTCCACCAAATCCTCCTCCTATTTCCATAGGAGTAACCTTGACTCTAGATACATCTAAATCTAGAACTTTAGATACACTGTCTCTTACAGCAAAAGATCCCTGGGTACTTGTCCATACTTTGACTCTATCTTCTTCATCCCAAACTGCTGTGCCAGTGTGAGGCTCCAGATATCCTTGGTGAACAGTTTGCATATCTACTTCTTTTTCTACAACTAAATCTGCTTTCTTAAAGTCATCATCAATATTTCCATTTTCATGTCTTACATGAGCAGCAATATTTGTATTTTTAACTTTCTTTCCTAGATGGTCTCCAAGGTAATCTTCGTGCAATATGGAAGCATCTTTTGCCATTGCTTGATCAACATTAATTACAGGCTTCAATACTTCGTAATCTACTTTTATTTTTTTTACTGCTTCAAATGCAGTATTTTGATCTTTTGCAGCAACTGCTGCTACTACATGACCTTTGTAAAGCACTTTTTCAAAAGCCATAACATTTTCACTTAGATGTCTCTCTGACCCAGATTCTTCAGAGTTTCCTCGAACTATATCACCCAGTCTTGGTAAATCTTTCGCAGTCATAACCGCAAAAACTCCATTCATCTTTTCAGCTTCAGAAGTGTCTAAAGACTTAATTTTTGCATGTGCATAAGGGCTTCTAAGAACTGCTCCTGTTAGCATGCCTGGCAACTTAATATCTGCACCGTATTGAGCCCTGCCAGTAACTTTGTCATAACCATCATGCCTTATAGGCCTAGTTCCAATTACTTTATAATTTTTATTTTCTGGAGTTGATACCATTTCTTGCCCCTTTCTTTATTTTGATTCTTTAGAAGCCTTAGTTACTGCTTTTACAATTTTGTCATAACCAGTACATCTGCATAAATTACCTGCTAACCAGTGCCTTATTCT
>Ga0066867_10000892_pt1 | contig 14675 bp, 15 predicted proteins | sample ETN01SmetaG_4_FD_65606 | JGI IMG/M metagenome (GOLD analysis project Ga0066867, IMG submission 65606) | Marine microbial and viral communities from oxygen minimum zone, Eastern Pacific Ocean - ETNP2014F12-01SV261 | ecosystem: Environmental > Aquatic > Marine > Oceanic ... | reverse complement strand
AAAGAAGGATTAGGAGCTTTTGCTTTAGTAAATATAATATAAAGTTGAAAGAAAAATTATATAAATCAATCACTACTTTTTTTGGTTTAGGATACATCTCCCCTTTTCCAGGAACATTAACATCTTTTCTTACAGTTGTAATTATATGGTTAACACAAAAATATTTTGGTTTTCAAATATCATTAGCATGCATTATTTTTGTTACTTTAATTGCTTATATCTCAATTGGAAATGATGTTAATAAAAAATCAGATCCCAAAGAAATAGTAATTGATGAATTTATAGGACAATCTATAGTTTTAATTTTTTTACCATTAACATTACAAAATTATATCTTGGGTTTTATTTTTTTTAGAATTTTTGATATTTATAAACCTATGCCAATAAATTATTTTGAAAAAAAGTACCCAAATGCATTCGGTATTATTTTTGATGATATAATTGCAGCTGGCTACTCTTTATTGGTAATTTATATAATTAATATTATTATTTAGATATGTTCCCTATTAAAATTAAACAAAAAGCAGAGAAAGTTTTTAAACTTTGTTTAAAAAAAAAGATCAAATTAGCATTTGCTGAGTCATGCACAGGAGGACTATTATCTTCCTTAATAACATCTTTTCCTAATTCATCAAAAATTTTTTCCTGCGGACTTATTACATATTCAAATTTATCAAAAGAAAAAATGCTTGGTGTTTCAAAAAAAAGTTTAAAAAAATTTGGAGCAGTAAGTAAAGAAATAGCAATAGCAATGGCTGAGAGTGCTGCTTCAGAAGGAAACGCTGATATAGGAATGGGAATAACAGGAATAGCTGGTCCTGGAGGCGCAACAAAGAATAAAAAAGTAGGAGATGTTTGTATTGCGATAAGTGATATTAAAAATAATTCAGTGTTATCATACGATTTAGATTTTAAAGGATCACGAGAACAAATTAGATTGTCCTCTGTTGATTATGCACTTGATTTATTAATTAAATATATCTTAAATCCTAAAAAAGAATGTTAAGTTACTGTTAAGTAGAATTTAATTTTTTTTCAAAAGCATTTACCATTTTCTCTACTGCATTTTCTAGAAAAAAACTTGTACTCAATCTTAAAAAAACTGATCTAAATTTAAAATTACAAAAAAAACTAACATCAGTTTTGTTTTTTGTAATTTCTTTAAATTTCCAGTCTATTTCAAGATATTCAAATGGACCACTAATATAATCTAAAGCAATTCTTTTTTGAGGATAAAGCAAAACCTTGCATAAATAACTTTCGTTTATGTTTTGGAAACCAACTTTTACCCTAGTTATAATATATTTCTTTGTTTTTTCTTTTATTACAATATCGCTACACCAAGGTAGAAAATCAGGATATTTTTTAACATCTGCAATTAAGTTATAAATTTTTTTTACTGGATGAGAGATTATTTTATTCTTTTTAAAAGATACCAATTTATTCTTTTTTCTTTTCTTTATTATTAAAAATAATTATTTCATCAGGGTCTGACAAATCATGCTTGTCTCTTGCTAATTGGTCTAAATATTCCAAGTCATTAGATTCAAGTTTCTTAATTTTATCCTGTAGCTCCTTACTTTGTTTCTGTAATGAATTTAAAATTTCTTTATTTTCTTTAACTTCTTTTCTTAGCTTGAAATGGGTAAAGATAGAGCTTTGACTTGAAGACATTAAATAAACAATGGTAATTATTAATATTATAAAAAGACCAATTAAATAATTTTTCATTTTAAAAAACTAAAAGCATTTTTTCCTAAGTATTTCCAACCTGGCGATTGTTCTTCAATTCTTATCAATTGATTATATTTAGATAGTCTTTCTGATCTAGCCATAGAACCAGTTTTTATTTGTCCAGCGTCTGTATAGCAAGCTAAATCAGCTATAAAATTTTCCTCTGTTTCTCCTGATCTATGGGAAATTATAGTACTGTATTTATTAACTTTAGCCAAATCTATAGTATTAAGAGTTTCGGTAACCGTACCTATTTGATTTAATTTAATTAAAATTGAATTTCCAATTTTATTTTTAATACCTTCTTGAAGTTTTTGTTCATTAGTGACAAATAAATCATCGCCGACTAATTGAATTTTCTTTCCTAAACTTTTTGTTATGTTTTTCCAGCCATCTAAATCAGTTTCTGACATAGGATCTTCAATTGAAATTATAGGGTACAAAGAAATCAACTTTTCATAATAATTAATTAATTGATCAGAATTTAATATCTTACTTTCACCTTTTAATTCATATTTATTATTTTTATAAAATTCTGAAGAAGCAACATCCAAAGCTATATATACATCATCGCCTGGTTTATATCCGGCTTTTGAAATAGATTTCATTAAATACTCTAATGCTTCAGAATGATTTTTTAATTGAGGAGCATATCCGCCTTCATCACCTAAATTTGTAGATAATGAATTATCAGAAAGTATTTTTTTTAATGTATGAAAAATTTCTGCAGATATTTGAACAGCATGTTTAAAATTATTTGCCTTAATTGGAATAATCATAAATTCTTGAATATCTAAACCATTATCAGCATGAACACCGCCATTTAAAATATTAACCATAGGAACTGGCATATCACCTACATGTACATTCATCGGATTTGCAGAATAAACCAAACCTTTACAAACAGCTTTAAAATTAGCTATGCTTACAGCTAAAATAGCATTTGCACCTAATTTTTTTTTGTTAGAGGTTCCATCTAATTTGATTAACAAATCATCAATATTTTTTTGATCTGAATCTTTTCCAATTAAATTATCTGATATTAAAGTATTTATATTTTCAACGGCTTTTAATACGCCTTTTCCTAAAAATCTTTTGTTATTGCCATCTCTTAATTCGTGTGCTTCAAATTTTCCGGTTGATGCACCTGAAGGAACAGAAGCCATACCAAAATAACCATCTTCAAGATATACTTCGGCTTCAACAGTAGGAAAACCCCTACTATCTATAATTTCTCTCCCTATTATTTTTTCTATTTTTGCCATAGAATTTTTTTTAATTATTTTTAGTAACGAAATCTAGTTCAATTAATTTTTCTAATAAAACTTGCAGATCTTTTAATGGAAGCATGCAAGGACCGTCACTTGGTGCTTTATCTGGATTATTATGAGTTTCAATTAGTATGCCTGCTATACCAATCGATACCGCTGCTTTAGCAAGGACAGAAACAAATTCACGTTGTCCACCGCTACTTTTTAACAAACCTCCTGGTTGCTGAACGGAATGAGTTGCATCAAAAATAACTGGAAGTCCTGTTTTTTTCATAATAGCAAGTGATCTCATATCAGATATTAAATTATTGTAACCAAAACTGTATCCTCTTTCGGTTAGTAAGATCTTATTATTGTTTTTTATTTTATTTATTACATTTGTGACTTCTGATGGTGATAAGAATTGTCCTTTTTTAACATTTATAGGTTTTTTTGTTTTACCAGCTGCGACTAATAAATCAGTTTGTCTGCATAAAAAAGCTGGGATCTGAAGCAGGTCAACTATTTTTGAAACTTTATTACATTGATCGGGTTCATGAACATCGGTTGTTACAGAACATTTAATTTTTTTTTTTATTTCTGAAAAAATTCCTAAAGATTTATAGAGACCCACTCCTCTTGAACTTTTTATACTAGATCTGTTTGCTTTATCGAAAGATGATTTATAAATAAAATTTATTCCAAGCAAAGAACATATTTCATTTATTTTTCCTGCAACATCTATAGCATGTTGTTTACTTTCAACAACACACGGACCAGATATAAGAGTTAATGGCAAGTTGTTGCTAATGTTATTTTTTCGTATTTTAACAGTAATGCTTTTCATTTTTAAATTAATCTAGATCTTTTAACAGCAGCTTTTATAAAAGATACAAACAACGGGTGTGGTTCAAAAGGTTTTGATTTTAATTCAGGATGAAATTGTACGCCAATAAACCATGGATGATTTTCTAATTCAAGAATCTCAGGTAGTTTACCATCAGGTGATAAACCAGAAAATTTCAAGCCACATTTTTCAAGTTTTTTTAAGTAATTAAGATTCACTTCATACCTATGCCTGTGTCTTTCACTTATTTTACTTTTCTTATATATGCCAAATATCTTCGATTTCTTTTTTAATACGCAATCATATGCTCCTAAACGCATAGTCCCACCCATATTACCGTTTGCGCTTCTTTTTATAGTTTTATTTTCTTTTATCCATTCTGTCATAATTCCAATAACAGGTTCTTTTGTTTTTGTAAATTCAGTTGAGTCAGCTTTTTTTAAACCAAGTAAATTTCTTGCAGCTTCTATAACAGCAACTTGCATTCCTAAACAAATACCAAAATAAGGTATATTATTAAGTCTTGCATATTTAGCGGCACTAATTTTACCCTGTGTTCCTCTTACACCGAAACCACCAGGAATTAAGATACCATTGATCCTACTTAAAGTATCTACTTTCAAATTTTTTTCAAAAATCTCAGAATCTAACCACTCAATACTTAATCTAACGTTATTAGAAATTGATCCGTGAATAAGTGCTTCAACTAACGATTTATATGAATCTTCTAATGTGTTATATTTTCCTACTAACCCAATCGTTACCTCACCTTCAGGATTTGAAATTCTTTTTTCTATTAACTCCCATTTTTTTAAATCAGGTTTTGGAGTTTTTAAATTAAAAAAATTACAAACTTCCTTGTCCAAACCATTTTTGTGCAAATTACGAGGTACTTCATAAATATTATTTACATTTACTGCTGGAATCACTGAATTATCATTTATATTGCAAAATAAAGCTATTTTTTTTTTACTATCTTCAGGCAAAGGTTTATCACATCTACACAACAAGATATCTGGCTGAATTCCTAATCCTAAAACTTCCTTTACAGAATGCTGGGTTGGTTTTGTTTTAAATTCTCCTGAACTTTCAAGGAATGGTACAAGTGTTAAATGTATGAACAATGTATTTTCTTTTCCTAGATCATTTCTCAATTGCCTTATAGCTTCTAAAAAAGGAAGCCCCTCTATATCTCCAACCGTTCCACCGATTTCGCACAAAACAACATCATCATTTTTTGTGTTATCTAATATAAATTCTTTTATTTCATTTGTAACATGAGGGATAATCTGAACCGTTGCACCTAAGTACTCACCTTTTCTTTCTTTTTTTAAAACATTTGAGAAAATTTTTCCAGATGTTATGTTGTCATTTTTTTTAGTTGGAACTCCAGTAAATCTTTCATAATGGCCTAAATCCAAATCTGTTTCGGCCCCGTCATCTGTAACAAAGACTTCTCCATGTTGAAAAGGGCTCATAGTGCCAGGATCGATATTAAGGTAAGGATCTAATTTCTTTAAATGTACTTTAAAATTTCTTGATTGTAAAAGTGAGGCAAGAGATGCTGCTGCTAGACCTTTTCCTAATGAAGAAGTAACACCGCCTGTTATAAAAATAAATTTAGTCATTTACATAAAAAAAAAGAGGCAAAAGTGCCTCTTTATTAAAATTTAAAATATATATTAATAAAAAAAAATTATTCAGCCAATGGAACTGTTGGTACATCTTTCTCCTTAATATTGTTCATTATATCACTTTCAATTATAGAGTCTTTATTTGAATTTCCAGATACTATTGCTAATGATATACTTGTTACAATAAATCCTGTTGCCAAATAAAGAGTTAATTTAGTAAAAAAGTTATTGCTAGATTGAGATGACATAATACTAGACATCCCTCCACCAAGACCGCCTAGTCCTCCTTCGCTTTTTTGAAGTAAGACAGATATGACTAAGCTTATAGCTACAATTATATGAATTGTTAATAATATTGATTCCATTTATTATTTTTAAAATATATTAATTATTAAAGAAAAATCAAATATAATTAATTATTTATATTTAAGCATTGATAAAAAACTATTAAAATTCAAACTTGCACCGCCTACTAAGAGACCATCAATATTTGTATTACTTAAAAATAATTTTGAGTTATTAATATCTACAGAACCTCCATATAAAACTTTAGTGTTTTTATAAACCGAAGATATTTTAAAAATTTCTTCTTTTATATAACAAATTGTATTTGATATTTCTTGAACGCTAGGAGTTTTTCCTGTTCCAATTGCCCAAATAGGCTCATATGCAATAATAACTTTTTTAAAGATTTTTTTTGATGAAGGAAGCGCTTTTCGCAATTGATTTTTTAAAATTTTTTTAGCAATACCTTTGTTTTTTTCTGTCATATTTTCACCTATACACAAAATTGGATTAAGATTAGATTTTAATGCAGATTTAATTTTTGAAAATATTAAAATATCATTTTCATGATGAAATTGCCTTCTTTCTGAATGTCCTATTAAAGTATATTTACAATTTATATCTTTTAACATTCTAGGATTTATATCTCCTGTACGTGCATCAAATTTATCATTAGGAGAACAGTCTTGTGCTCCAAAATTGATTTGTTTAAATTTAGTTGCTAATGAAAAAATTAATGATAATGGAGGGCATATAATAAAGTTATTTTTAATTTTTTTTTTTTTCACCATTATTTTTTTGCAAAAATCATTGGCTTGTTTATGAAGGAAGTTCATTTTCCAGTTAGCAACAATTAATTTAACTTTATTCATTGTTTGTTTGATATTATCTAATATCTTATATTAAAGAAATGCTTCAATATATAAAGAAATATATAAAAGGTTGGTTTTTAGGAATCTTACTTTTTTTTATATTTATAAGTTTTACTTTTTGGGGAGTTGGAGATATTTTTCGTGGTAGTGCTAATCATTTCATAAAGATTGGTAAAAATAAAATATCATTTGATTTTTTTCAAGCAGAATTTCAATCAAATTTAAATTCTTTAAATAAAGAACAAAAAAAATTAAATAAACTAGAATTGAAAAACCTTGCTAATGAAACTATTAGAAATATAGCAAATAGGTATTTAATTTTAAACGCCGCTAACTCAATAAATATTAATATATCTGAAGAAATTTTAAAAAATAAAATTTTAGAAAATAAATCATTTCAAAATAAATTGAAAAAAAATAGTTTTGATAAAAATTTATATATAAATTTTGTAAACGCAAACTTTGGCTCTGAGAAAAATTATTTAGAATATCTTGAGGATCAAATCATAGTTGAAATGATCTCGAATTATTTTGAAGAAAAAATATATTATCCTAAAAATTTAACAAATAAAATTTATAATAAATTAGAAGAAAAAAAATCCTTTCAAATTGCGTATATTGATAAGTTTTCTCAAAGTTCAACGATCAAAGTTTCTGATAAAGAATCAATATTAGAATATTTTAACAATAATAAAAAAAAATACTTATTCGATGAAAGAAGATCTTTTACTTATATTTTTCCAAATTTAAATAAAATAAAAAAAAGAATTGAAATAAACGAAGAAGAAATTCTAGATGCTTACAATAATCAAAAGGGGGAATTCTCAATTCCTGAAAAAAGGAATGTTGAACAGCTTGTATTTGCTAATGAAAAAATAGGACGAGAAATATTAAAAACTCTTAATAAAGAAAGTAAATTTAAACAAATTTCTGAAAAAGAAAAAGTAGAAGAAATATCTTATATTAATTTAGGTTCAGTAGAAAAAAAACAGCTTTTTAATGAGTTCGATGACGTAGTTTTCGACTTAAAAAAAGATGAATTTACCGATTTAATTAAGACAGATATAGGTTGGCATATTTTAAAAGTTACAGAAATAATAAAAAGTAAATCTAAGGAATTAAGCGATGTTAAGGACATAATTAAAGAAGAGCTAGCTTTAAATAAGTCTTACGATGAATTGGACACTGTTATAATAGAAGTTGAGAAAGATATATCAAATGGAATTAGCTTAGAAGAAATATCAAACAAATTAAACTTAGAATTAAATAAAAAGAAACTTATAGAAAAAAAATCTTTTTTTACCTCTGATTTACCTAATGAAATTAAAATTGATAATTTTTTTAATGAAGTATTTCAAGGAAAAATAGAATCCGATTTATTTATAGAAGAAGTAGATGATGGTTTCTTTGTTGTTAGAATTGACGAAATTATTGAAGAACAGCCAATGAATTTTGAAGAAGCATATAATGATGTAATAAAAGATATTAAAAAAGAAATAGTGGCAGAACAAGTAAATAAATTATCTAAAAAATTTAAAAAAAAATTAAAAGAAGGTATGGATTTTATAGAAATAAGTGATTTATTAAAAATGGATAATAGAACTACGAAAAAATTTAATAGAGAGGATATAATTAATCAAGGTTTTTCTTTAGATTTTGCAAATAAACTTTTTAAATCAAAAATAAACACAATTCATGAAAATGAAACAAATAATAAATATTATATTGTAAAAGTTATATCTGATAGTGAGGTCAAATATAATAATGAAGTATTTAATGAAATTGAAAGAAATATTAATAGGATTTACGGAATTGATAATTTTCAACAAGTTTCAAAGATATTGGAAAATAAATACCCTGTAAGTGTAAATAATAACTTACTTCATGATTTTATTGATAGATTAGAATATAAATAAATTGGAAATTACTCCTAATATAAAAAATTTCACAAAAAAAATTAAATCGGAAAAATATAATAGATTTTGTTTATGGACAGAAATTTCAGCTGATTTAGAAACACCTATTACTGCATATTTAAAATTAATAAAAAAAAATAAAAATAATTTTTTATTAGAATCTGTAGAAAAAGGTTCTAGTAGAGGAAGATATTCTATTATAGGAATAGAAGCTGATAAATTATTAAAATGTAAAGAATTAAATAAACATGTATTAAATAATTTAAAAAAAGAAATAAATTCATTAAAGACATGTGCATTTGGAAATCTTCCTTCTATGGTTTCATCCTATGTTGGATATATGGGATATGATTTTATTAGATTTTATGAAAATCTACCTAGTAAAAAAAAAGATGTTTTAAATATTCCATATGCTTTTTTTATGCGAACTTCTTTAGTAGCAGTTTTTGATAATTTAAAAAATACTATTAGTATCGTTAACACAATTACAAAACCAAATACAAAAATAAGTAAAAATTTAATTTACAAATTATATGAAAATAGCAAAAAAAAAATTATTAACGTAATAAATAATTTAAAGAAACCTTTAAAAATAAAACCAATAAAAAAAAAAGTTTCAAAAAAAGAAAAAATTTTTTGTAACATGACAAAAAATCAATACTACAATGTTGTTGATACAATAAAAAAATATATTAATGATGGCGATGTTATTCAAACTGTTCCATCATTAAGGTTCCAAAAGAAATTTACAGAAACCCCTTTTTCACTGTACAGATCACTAAGAAAACTTAACCCCTCCCCTTTTTTATTTATTTTAAATTTCCAAAATTTCTCTTTGGTTGGTTCTAGCCCTGAAATATTAGTAAGACTTAAAGAAGATAATATAACAATTAGGCCAATAGCTGGTACTCGTAAAAGAGGTAAAAATGAAATTGAAGATAAAAAATTAGCTAAGGATCTTTTATCTGACCCAAAGGAATTAGCTGAACATTTAATGTTGCTTGATTTAGGAAGAAATGATGTAGGAAGAGTTTCTGTAAAAAATTCTGTAAAAGTTACTGAAAAAATGATTATAGAAAATTATTCTCATGTTATGCACATCGTTTCTAATGTTATTGGTAAACTTAACAAAAAATACCACCCTTTAGATGTTTTAGCTGCTGGTTTTCCAGCTGGAACAGTTACAGGAGCCCCAAAGATAAGGGCAATGGAAATCATCAATGAAGTAGAAAATCTTTCCAGAAGTTTTTATGCTGGAGGAGTTGGGTACTTTGCTCATGATGGCTCGATGGATACCTGTATAACTCTTAGAACTGGGTTAATAAAAAATAAAATACTATATGTTCAAAGTGGTGGCGGAATAGTAGCTGATAGCAACAAGTTAAATGAATATAATGAAATTATAAATAAAGCCAAGGCTGTTTTAAATGCATCTGATGATGCTATAAATTTTTAAAAAGAAAAAAATGTATTTACTTATAGATAATTACGATAGTTTTACATACAACCTTTATCATTACTTTCTAGAGTTAGGTGCTAAAATTGAAGTATATAGAAATGATAAAATAACAACCCAAGCTATATTAAAAAAAAAATATAAAGGAATTGTTTTATCACCAGGTCCTTGCACTCCAAATGAAGCGGGAATTTGTTTAGATTTAATAAAAGAAATATCTAAAGTAAATGTCCCAACATTAGGGGTTTGTTTAGGTCATCAAGCAATTGGTCAAGCATTTGGTGGTAAAATTATAAAAAACAAACCTATGCATGGAAAAGTTAGTAATATTTATCATTATAAAACAGATGTTTTTAAAAACCTTTCCAATCCTTTTAAAGCGACAAGATATCATTCATTAAGTGTGGAAAGAAAAAGCTTGCCAAGTTGTTTAAAAATAACTGCTGAGTTAAAAAAAAATGGAATGATTATGGGTATAAAACATAAAACATTATCTATTTACGGCGTTCAATTTCATCCTGAATCAATCGCATCTCAACATGGTCATGATTTAATAAAAAATTTTTTAGAACTATCAAAAAAATAAATGAAAACTTTTAACGACTATATAAAATCTATAAAAGACGGTACTGATTTATCTATAAATGAGTCTGAAGATGCGTTCGATAAAATTTTATTAAAAAAAGCTAAAGATAATGAAATTATCGATTTTTTAACTTCACTATCTAAAAAAGGTGAAAGTGTAGATGAGGTTTTAGGTGCAGTAATAAGTATAAAAAAAAAGGCAAATATAATAAAAGGTTTTTCAAATTCTTTTGATACATGTGGTACTGGAGGAGATGGATCTAAAACATTTAACATTTCAACAATAAGTGCAATAGTTATAGCTGCTAGCGGTATTTGCGTAGCAAAACATGGGAATAAAGCTGTTTCTTCTTTAACTGGTTCTGCAGATGTACTTTCAGAGATAGGTGTTAATATAAATTTAGATCAAAAAAAAATAATCGAATGTTTAAATAAAATAAATTTATGTTTTTTATTTGCTCCAAATTTTCATCCAATTTTAAAAAATGTTGCAGATATAAGAAAAAAAATTGGTAAAAGAACAATTTTTAATATTTTAGGACCTTTATTAAGTCCTGTTGAATGTAAAAAACAAATAATAGGGGTATATGACGTTAACATATTAATTAAAGTAGCTGAAGTTTTAAAAAAATTAGGAACTGATTTTGCTTGGGTTATTTCTGGAAATAAAGAATATGATGAATTGACTATCACTGGAAAAAATCATATTGCCGAAATAAAAAATAATACAATAAAAGAATTTGAAATAGATCCTAGTGAGCTTGGTTTAAAAAAAAGTAAAAAAGAAGCTTTAATTGGTGGTGATAGTAAAATAAATGCAATAATAATAATGGGAATTTTAAATGGTACTTTATTAGGAGCAAAAAGAGATATTGTACTACTCAACTCTGCATCAGCTTTATATATAAATGGTAAAACGCAAGATATCAAAAGTGGTTTAAAAATAGTAAATGAAATTATAGAATCTGGAAAAGCTTTAAAAAAGCTTGAGGATTTAATTGAATTAACTAATTCTTAATAAAAATGGAAAATATATTAAAAAAAATTTGTAAAGATAAAAAAATCTTTATAGAAAAAGAAAAGAAAAAAAAAAATATTAATTTTTTAATTAAAAATACGTCTAAAAAAAAGAAAGTAAACGATTTTAAAAAAGCATTTGATAAAAATTTAAAAAAAGGAAAAATTCCTGTTATATCTGAAATAAAAAAAAAATCTCCAAGTCAGGGAAATTTTTATAAAAATTTTAAGCCAATAAAAATAGCAAAAAATTATCAAAAAAATGGAGCAACTTGTTTATCAGTTTTAACAGATAAAAAATATTTTGATGGGTCCTTAAATCATTTAAAAGCTATTAGAAAAATAACAAAATTACCAATACTTAGAAAAGATTTTATTATTGATAATTATCAAATAATTGAATCAAAGTACTCTGGTGTTGATTGTATTCTTTTAATAATGGCAGCGCTTGATAAAAATCATGCTAAAGAATTAGAAGCAACAGCTACTGAATACGGTTTAAATGTTTTGCTTGAAGTTCATAATGAAAAAGAATTGGATCAGGCATTAGACTTAAAAAGTAGCCTTATTGGAATAAATAATAGAAATTTAAAAACATTAAAAGTAAATATTAATAATACAAAAAAAATTATACAAAAAATTCCTAAAAAAAAATATGTTATTTCAGAAAGTGGTATTAAAACTGTTGAAGATATGATTAATCTTTGGTCTTATGGAATTAAAGGTTTTTTAATTGGTGAAACATTACTTAAAAATCCATCAAAGTTAAAAGATTTTTTAAATGTCAAAACAAAATAAAAAGAATGTAAAAATGATCGATGTTGCTGAAAAGAAAGTAACTAAAAGAACAGCAATAGCTGAAGCTTTTATTAATTTAAATACCGTTACTAAAGAACAAATTTATAAAGATAAAATAATTAAAGGTGATGTTATTTCAGTTGCAAAAACTGCAGGTATATTAGCAGCTAAAAAAACATCAGACATTATTCCACTCTGTCACCAAATACCTTTAAACTCTATTGAAATTGATATAATAAATAAATCAAAAGGATTGCAAATAATTTCAAAATGTAATAGTTCATCTAAAACAGGTGTTGAAATGGAAGCTCTTCTATCTGTGTCAGTAACAGCATTAACTATATACGATATGTGTAAGTCTTTGGACAAATCTATAGAAATTGAAAAGATTCGCTTATTATCTAAAAAAGGTGGGAAATCAGGTAATTACAAAAGATAATTCTTGCTTGAAATGTACCACTTTTGTTCCTATAATATTATATATGCTCACAAAACAACAAAATAAACTATTTAACTTCTTAAAAGAAAAAATTAAAAAAACTAATGTTAGCCCTTCTTTCGAAGAAATGAAAGTTGCCATGGGTTTAAAGTCTAAATCCGGCATACAAAGACTTATTGATGGATTGGTAGAAAGAGGATTTATTGAAAAAAAAGATAATAAAAAAAGAGCAATAAACATATTAGAAACTTCAACCACTAAAAAAAATAATGATTTAATTACTCTTCCTTTATTAGGTAGTATCGCAGCAGGAAATCCTATAGAGGCAATAGAAAATACAAATGAAAATATTCAAATACCAAGAAATTTTGTATCTCAAAACAAGAAAAACTATGTATTAAAAGTTGATGGTGATTCAATGATAAATAAAGGAATAGTAAATGGAGATAAAGCTATTATTGAATATTGTGATGATGCAGAAAACGGTGATATAGTAGTTGCGCTTATTAATGAAAACGAAGTTACTCTAAAGAAATTAAAAAAAGATAAAGATAAAATATGTTTAATACCAGCAAACGATAATTACAAAACCAAATCTTTTAATTCCAATGAAATAAAAATTCAAGGAAAATTAAAAGGAATTATCAGAAGCTATTAAAATTTTTCTTAAATAATTCAAATATTCATGTATAAATAGGATTTCTTAAAAAAAAATCTATACTATGAAAACTGTAACAAGATTTGCGCCCTCACCTACCGGAAATTTTCATATTGGTAGTGCTAGAACTGCCTTATTTAATTGGTTATTTGCAAAAAATACAAAAGGAAAATTCTTATTAAGAATTGAAGATACTGACAAAGCCAGATCTACCAAAGAGTCAATAAACAAAATACTAGATGGTTTAAAATGGCTTAATCTTGATTGGAATAATGAAATTATTTATCAATCAAAAAAACAAAAAAGACATAGAGAAATAGCTGAAGAACTTTTAAAAAAAGGACTAGCGTACAAATGTTTTTGCTCTGAAGAAGAATTGAATAAAATGCGTGAAGAGGCAAAAATTTTAAAAAAACCTTTTCGTTATAATAGAATGTGGAGAGAAAAAAATCCCAAAGAATCTCCTAAAAATATCAAGCCAGTTATTAGAATAAAATCACCGATAAAAGGTGAAACCAAAATAGATGATATAATTCAAGGAACAATAAGGGTTTCAAATGAAGAAATGGATGATTTTATCATTATGCGTTCTGATGGAACGCCAACTTATATGTTGTCAGTTGTAGTAGATGATCACGACATGAATGTTACTCATATTGTAAGAGGACATGATCATTTAACAAATACATTTAGACAAAATGTAATTTACGATGCAATGAAATGGGATAAACCTATTACATCGCATATACCGCTTATACTTGGTTCAGATGGAAGCAAAATGTCAAAAAGACATGGTGCTATAGATGTAGAGGAATATAAAATGAAAGGTATTTTACCATCTGCTTTAATCAATTACATGCTACGTCTTGGTTGGAGTCACGGTGATGATGAAATTATATCATTAGAAAATGCAATTAAATGGTTTAGTTTAGAAAAAATAGGTAAGTCGCCAGCAAAATTTGATAATGAAAAACTAATAAGTGTAAATAGTCATTATATTAAAGAATTAAAGAATGATGAAATAATTAAATTTCTTGAATCTTATTACTCTTCAAAATATAAAATTAAAATTGACGAAATTTCAGTAAAAAGATTAAATTTGGGTTTAAATGATATTAAATTAAGATCTCGCGATCTCAACCAGTTAGCCGAAATGTCTTTATTTTATTGCAGTAAATTTCCAT
>Ga0066867_10000844_pt1 | contig 15046 bp, 17 predicted proteins | sample ETN01SmetaG_4_FD_65606 | JGI IMG/M metagenome (GOLD analysis project Ga0066867, IMG submission 65606) | Marine microbial and viral communities from oxygen minimum zone, Eastern Pacific Ocean - ETNP2014F12-01SV261 | ecosystem: Environmental > Aquatic > Marine > Oceanic ... | reverse complement strand
AATCTTTGCTAGGAATATCTCTTATATTAATAAAATGTTTCATTATAATTAAAATTCTTTACAAACTTTTCTAATAATTTTTATTGCAATATCTATTTCTGACTTCTTAACATTAAGAGGGGGTAAAATTCTTATAGTATTTTCCCCCGATCTTATTGTAAGTAACTTTTTATCCTGAAGTTTTTTAATAAATTGTGTTGGATTATTAAAAAGTTGCAAACCAATTAAAAAACCGATGCCCCTAACTTCTTTAATTAATTTAGGATAATCATTTTTAATTTTATTTAGTTCGTTATGAAAATATTTAGATATTTTTTGTACACTTTTAAGAAATCCTCTTTTAAAAATTTCATCTAATACGGCATTACCAACACTCATTGCTAAGGGATTGCCACCATTTGTAGTTCCATGAGTTCCTGGAATCATCCCAGAAGCAACTTTTTTTGTCATTAAGACCGCACCAAGTGGAAATCCTCCACCAATTCCTTTTGCTATTGGGACTATATCTGGTTTAATTTTTGCATGTTCAAATGCAAAAAACTTTCCTGTTCTTGCAATTCCACATTGAACTTCATCTAAAATTAACAATATTTTTTTTTGGATACATATTTTTCTCAGCTTTTTTAGAAAAACATTACTATGAACTTTAATTCCACCCTCTCCCATAATGGTTTCAATCATTATTGCGGCAGTATTTTTTTTTATAGATCTTTTTAAAGATTGTAAATTTCCAAATTTAAAGTGGTCAAAACCATTAACTTTGGGTCCAAACCCTTCTTGCATTTTTTTACTTCCGCTAGCATTAATTGCTGCAATTGTTCTCCCATGAAAAGAGTTTTTTATGCACAAAATTCTATTTTTATTTTTTTGTCCAATTGAGTAAAAATATCTTTTTGCAACTTTTATTGATGCTTCAGCTGCTTCTGCGCCAGAGTTCTGAAAAATAATTTTATCTGCAAAAGTTTTCTGAGTAAGTCTTTTAGCAAGTTTTTCTCCTTCTGGAATTACAAATGCATTTGATACATGCCAGACTTTTTTTGCTTGTTTATTAATTGCTTTAATTAAGTATGAATTAGAATGGCCTAAGGAATTAACCGCTATACCTTGCACAAAATCTAGATATTTTTTTCCGTTGTTTGCATAGAGGAAGCTTCCCTTGCCTCTTTTAAAGGAAATTTTTCTTCTGTTATAATTTTTTGCTAGTGAGCTCATTTTTTTATTTCTATGATTTAATTTTATAACCTTTTTTATATAGTTGAAATGCAATAAACCATAATATTATTGAAATAATGATTAAATAAATTAAACCAAATTCAACTGAACCATCCATATTATTTATAAATGAATATCTAAATCCATCAATCATATGAAAAAAAGGATTATAATAGCTTAAAGTATTTAAAAAGTCAGGTAATCTTTCAACAGAATAAAATGTTCCAGACAAAAATGATAAAGGGACAATTATAAAATTTGTTGCTGTAGCCATATGGTCAAATTTTTCTGCCCAAAGACCTGCAATAAATCCTGCTGCACCCATAGCAAATGAACTTAAAAATAAATATATAAAGAAAAATAAATAGTTTTTAATTTCAATTTCAATCATAATAGAAAATAAAATTATTGAAATGATTGCAATTATCAATGCTCTTGTAACAGAAGCAAATATTACTGCTAATGTAACTTCTGCAGCTGACAGAGGTGCTCCAATTAAATCAACTATATTACCCATTATCTTTCCCATTAATAATGAAGAAGATGAGTGTGAAAATGCTTGCTGTATTATTTGCATTGAAATTAAACCGGGGGCAAGAAATTCAATAAATGGCACGCCTAGAACACTTGGTCTATCTTCTCCTAAAGCTAGAGAAATTACTAATAAAAAAAGTATTGAGGTAACTATTGGTCCAACAATTGTTTGACCAAAAACATTTAAAAACCTAAGTGTTTCTTTTAAGTATAGCGTGTAAGCACCAATCCAATTTATTCCAAATCTTCTTTTGCCAATCTCATATTTATTATCTAATTCAACCATAAATTAGTATTCATAAACTTTTTATCTAAATATTGTTAAAAAAATTAAAATAATGCTTGCCATTATTTTAATTGCATGTGTATCTGTATATTGTTATAAATTTAATATTAGATACAACATATGGTAGTATATGGGTTGGAATGAAGAAAAAGTACAAAGATTGAAAGAACTTTGGGGCAAAGGTCAAACAGCAAGTCAAATTGCAGAAATTCTTGGAAATGTATCAAGGAACGCAGTAATAGGAAAAGCACATAGATTAAATCTATCAGCAAAAATAATTAAAAGATCAAAAATACGTTCTTCAAACCAAATAAATTATAATCAAAAAAATTTAAATAAAAAAAACCGAAAAATAAAATTCAGATCCTTACTTTTAGATAAAAATTTTGAACCAGCAAAAAATTTAAGTTTGGAAGAGCTTACTGAACATACATGTAAATATATGGAAGGACACCCAAATGAAGAGTCAGCATCATTTTGTGGAAGAAAAACAGTGGAAAAATTTTCCTATTGCCCATTACACTTAATTACTGTTTTTCAACCAAAGGGCAAAAAAGAAGATATGTCAAATGAAGATGAAATACCTCGATTTATAGAAAAAAAAATAAGATCTGCATAAAAATTATATTATTCTACTTTGAATACTGCCCCTCTTTTTTCCACATGTAAGAATACTTAATTACTTCATCATAAAATTTAAGATTTGCTTTACAGCCTATATCAATATTTGACTTATTTTTATTTGAAAGAATATTGTCATATTTTAAAAGAGTTAACTGATCATTCGTTATTAAAGGCTTAGGAAACTTTTCTAAGAAAAAAGCAAGTATCTTTGCTATTTGTATTGGAAAAGGAATTAATAGGCGTTTTTTATTTATTAACATAAGTAGTTTTTTTATTATTTCTTTAAAAGAAAGTTCTTCAGGCCCAACACATTCAATAATATCTGAGGAAATATTATTATCTATAACTTTAAGAACTATTTCACAAAAGTCAGAAACATGAATTGGGGAAAATTTTGTATTACCGTTGTAGTATAAAGGAAATATAGGCAGTAAACTTAAAAGTGTCATTAGATTAGTTGTAAAATTATCATCTACTGAATAAATTACTGATGGCCTTAAAATAGTTGCATTTGAAAAATTCTCTATTACATTTTTTTCTCCTTGCAACTTACTTGTTGCATATTTGCTATCAACAGCATTTTCAATTCCTAAAGCAGAAATATGAATTAACTGTTTTAATTTATATTTTTGTGATTTATTTGAAAAAATTTTGGGTAAGTTAACATGAATATTTTTAAAAGTATTTTTTTTATTTTCAAAAAGAATACCTACAAGATTTATACATATATCCTTGTCTTTGAATAAATTATTCAGTTGTTTTTCATCAAAGATATTTGATTCGACAACTTCTAGATAGCCAGGGTTTCCTTGGGTTTTTAAAATAGCACCTTTTTTGTGCAAATTTCTAGTAACTACTGTAACTAAATGATTTTTTTTTGTTAACCTTCTTATTAAATGGCGCCCTATCTGACCTGAACCGCCAAAGATCAATACTTTTTTCATAATCAAAAAATAGACATTATTGTTGTGTCTTTATATATATAAAATAAAAACGAATAACATATATATATTTAAAATGAATAACATCAAAATTTTTGAAAATGATTTACCATCGAATATTGATTTATCTAATGAGAAGGTAATAGGCATCGATAATGAGGCTCTTGGACTGGTACTTGGAAGAGATCCTCTAACTTTGGTTCAATTAGGTCTTGAATCAAAACAGTATTATTTAATTAAATTAAATAGAGAAACTTATGAAGCACCAAATTTGATTAAAATTTTGTCTAATGCTTCAATACAATTTGTGATGCATTACGCAAGACAAGATCTTTTATGGTTAAAATACCACTTAAAAGCTGAGCCAAAAAATATTTTTTGCACAAAGCTTGCATCCAAATTAGCTAGAACAGCCTCATCTATGCACGGTTACAAAGATTTGGTTAAAGAATTGTGTGGAAAAGATATATCAAAAAAAGAACAACAAAGCGATTGGGGCAATCCCAACCTTTCTACAAAACAAATAAGTTATGCAGCACAAGATACTGAATATTTGTTTGAGATAAAAGATAAACTAACAAAAATGCTATTAAGAGAAAAAAGATTTGAACTTTTTGAAAAATGTATGAAAGTTATACCAACTTTGGTTGATATTGAAATGTCAGGATTTAAACTAAACACTTTTGAACATTAAATAAATATGAAAAAAAAAAACTTTATTCCTATTGCTAAAGAGGTAATAGAAGCAGAAATAAAATCATTAAAAAAATTAAAGTTAAGTATTAATCAATCCTTCAATAAAGTAGTTGAAAAAATAATAAATTGTAAAAATGGAAAAGTTATAATATCTGGAATTGGAAAATCTGGAATTGTTGGAAAAAAAATTTCCTCTACCTTCGCCTCGATTGGAATACCATCTTTTTTTGTTGACGCAGCTGCTTGTTCCCATGGTGACTTGGGACAAATTTGTTCTAACGATGTTTTGATATTAATAAGTTTCAGTGGAGATAGTGCAGAATTAAAAAATATTATTCAATATGTAAAAAGAAATAAAAAAATTACTTTAATAGGAATAGTTTCAAAAAAAAATTCTATTCTTTATAAGTCTTCTGATTTAAATCTGCTAGTTCCAAATGTGGTAGAAGCTGGTCCAGGAAACATTGTTCCTACATCTTCTGCAATAGTCACCTTGGGTATTGGAGACGCTTTAGCTATTGCAACTATGAATTATAGAAAATTTGGTAAGCTTGATTTTAAAAAATTTCATCCAAGTGGTAGTCTTGGCTCAAAATTAAAAACTGCAGAAGATTTAATGATTGGTAAAAATAAAGTTCCATTTATTAATGAAAATATTTTGATGAGCGAAGCACTTAAAACTATGAATAAATATAATCTTGGTGTTTTAATTGTAAGAAATAATAAAAAAAAAACTTTGGGTATAATTAGTGACGGAGATATTAAAAGAATATCTCAAAAAAATACCAATATAAAAGAACTTATTGCAAAAAAAATTATGAAAAAAAAACCAGTTACTGTTAATAAAAACATATTGGCAGCTGAAGCTTTGTCTATAATGAATACAAAAAAAATCACATGTTTATGTGTCCATAACAAAAATAACAAAAGCAAAACAATAGGAATTCTAACAATTCACAAAGTATTAAATGCAAATATTCAATAGATGAATGTCAGAAAAATCATCCAATTAATTATTTTATTTATAATCATAATTATTGTATATTTTTTTATTAAAAACACTTTTTTTAAAGAAAAAAAAAAAATTATTGATTTAGATATTGATGAAAAAATTTTATTAGATGATAAAAAATTTACTGAAAGTGAAAGTAATTTTATTATAGGTTTAAATTACAAGTCTATTGATACAAAAGGAAATGAATATTTGTTGAATGCGGATTCAGGAGAAATAACTCCCGAAGACCCAAATATTATTATATTAAAAAACGTCACAGGAAAAATAAAACTAAAAAATAAGGCAGATATTGATATAAAATCAGACTTTGCTAAATATAATTCTGAAAATTTTGATACATTTTTCTATCAAAATGTTTCAGGTTTATTTCAAGAAAACAAAATTTATTCTGATAATTTAGATTTATTATTTAAAGACAATAGAGTTATATTATATAATAATATTAAATTTCTTGATACAAGCATACAAGCTCAAGCAGATCACATAATGTTTGATTTAATAAATGAAGATATTGTTATAAAAATGCTTGATAATGAAAAAAAAATCCAAATAATTAAAAACTGATAGATGGCAATAATTAAAAAATTTCGAATAACAACATTTAAAAAAGAAATAAATAAAATTTCTTTAAAAAAAATTTCTCTGTCATTCAATAAAAGACAAATTTTGGATGATATTTCATTTAATATTCGTGAAGGTGAAATTTGTGGATTACTTGGGCCTAACGGAGTTGGGAAGTCAACAATTTTTAATATTATTGTTGGATTGATTAAGCCAAACTATGGTGAAATATTAATTAATCAAAAAAATGTAACTGACCTGCCGATTTTTAAAAGAGCTATTGATTTTGGGTTAAGTATAGTGCCACAAACAGGAGGCATATTTTCAAATTTAACTTGTCTAGAAAATTTGAAAGCAATAAGTGAAATAGTTATAAATAATAAAAGTGAGAGAAATTTTAAAATAGAAAAAATGATATCAAAATTTGAATTAGATGCTGTTAAAAATACTAAAGCTAAACATTTATCAGGTGGTCAAAGAAAAAAAGTGAGCATTGCCATGTCCTTAATGTCAGACCCAAAAATAATTTTGATGGATGAACCTTTTCAAGGACTAGATATTATGTCAACCAGAGATCTTCAAGAAACTATTGTAAATTTACAAACAGAAAATAATAACAGAAGTTGCATAATCTCTGATCATGCCGCACGTGATCTTCTTGCTATCAGTGATAGAGCAATCATTTTGGCAAATAAAAAAATTATTGCTCAGGGAACTCCTTCTGAACTTATAAATAATACAAATGCAAAAAATCTTTATTTTGGAGAAGCATTTAAAATTAATTAATAAGTTTGATGAAAAATACAGCTTTTATAAATGATAAAATTAAGAAATTTGACAAGCAAATTTATGTACCTGGGGACAAAAGTCTATCAATTAGATGGATATTAATGGCTTCACAGGCAATTGGAAAGTCTGTTGCTTACAACATTTTAAAATCTGAGGATATAATAAGTGCACTAAATGTTATTAAAAAATTAGGTGTAAGCTATAAAATTAATAATAAATATTGTGAAATAAATGGAAAAGGACTTGGAGGATTTAATTTTAAAAATAATACAATAATTAATGCAGGAAATTCTGGAACATTAGCAAGATTAATTTTTGGTTTGTTGATAAATTCAAAAAATCAAATTGTTTTAGAAGGAGATAAAAGTTTATCTAAAAGAGATTTTTCAAGAGTAATCAAACCTATGAGAATGTTTGGTCAAAATATTTATTCAAAAAAAAATAAACTGCCTATAAAAATAAAAGGAACTAATTATCCACGGCCAATAAATTTTATCGAACAAAAAGGAAGCGCCCAAGTCAAAAGTTGCATTTTATTCTCTGCAATGAAAACGCCAGGTTTAACATCAATAAAATGTGTACCTTCAAGAGATCATACTGAAAAATTATTTAAGTATTTAAATTTGCCAATAAAAATAACTAAAAAAAAAAATTATCAATTAATTAAATATTTTGGAAAAAAAAATTATAAAGGATTTAACTATAATATTCCTGGAGATATAAGCTCGAGTGCATTTTTCATAGTCCTTACATTGTTATCTAAAAATTCAAAAATTATAATTAAAAACGTTGCTGTAAATAAATCCAGAACAGGGATCATTGATGTTTTAAAAAATATGAACGCTAAAATAATTTTAAAAAATAAAAGAATTTATAAAGGTGAAGATATAGCAGATATATTTGTAAAATATTCTGAAAACTTAAAATCAATCAATTGTCCCTCAAATATGAATAGTAGATCTATTGATGAATTTTTATTAATTTTTTTAGTCTGCGCTGTATCAAAAGGAGTTTCAAAATTTAAAAAGATTGGTGAACTTAGAAATAAAGAGACAGATAGGTTAAAATTTGCAAATTATTTTTTAAAAAAAATTGGAATTAAAACAGTAGAAACAAGAGACAGTATAAAAATTTATGGAAATCCAAATTTAAAACTAACAAAAAAATATGAGATAAAAAATTTTGATAAAGACCATAGGGCCTGTATGTTAAGTTTTATAGCTGCTTTAGCACTTGGTGGAAGATGGATTATAAGAGACACTAATTCAATTAATACATCTTTTCCAAATTTCGTTTCATTATTAAAAAAAATAGGAGCAAACATTAATTGAAAAAAAAAAATAAAATATTTTCAATAGCAATAGATGGAAGTAGTGCTTCAGGCAAAACAACTGGAGCTAAATTCATATCAAAAAAATTTAACTTTAAATTTCTTTCTTCTGGGAAATTGTACAGGTACTTATCTTATAAAATTATACAAAATAAATATAATTATGATCAAAAGTTTATTCTATATAATTCAAAAAATATAACTTTAGAAAAATTAAACAATAACAAAAATTTATATAGTCCAGAAATTACTAAAATAGCATCTATAATTGCAAAAAAAAAATACATACGTTTAGCATTAAAAAAATTTCAACTAAATTTTATAAAAAAAAATAACAAAGTAATAATTGAAGGAAGAGATATAGCTTCAAAAATAATCCCAAATGCAAATTTAAAGATATTTTTTAAATGTTCTATAAAAGAAAAAGCAAAAAGAAGATTAAATGAATTTAAAAAAAAAAACAAACACATCACTATAAATGAAGTAGAAAAATCTTTAAAATTAAGGGATTTTAATGATAGAAATAGAAAAGAAAGCCCTTTGCTTTTTGTAAAAGGTGCTGTATTAGTTGACACCACTAAATTAACTAAAACACAAATGAAGGCAAAATTAGTTAAATTGGTCAGAAAAAGTTTAATTAAAAAATATGGAAATATATAAAGATCTAAATTTACAATCATCAAAAGAATTCGAAAAACTTTTAAATTCAAAACTGTCAAAAATTAAAATTCAAGAAGGTAAAGTTATTGATGGAACGGTAACTAAAATAACCAGTAAATTTGTATTTTTATTTGTTGAGGGTTTAAAATCAGAGCCAATTCTCGACATAAATGAATTAAAAAGTCTGAATATTTTTGAAAAAATAGAAGAAGGTTCAAAAATACCTGTACTACTTGAAAAAATAGAAGATAAAAATGGAGATGTTATTGTCTCTGCGTCTAAAGCACAAAAAATTAAGGGATGGCATATATTGGAAAAAGCTTATGATGAAAACGAATCAATTATAGGAAAAATTACATCCAAATGTAAAGGTGGTGTAATTGTAGAACATATTGATACTGGGTCTTTAATGTTCTGCCCAGGATCACAAATTTCAGATAAGCCACTTAAAGATATTTCCCATTTAATGAACGAACCACAAAAATTTGCATTAATTAAACTTGATAAAGTGAGAGGTAATGCTTGTGTTTCAAGAAGACAAATTATTTCAACAAACAAAAAAGAAGATAAAGCAAAAATAATTGAGAAGTATAAAGTTGGAGATGTTATAAAAGATGCTGTTGTAAAAGGGTATAGTTCATTTGGATGTTTTTTTGGAGTTAATAATGGTGAATTAGATGTCCTTGTTCATTTGCAGGAAATTTCCTATTCTAGAATTAACCATCCTGATGAAGTTTTTAATATAGGTGAAAAACATGATTTGTTAGTGATAACTGTGGACAAAGAAAAACTACAAGTAGGTTGTTCGATTAAACAATTGTCTCCTGATCCATTTGAGCATATTTCAAATTATGAAATTGGAAAAAAATATAAAGTAAAAATTGTTAAGCTTACAGATTACGGTGCATTTGCAGAAATTGAATCAGGCCTAAGTACTCTTTTACATAATAGTGAAATAAGCTATACAAAAAAAAATGTAAGTGCAAAAAAGCTTTTTAAAATAGGTGATGTTATAGATTGTGTAATAACAGAAATTGATAAAGAAAAAAGAAGAGTTGCAATATCCCATAGATTATCAAAAGAAAACCCTTATAATTCATTTGAAAAAAAATATCCGGTCGGATCAAAAATTGAAGGAAAAATTTCTAGTATAAATGAGTATGCAATTTATTTAAATATTGAAGAATTTGATATGGACGTATTTTTGCATTCAAATGATCTTGCTTATTCAGGAAATTCAGAAGAAGAGTTAAAGAAATATAAAAAAGGAGATAAACTTAAAGTAAAAGTATTAGAAATAAAAAAAGATGAACAAAAAATAAGGGTAGGATTAAAGCAAACTAAAGTAGATCCACTAGAATATTTTAAAGATAAAAAAATTAATGATGTGATTACAGTAAAAGTTATTTCATCAGATAATAAAGGATTAATTGTAAGACCCGAGGGAGCAGAAATAGATTTTATAATCAAAAAATCACAAATAGCAATAAATTCTGCTGATGCAAGGCCAAGTAGGTTTGTTGGTGGTGAAAGAATTGATGTGGCAATATCAGAAAATAGCTTAGAAAAAAGAAAAATTTCACTTAGTATAAAACTTCTAGAGGAACTCCAAAATAAAGAGGCAATAACTAATTTTTCGTCACCATTTTCAGGAAAAAATCTACCATTTTCATCTCTTTCTGATAAATTAAAGAAGAATAAAGAAAATAGTGAAGAATAGTATAATTTGGCAATAGTAAAATCAAAAATATTAAATCATTTATCCGATAATTATCCGAATTTTTTAAAAAAAGATTTATCAAAATTAATAGAAATTATTCTAACTCAAATAAGCAGTTCTCTCGAAAAAAATGAAAGGGTAGAACTAAGAGATATTTTTATTTTAGACACTCGAATACAAAAGCCAAGAATCTCAAGAAATCCAAAATCCAATGAAAAGGTAAATGTTCCTGAAAAAAAAACTGTACATTTTAAAATGTCAAAAAAATGGTTTAACAAATTAAATAATGAATAATAAAATATTTATTGCCTGTGATACAAATAGAGCTTCTATAGCTAAAAAGATTATTAATAAAACAAAAACAAAAAAGTTAAAAATTGGTTATAAGTTTGGTTTAGAATTTATCAACTCTAAAAATGGAAGATCATTTATATCTAAATTAAAAAAAAAAATTATTTTTGCTGACTTAAAACTACATGACATACCAAATACATGTGTCTCTACAATAAAAGCTTTGAAAGATTTAAAAATAAATTTTTTGACAATACACTTGTCGTCTGGATTGCAAGCTTTAAAAGCTGTAAAAAAAATATCTGGAAAAATTAAAATTGTAGGTGTTACAACATTAACTTCATTGGATAATAAAAATTTAAAAGAAATTGGATACAACAAATCTGTAAAAAATTTAGTTATTCATCAAAGTAAATTAGCGCAGAAATCAAAACTAGATGCCTTGGTATGTGATGGCAATTCAGTAAAATATGTAAAAAAAGTATTCAAAAAAAAAATAATTACTCCTGGAATTAGATTTAATTCAAATAAAAATGACCAAAAAAGAATAATGACTGCTAAAGAAGCGTTCAAAAATGGGAGTGACTGGATTGTGATAGGAAGACCAATTACAAAGGGAAATATAAAAAAAAATATTGAAACATTAATTGACCATCTTAATAAATAATGGATGCAAAAATTTGCGGTATTAAAGATTACAAAACTTTAAATTATATTATAAATCATAATAATCCACCTAAATTTATTGGTTTCATAACTAATTATCCAAAATCCAGAAGATATGTTGATTACAAAAGTTTAAAAAAATTAATTAATATAGATAAAAAAAAAATAAAATTTGTTTCAGTTCTTGTAAATCCAAATGATGAAATTTTAGAAAAGATAAAAGATTTAAATTTTGATTACTACCAATTATATGACGTGAGTCCTGAAAAAACTAAATTAATAAAAGAAAAATACAAAGTAAAAATTATAACTGCACTTACAATTGAAAATAAAAATGATATTGAAGAATACAAAAAATTTGAGTCTATCTCTGAAATAATTTTATTTGATAGTAAAGGGTATGAAAAATCTGTTGGGTTTGATCACCAGCTACTATACAGTGTATCAACTTCAGTAAATAAAATGCTTGCAGGCAACATTCAATATGATGATAAACTTGATAAATATTCTAAAATGGCAGATATTATTGATCTCTCAGGAAGTCTAGAAACTTCGGGAGAGAAAGATATTTCAAAAATAAAAATTTTTTTAGAAAACATTAGTAAGATTAAAAATGAAAATTAAAAAAAATATTCCATTAATAGATCAACATGATAAGTTTGGGTTTTGGGGAGGAAAATTTGGAGGTAATTTCATTCCAGAAACTTTAAAAAAACCAGTGGAAGACCTTACGATATTATTTGAAAAACTGAGAAAAGATAAAAAATTTATTACTGAAAGAGATTACTATTTTAAAAATTGGGTAGGGTCACCAACTTCTTTTGTAAAATTAGAAAACTTAACAAAACATCTGGGTGGAGCTCAAATGTGGACAAAGATTGTTTCTGAGGCCAATGGTGGTGCACATAAAATTTATAATGCTACCGTTCATTGTCTTGTAGCAAAAAGAGCTGGAAAAAAATATATCGTAGGTGACACGGGAGCAGGGTATGCGGGAAAAATGCTTAGTATGGCTGCAAAAAAATTTGGCTTAAAATGCAAAATATTTATGGGTGCAAAAGACATCAAAAGGCAAAAACCCAACTGTGATGCAATGAAAAAAAATGGCGCTGAAATAGTGACTGTTTACACTGGTAGCCAAACACTCGTTGATGCTGTTAGTGAATGTATGAGATACTGGGTATCAAATTGTGATACTACCCACATGTGTGTAGGTTCAACTGTAGGACCAAATATTTTCGTAAAAATTTGTGGATGGAGTACATCACAAATTTCAAGAGAACTTTTTGTGCAAATGAAAAAAGAATTTGGAAGAATCCCAAAAAAAATTAAATTATTAAACTGTGTTGGAGGAGGATCTTCAAGCTTTGGGTTTTGGAATGAATTTATCCATTATGATAAAAAACAAATAGAACTTGTTGGTATTGAAGCAGGAGGACCAAAAAAAAGTAAAAAGCATGCAGCTCCATTAACTTATGGTTCAAAAATAGGAATTCTCCATGGTGCCTCTCAATATGTAATTATGACCCCGGAAGGCCAAATAGAAGAAACAAAATCTATTAGTGCTGGATTAGATTATCCAGGAGTTTCTCCTCTACATTGTTTTTTAAAGGATACAAAAAGAGCAAGGTACACAACAGCTACTGATGAAGAAGCTTTAAGTGCATATAAGTTAGTAACCAAGTATGAAAATTTAAATCCAAGCTTGGAACCAAGTCATGCATTTGCAGAAGCAATAAAATTAGCTCCAAAATTAAGTAAAGATACAGTTATAATTGTAAACTCGTGTGGTGATGCACATAAAGATCGAGATATTTTAAGACAAAGATTAGGAAAATTTTAATGACTGTATCGCCAATAAGTTTGACTTTTAAAAATTGTAAAAAAGAAAAAAGATCAGCTCTAATAACCTTTACTGTTGCTGGTGATAATACCAAAAAAAATTCATTAAAAATATTAAATTCAATTGCAAAATATGCTGATATTCTAGAATTATCATTTTTGCACAACTGTCCTATTGCGGATGGAGGTCAGATCCAAAATAGCACTTATAGATCTTTGAAAAATGGGACCACGTTAAAGGATACTTTTCAAATTGCTAAAAGATTTAAAAAAAATAATCCTAAAAAACCTTTGATATTAATGGGTTATTATAATTTAATTTATCAGAACGGTGAAAATAATTTTTTAAAAAACTGCAAATTATCTAAAGTTGATGGATTGATTGTTGTTGATTTGCCTTGGCCTGAAAACAAAAAATTTGCTCAGAAATGTAAGAAGAAATCAATAAGTTTCGTTCAACTTTTATCACCTACAACTTCTAAAGAAAGAATGAAGAAAATTATTAAAGAATCGCATGATATGATTTATTACATCAGCATGCTGTCCACAACAGGTGGAAAATTAAAAATTCCTCCTAAACAAATTTTAGAAAATTATAGTAAAATTAAAAAAATAAATAAAAGTAAAAATTGTGTTATAGGTTTTGGAATTACAAAAAAATCAATTTCTTCTTTCAAAAATTCTGATGGAGTGGTTGTTGGAAGTGAAATTTGTAGAGAAATTACTAGAAGTTTGAATAATAGACAAAATCCTGTCACAAATGTAAGTAAACTAGTGAAAGAACTTAAAAATAAAATTTTATGAATTGGTTAACAAAAATAAAAACTTTTGGTGATAAAATAAAGAAAAACCTTAAAAAAAAATTTCCTACAAAAGAAGAAATTGCTAATTCAGATTGGACAAGTTGTTGTAAGGGTCCAGTTCTAAAAAAAGATTTAGAAGAAAATTTATGGGTGTGTAATTCATGTGGAAAACACCATAGAATTAGTTGTAGACAAAGATTTGACATATTTTTTGGAAAAAACAGATATGAAATTCTTGAAACACCGGTACCAGCAGAAGATCCTTTAAACTGGAAAGATACAAAAACTTATAAGGAAAGATTAGTACAGGCTAAAAAAAAAACTGGACAAAATTGTGCAGTAATGATCGCTAAAGGTCAAGTTAACGGAATCCAAATAACAGCTGGAGCAATAAATTTTGATTACATTGGAGGATCAGTTGGTGCCGCTGAAGGTGAAGCTATTATTTATGGGGTACAACATGCAATAGACAATAAAGCTCCTTATGTTTTTTTTCCCTGCGGAGGAGGTCAAAGAATGTTCGAGTCGCCAATTGCTTTAGCAAATATGACTAGAACAACATTAGCTATCAATGAACTAAAAAAAAATAACCTTCCGTACATAGTTTGTTTTACAGACCCAACCGCGGGAGGAATAACGGCATCGTTTGCTATGTTGGGTGATATACATTTTGCTGAAACTGGATGCTTAATTGCTTTTGCGGGTAAACGTGTAATTCAAGCAACAGTAAAGGAGGAATTAAGTTCAGATTTTCAGACTGCCGAATTTGTTGAAAAACATGGTTTTGTTGACAAAGTGGTAAATAGAAAAGATCTAAAAATTGAAATTGGAAAATTACTTGAAATATTGCTAAAGAAGAATTCTGAGGTAAATTCAGAATTATCAAATGAAACTTCAACAAATATTGAGCAACCTACAAAAGCTGCATCCTAAAGAAATAGATTTAAGTTTAGATCGAATTAAGAAGCTCTGTAAAAAACTTGGAAATCCCCAAGATAATTTAAAGTATATATCGGTAGTCGGAACAAACGGAAAATATTCTACAATTCAAGCAATTAGAGCCATACTCAAAGATG
>Ga0066867_10000836_pt1 | contig 15095 bp, 12 predicted proteins | sample ETN01SmetaG_4_FD_65606 | JGI IMG/M metagenome (GOLD analysis project Ga0066867, IMG submission 65606) | Marine microbial and viral communities from oxygen minimum zone, Eastern Pacific Ocean - ETNP2014F12-01SV261 | ecosystem: Environmental > Aquatic > Marine > Oceanic ... | reverse complement strand
AGAGCAGAGCCGCGCACGCATCCAGAAGTTTATCGAGGCTGGTTTTGTTCGCGTAAACGGCATCACAGGGCAAGCTAAAACCCCTTTGCGTCAAGGTGATGAGGTGCAGTTGTGGATGCCACCGCCTGAGCCGCTGCCCTACCTGCAGCCAGAAGCTATGCAATTGGATGTGTTGTTTGAGGACGATCATCTGATCGTGATTAATAAGCAGGCTGGACTCACTGTGCATCCGGCTCCCGGTAATCGGGACGGAACGTTGGTAAATGGTCTTTTACATCATTGCCCTGATTTGCCTGGCATTAGTGGCAAGTTGCGCCCAGGCATCGTGCATCGTCTCGATAAAGACACAACCGGTTGCATTGTGATCGCTAAGACTCAGCAGGCATTGGTGGCGTTGCAGGGGCAGATTCAGAAACGCATCGCATCGCGCAATTATTTCGCCCTCGTCCATGGAGTTCCGCCGGGTGATCAGGGAACGATCGTGGGTGCGATCGGTCGTCATCCAGTGGATCGCAAGAAATATGCCGTAGTCAGTGAAGATCAAGGGCGACATGCCTGCACCCATTGGACGTTGGTTGAACGTTTGGCTGATTATTCTTTGCTGCATTTCAAGTTAGATACGGGCCGCACTCATCAGATTCGTGTTCATTGCGCGCACATTGGTCATCCGATAGTTGGTGATCCCACCTACAGCCGCTGTCGCAAGCTGCCGGTAGATCTCCCTGGCCAGGCCTTGCACGCCTTTCAGCTGGGGCTCGACCATCCAATCACGCGGGAACGGATGGTATTTGAGGCGCCAATGCCGGATGCATTTGAGCGCCTTTTGATGTTGCTGCGCCGCAGATCAAGACAGCGTTAAGTTCAGGAATAAAGCTGGATCGATAAACTCTGATTGCTTATGGCGGATTGATTCCTACGAGTTGCGTTAATCACAGATTTTTCTTTTCTGAATAGTTGCTTATTGGCGATGCTCTCAAATAATGCGATTAAAGATTAGAAGATGGTGAGTTCAGCAAGATTGTTTAGTGAAGTCCTTGATTTCGATTAGCGTATCTATATTCACTTGGCAGTCATGATTTACGGCATTCATTACGATGAATGCCGGATTATCGATGCTGAAGCTGACTGCATCATTTTGGAGAGGGTAGCGCCTATTAGATTATTGTTCATTCCGCTTATATGGGGCATCAGATTGCCGCTGTCCCCTGTATAGTCGTTGCAGTAAATTGCCGATAGCTTTGCTATGCCTGGTGCTGCATAAAGTATAGACTGCTCTGAATCAACCAATTAGAAAAGAAAGAATAGTGTTCGAAGCACGAGTAGCTGCAATCATTGAAAGATTGCTTTAACTTTAAAGAACGTAAAGATTCCAAGGGTTAGCTTGATGGGACCAAATTTAATGTTCAGCAGGTAGGTTTCAATGTGACTATGGGAAATCTTAGCAGCAAGAATTTAGGGAAAAATTTAAAGACCATAAATACATACTGGGGAAATTAATGCTACTTATTTCGAGGCGAAATAAACTAAATTGAAATGTACATCACATATTTATAATATGTGATGTACATTTGCTAGATGGCATGAAGAAACCATAAATGAAAATTGAATTTTAATAAATCATGAAGAATGGCCAACTTATGCAGGCCGAAGAGTATGATGCATTTATAGATAGGCTAATCATGGAAAGCTCAGACCTAAGAAGCGTTGCGATAGCAAGAATAAAGAAAAAGAGGGAACTGAAGCAGAAAGCAGTTAAATATATAATAGTTTTGATAGCACTTATATTTATTTGGGCTATTGCCGGTGGGGGAAGCTTTTGGCCACAGTGGGTCGCGTTAGCATTTGCGATTTCACTAATAGCCAAGTTTGTGAAAATTAAGTTCATAAAGACTGATGAGAGCTCTATATCAGAGGAAGAAATAGAAGGAGAGCTGAAATTGGGCAATAAATAATGCAGTTGCGTAGCTATGAAATAATCTTGCAAGTAGAGACCTAGTGAATTGAAATCAGATGTACTTATTATTGGAGGAGGCATAGCTGGCTTGTATGCAGGATATAAACTGAAAAAGGATTTTCAAGACTTAAATGTCACAATATGCGAGAAGGAGAATGAAATTGGAGGGCGAATTAAAACAACATATACAGAGAATGGAGATAATATTGAACTTGGAGCCATGAGAATACCCGGAAAACATCATAAAACTATAAAATTATGCAGCGAATTAGGCATAACTCTCGTGCCCTTTGCTCAATCGCAATCTACAACAAAAAACTATATCTACGACAAAGGAGCAATTATTCAAAATAGCACAAACTATAATAAATTATTTTGGGCGGCAATGTATAAATATGCAGAATATACAGAGGAAAATCAAGATACTTGTACATTAAAAGTAATTGAAAAGTTAAAGTTAAATGGTAAGGATATATACAGCATAAGCTTTAGAGACTTCATAACTGAAGTCATTGCAGACGATCAAAGTAGAAATCTTTTTTGGACCTTGATTGGATATGATCATTACAAAGACTGCCAAGTGAGTGCAATTAGTGTGTTAATGACAGATTCTGGAAATGAAAATCATACCAATTTCTATCAGCCCAAAAAAGGCATGTCTACAATGACAGATAGTTTATGTCAGGAATACAAGAAACTAGGAGGAGAACTTCTTTTAGATTGCCGAGTTATAGATATAAGCCAAGTGGATGGAATCTATAAGTTAAGGACAAGTAGATCCATAAATATTAATTGCAAGATACTATGCATTGCAATACCATGCACAAGAATGAAGGAGTTGTTCCAGCAGTCGAATCTGAAACTAGGAGAACTAGAAACTTACCTTCAAGGGCTAGGAACATATTCTTCAATCAAGAGTTTTCTGATATATAAAAGTAATTGGTGGAAACAGTTATCACATGCAAATGTGGGTTTATTTAGAACAAATCTATCAAATAGACAAGGCCATTATAATCCCTCCCCAGATAGTAAAGCAGAGAATATTCTACTTGCTCAATATAAAAATAACAATGTTTGCCTTACTAATCCAAGTACTAGGGAAGGAAGCATAGTCGAGATTAAAAGAGATTTAGATCTTATCCATGAGATGATCACACCAGAGCCAATTGAGTTCAGAGAGTATGATTGGGCTAGAAATATTGATAATATGGCTGGACATTATTGGCGGCCTGGAGCAGACTGCAAATCAACAATCCATCATGCCATCAACAAATCAACAAATCTTTACTGTATAGGTGAAGGGATTTCTATGATTCATGGCTGGATAGAAGGAAGCATTGAATCTGCCGATATGTTTTTAATGAGAATTAAAGGCTAAACATAGATATAAGCCCTTACTGTATAGGTTGTAATTGAAAATCAATGAAAAAATAATCAATAACAACAGCAATGTTCAATGCAATCAATCTTGATGGCAAATAATATATAAATTGTTTATTAGATGATTTACTAAAATGTTCGCTAGCTAAATTGTAAAAGCAGAAATTATATAATAAAATTTAAAGATGAGTAAATAAATTGGCATTATGCAGTTCTTTATAAGCAAAAATGATTATGTAGATGGTAGAATGATTTTAATTTGCCTAGGGAAATGAGTAGCTTTAAAGATCCATCAATTTATCCTTTTTTTGATGAGCTGAGAGAATACAAGACCTCCATAAAAGAGGAGATTCTCAATGTAGAAGAGTTGATAATTAAAAAGGATCCACATCTGGTGGTTCCAAGATATCAAAATAAGCAATCAGAAATAGATAAAGGCATTGGATGGAACCCAATGTTTGTATTTGCAATTCAGGGGTATTCATTAAGAGATTTTCATCAAAAATATCAGTTTCATCCAGGTAGGGAAAACGCATCTAATAATGAAATAGATGAATATATGGATAAGGAAGAAGAGCGATTGAATAAGTATGTACCCAAGACAACTGATATTTTTAAGGCATTTTTCAATGAGCATAATGACGTAGTGATAAATATATCGGTCTTCAGGCTTGAAGGAAATGGATCTTTTTTACCTTTACATACTAATTATGATCCCCATATGTATAGATGTCATCTAGGAATTCTTGTACCAGAAGGAGAACTTGGTTTATCAGTTGCAGGGGAGATAAAGAAGTGGAAGGAAGGTGAATATTTTATTTTTGACTCAATGCAACCACATATGGTGTGGAACAAAACAATTTCAACAAGGTACATTATTAATATGGATTGCTTTAGGCCTGAACCCGAACTTGCTGATGTGAGAGCAGTACAAAAGGCATTGTTGGACTCTCGTATGAGCAGAAATAAATTTAGCTATGGCTACAGTGGCGGCACTCCAAGTATTACTTTGCATGATCATATTCGTTATGAATATTCATTGCACAATACTACAATGCCAGAGCCAGGGAATAAGTAATCATGAAATGAGCTTATTATTAAAATCACTTTACATTAGTACATTATGAGCCGTAGAGATACAACAATAGATTGCCTTCTGGGATTATAGGTGGACTTGCATGATGAATATTAGTATGCTAATTGATAGAATAATCAGCAAAAAAGACTTTGAAATAAATAATGAGAACAATACAAAAGCCTGTCAGGTTTCAAAGCAGATCTCTAGTAGATATGATGAAATGGCATCTCATTATATTATATTTACGCTCTTGATTGCACTTGAATCTAAGGATATAGTGAGTAATCTAATTGAAAGGAATGAATGCTCGATCGAAGATCTGAAACTAAATACAGATGAACGAGATAAATTATCAATGATTTGCAAATGGCTTGAATCTCATCAAGTAGTTCAACTGAAGGGCAATAATATAATGCTAACGAATAAAGGAAAGGATATACTCTCTCCTGCGATGTTAAGCATGTTTTATTTAATATGTAATTATCAGTCGGACTTGCATGAGTTGACATACTTCAATAAAAGCGAGATTAAGAAAAATGGTTTTGAATCTACAGTATACTCAGACCTAGCTGCTTCAATTAGTATTCGCCTAAGCCTTGAGAAACTATTGAGTCTAATTAAGCAAGACTATCAAAAGAATAATGTATTCAATCTATTCGCACCTGATTATATAGCAAACGATTGCGTAGAAGGTAATACATATAATTTCGCAGATTCAAAGAATTGTATTTGGCTTGATCAAGCTAAGGAATTAACTGGAAATATAATTATAATAATAAGCTTGATATTTCACGAAATGGACAATAGGGAGGGAGATTCTTGTATTGACTTCTTGAAAAAGATAAAAACAGAATTGCCTTATGCGGTACTTGTTTTAAGTGAGGTGACGAATGACTTTATATCAGACAAAGCCGAATATCAGTTTATAGTTGATAATGTAGTCAACTTCTCCTATATTCATAGTATAGCAAAAGCAGGAAGGATTAGAAGCGTAGATGAATGGGTGCAAATAATCGCATCGTCTGGTTTTCTTATGAAAAACCATATAAAATTACCTCAATCTCCGCATATATCCACATTTATCGCTGAATAATAAACTATCCAAATAAAAAGAATTTGAGAATAATTATGCCAAAAGCAGGCATTAGTCTAAAATAGAATGAAAGCACGATGCCAAATGGATTCAACCCTAGAATCCAAAGGATACTTAATCCAAGAAAGCTCTATCTTGAAAAGTGATGCAAATGAGCTACTACATAAGCTTATAACATCCTATAGGGGGGAATGGGATGAAATATGGGCGCCAAGAAATCGAATACATATACCTTTGGAAATTGAAGGAATATTCAAGTTGCTTTTGAAGGAAATAATAAGCAATACAACAAGTCTTATCCCTGAACTAACAACGAGTAATGATTTAAATAATTTAGCTGAGTTTGCAAGTATTACCAGTTTTCCTAGTTCAGAAGCACAAGCTTGGCACCGTGACTCAAGAGATCCTACTGGCTTATTGTTTTCAGCTTTTGTAAACTTGCTTGAAATTACCGATGAAGTAGGTCCTCTACAAGTTGTCAGGGGAAGCCATAAGGATATTCAACCTGACGCAACAGTAAAAAAGAAAGATATAATCACTTTAACGCTTCCAGCAATGAGCCTTGTTATAATGGACTCAAGAATAATTCATAGAGGCGGCACAAATTCAAGTAAGAATAAGATACGACCGGTTATCTATGCGTCATTCGGAAGGATTGACCTTGCCGATCCAGGATATCATATTAAAGAAAAATATAGACACTACGGATTTCCAAAACTTAGTGAGATATATGAGTCACTTTAAGTAAGGATCATTGAAATTAGTATATAATACTAAATGTTCAGATAAGTTATTGGCTTCAATTCCAATACTTTTTAATTAGTCAGACTATACGCAATGGGCTTCAATACCAACGCCTTACATTCGGGCTATCTGCCTAGTGAACATAATGGTTGCCTTGCTCCACCAATATACCAAACTAGTTCTTTTGAATTTCAAAGCATAGAGGATGCAGCTGACCTTAACTCAGGTAAGAAATTTGGCCATGTATATTCAAGAGTTAGTAATCCTACTGTTGAGATTCTTGAAAGAAGAGTAGCAAAGTTGGAGAATGGTATCGGCGGTGTGGCATGTGCTTCTGGTCATGCAGCGCAGTTCTTAGTCTTCAATGCCTTATTAGAATCTGGAGATAATATCATAACTTCGCCGTATTTATATGGCGGTACTTACCACCAATTTAAACAACAATTGCCAAAAATGGGTGTGGAAGTACGGTTTATAAATCCTTATGATTTAGAACATCTTAGTTCCAGTATCGACAATAATACAAAGGTTATTTATGGAGAATCTATCGGAAATCCAGAATTGAATGCATTAAATATAAAGGAGCTTTCAGCTATAGCTAATAAGCATTCTATACCATTGGTAATTGATAATACATTAGGATGCTGCGGTGCCCTATGCCAGCCAATATTGCATGGAGCAGATGTTGTTATTTCAAGTCTAACAAAATGGGGTGGAGGTCATGGGAACTCAATTGGAGGCATTGTAATAGATTCAGGAAATTTCGATTGGTCTTCTGGTCGATTCAGTACATTTACTGAAAACTATTCAGCTTATGACACTATCAATTTTTGGAAGGAATATGGGTTTGAGGGAGAAGGTAGCAAAAAGTTGGGATTACCTTTTTATAAAAATGCAGCACTTCTAGTCAAAATTAGAATGGATTCGTTAAGGGACTGGGGTCCATGCTTGTCGCCATTCAATGCATTTTTACTATTGCAAGGTATAGAGACATTAGGACTCCGTGTAGAACGCAGCAATGAGAATGCATCAAAGATTGCTAGTGTTTTGAACAATTCAAATGATTTGTCTTGGGTTAGGTATCCTGGTTTGGAATCTGACAGGTACCATACACAAGCTAAGCAATATCTTATTAATGGTTTTGGCTCTGTTATTACATTTGAGCCTAGGGATGGCTTTGAATCAGCAAAAAAAATAGTTGAGAATGTGTCATTGTTTAAGCATGCCGCAAATATAGGTGATTCAAAATCGTTAATACTTCATCCGGCATCAACCACCCATGCACAGCTAACTGCTTCACAGAGGCTTGAAGCTGGTGTCACTGAAGGACTTATAAGATTATCAATAGGGATAGAGGATGTAGACGATCTTATCAATGATTTAATGAGTGCAATTAAACTCAATGCTTAATTGGAGTCAATTATTCAAACACCTGGCAAGTCAATTATCATCTCAGAGTTGAAGTCTACAATCAATACATAGCGATCAAATGATGAATGATTCCATGCATAATGGGAATAATTATCATCAAAGAAGAAATGATCATTTTCATTTTTCCAATAATGGACCCTTGTTCTTCCAATCATTGAATCACACGAAATACCACATGCTGGAGGGATATAGATGGCTGTGTGCAGCTTCACATTGCCAATATTATAATGTACATGCTCATTCAAGGTAGTATTAGCCGGTAGAATAGAAATGCCAATATAATTAACCAGATTAGTAGCTATAAATTTATCAAGAAATGGTAGTGCATTAGGATATAGTTCCTGACAATTATGATTAAGCCACTCTGTAAATATTCCTATCCCCATAGAAGCTAGGGGATGATCAAATGTTCTCATTTCATTCTTTGCCCATTCATAATTTAGATATATGGGGATCACTTTCCAATTTTCACTATGAACGAAATCTGAATTCCATCTTATTGGCCGCATTTTGATAGAAGACTTGAAAAGCTGTGATCTTAAGAAGGTAGAAGCATGATTAGTTGCTGAAACCAGCTCTTGAGAGTAATACATGATTACAAACTATACCCTATTACCCTAAGATGAATAACAAGCAATTCAGATTGCAATTCATGCATTGAGATGTTATAATAGTCAAAAGTGGCTGCTATGAAGCTAACGATACATGATGAACTATTGAGCAGTGACGAGATTTCTAAAGTTTCTAAGCAGATAACAGATCATTACGCTACTGAAAATAGCAGGAACAGCGAGACCGAATTCTTTTGGAATCCAAGTCTAGATGAACTAAAAAAGTCTCCTATGGTGTTTTTGGGAATCTTGTTGACCAAGGCTTATAAATCGGCCTTGGTAAGAATACCTCATGTAAACAGCATCGGCTGTGAATATTGGGTTAATATCAATGGAAAACAAGGATTTCACTACGATTGTGATGAAGTTCTGCGCACTCAATATGGGATAATGAGCTATCCATTATTATCTAGCGTATATTATCTATCTTATAAAAATGTTGATGGTGGTGAAATTGAACTATATGACATAACTAATAGTAGATCTGAAGTCATCGATCTCTACACAGGTAAACTTGATTTTCTAAGGCACCAACAGGCAACCATTCATAAACCATGCGAAAATCAATTTATAATGTTTTCTAGTAAAACCCCACATAGAGTTAGAAAATGGCAGCGAGGTGAACGTATAAGTGTGGCAATAAACTTTTGGGAAAAAAGGCCGTTGCAAAAAGATCATGATTTTGGAGAAGCGCTAGTAAAAATTAGTGAAATGCAGCATTGATCCTCCTTTAATGTTCTTCTTCAAATTACCAATTACTTCATTAGCAATTATCATTAAAATAGCTGCCAATCTGTGTATCGAAACTTAGTGCCTCTCATATATAAAAGCACGATAAGCTATTATGACTAAAAGTCTTTTACCATGCAAAACATTCCAGAATTCTTTGAGGCTTTGAAGAATGATTCTACATTTAGGCAAAAAATTAGCTCAGCAGCAACAGCCTCTGAGGCAGTTGTTATTGCTAAAGATTTTGGATTGGCGATAACAGAAGCTGATCTTGTCAATGCCTATCGATCAAAAATGCATGAATTATCAGAGGATCAACTAGCAGCTATCTCTGGCGGCAAAGGGAAAACAATGAAGAATTCACCTGGCATCAGCAAAAGTTAGATCAAGGCCTTATAAAAGCACAGATTAACCAGATAAACTCTAAGATTGCTATAAGATAGTATTCCAATCTTGTGGTATTACGCTTATCAAGGATCATTCGCTGGCGCTATCCTCAGCTCCTTTTTTGGCTAAACACGCTGTACAAATAGGAATATAACAATAACTTTGCATTTGCTTCAACGCTTGTACAGCGCTACTATATTATAAGTGCAAAAAATACAAAATTATGACCTCACACGACGAATTCATGAAAGCATTACAGAGCGACAGCGCTCTTAAGGCGAAAATATCTGCTGCACCATCAGCAGCGGCTGCAGAAAAAATTGCAAATGCTGCAGGATATAATATATCCGAAGCAGAAATCGTAGCTTTCTATAAAAGTAAAATGAATGAACTATCTGATGAGCAACTAGGTGCAATAGCTGGTGGTAAAGGCAAAACAGGCAAAGGCTCAAATAACTAAGGAAATGGCTAAAAGATACCTGTAATTCTTAGCTAATATACCCTTACCTACTTCACTAGCTGCTATTTTAAAAGCATATAAGAGAGTTGATCAATCTCTTTTATATGCTTTTTTTATGTATCATCAAATGAGATGCATTGAATAAAAGGATTTACTCTTGTTGGCTTATAATTACCAAGAGCTGGGAACGAAGAATAGCCATGGCCTAGAGAGGGAGCTAATAAATAATTTTCATCATAATATGTAAGATCCAATGCTTTGTTTCTTTCCTGATAATTTAGTATCTCTAATCTTATCTTATCGATTTCAGGCACTAGATTAGAGCCATTAACTATACTATCAACATACTCCAACGTTAATATTCGGCCTATCTTTCCACTAATTAAGGAATGGTCATCATTCAAGCCACTCATTGAAACTAATTCAATCAAGTTATTTAGGTATTCAGTCAAAACAGGGCTTCCAAATCCATTTTTTAGGCATCGAGTTATAGCAACTAGATGACCAGAAAAACCAGAAGCCCAACTATATTCTTTAGAATTCATATAATTAGGTTCATTGATATATTGATTGGCAATATAGTCTAGTGTCAATGAGATTGATAGTTTAATTTCAGTCGCAGGGTTTCTCTCATGAATACCACATAATGTCAACAAGATCCCATCAATCCCATGCAATAAGCCGCGCTCTAAAACACGTGAGTTTTCGCATAAATCTTCTCGCCAAGAGCCATCTCTATTCTGAAATGATAGCAATGTAGTTACAATTTGATCAATGTTGAAGTTAAATGATCTAAATTTCTCAATTGCAAGCATAGTAATAATTGATCCGCACAATCCATTATATAGACCACATTGATATTGCTCATTCACTATAAAATTAGCGACGAAGTTACAATAATCCCTAACAATAGAACCATTCTCTAAATACATAATAGAATTCTCAGACTGTGATATGCATAAGCCATAAATAATACCTGAATAGCCACATAGTCCAATAGATGTTTCCTTGCGGTAGTAATCATTCTCGACTATTCTCAACACGTCTGTTTCTATATTTAGCATATCATCCTTAATTTCCCTTGGCATTCCCGACAAATGATATGCAACTAAAATACCTGTATACCCACTATAAAGTGTATTGTCTAGAGGGACAATTTGAATCTCTTTACGATTATACCCTGAATAAAAGGTTAGCAATTCAGGTTTTACCATTCGACTATGAAGTATAAATGATGATTTTAAAAAGCTTACCCAAGCATTTCTACAACTTGTATTATCTATGTATTCACTTTTGTATTTCTTAAGTGAGCTTGGAATATAATATATGCTTGAATTCCATAGATATCTTGATTTGATTGCACTTTCAAGAATAAATAGTTGTAGATCTAACTCTTTATCTGTCTGAGAGTACGTGAAATCTATTTGTTTTTTAGCAGATATATAAATACTCTCAAATTCATCAAGAACTTCATCAGATACTTGTAGTTTAGAGGTTACAATATTACAGTTGAATGATGGTATGTCTAATGAGAATATCTGCCTGATCTCTTGACCTGTAATCCAATGGAGACTAGGACTATCCTTATATAAGTTCATTACATTCTTAAGGCTGAACAATGTAGCGATAAAAATACTTGCATTTTTACAACATTCTGGTGAAAATAGTTTGCGTTGCAGCTTCTTGTAAATACTTGTATCCCTAAAAATAAAGCTCGTATCAATATCCTGGAATCCATCGTTTAACGTACAATAGAAAACCTTATAAAAATAATCTTTACTTCTTGATGCCAACCTAAAACCTTCTATTACGAAAGCTATAAAGTTATCAATATCTTCCTTTGTAAATAAATCACTCTCCTCTCTACTATTATCTACAATCACTGATTTATTTTTATTCTCAATCATCTTATCAGTGTTTATATTTACCCAGTACTCTGTTCTTTTTGTTTTTGCTCCTAGCAAATTTCCAATGAAGCTCTTGTCATCATCCAGATTATCTTTTTCTCCATGGGTAGACCAATTAGGTATCATTGATGTACGGATTACTGAATTATAATATAACTCTGTAAGATCACAGGGATTCAAAGCATTGTTACTAAGTATCCATGACCCTTGGAATAAACTCTCACAATCAATCAAAATGTAATCATCACCATCGAAAATAATGTTGTCAGGCCCACAATCATTAGCACCCAAAATCCATAAGTAATAGAGTAACCTTCCAAGTTTTATATGGTTATCAGTGCTTTCAGGTTTAGATGAAGCTACTCCATAGATGTACTCAGTGAAGCCATAATTACCACAGTCTAAGCACTTAGCTGCTTTCAATCCCCCAGCTGAATATAATTTATCTAGTCTGCTTGCCAGCAATTCTAGAAACTTGTCAGTTTTTACATTCCTGGGCTTATAACACACTTTACTATATTCACCTTTATTTGACTTCAATTCCAATATATAGGTACGACGACCATTGTTATGTAGATCACCTTTGATCGGCAGGACATTCTGGATTTGAACGATTGATTCAAGCTCCAAAAAATATTCTAGTTTTCCTTTGCTAATATATACCCTATCACAAAGTTCCTTTTGACGAATAAACCATCCCGAAACAGTCTTTCCTATTAAATATAAGCAAATAGGATATTGCTCAAGATAATCTAACAGGAATTGGAAGTCTATATTTTGTATAAACTTATCGTAATAATAACTTTGGATATTTTTATCATCATACCCTTCTTTAGTGGCATGCAAGCATAAACGATGCCCAAATGGCATTGTACTTACAAATGAATCATGTAATGTATACTGCAGAACATTAGATAGCTCCATGAATAATTCATCACTCATGCTATTTATACATTTTTCGCTTATATATAAATTATTTCCAATGAATTCTTTTAACAAGTCTTTCATGTAAATTCTGATTGGAGCCCAAGCTGCATCAAAGGCATAATCATCACTAACCTCTCTATTAGCTGCTCTTTTTTTTATTCTTTTAAAACCTGCAATAAGAAGTAATGTACATAACGCCCAATCCTCAAAATCGTATCTTGAATCACTTAAATCAATACCCTCAATTAATGTCGTTAATCTTTTAGCATAAATTTCACCCTTGCCTTTATTTAATAACTCTATAAAATTATTAGTAGCAATTAACTTCTCATACACAGATCTAAATCTCCACATTTCTTTATCTGTAATTAATCCTTCCACTTCATTCACCATATTCTTTAAACTTAATTGACTTTTCTAGTTGAATGGTCTTATTTACCTCCAACTTAAACGAGTTCATTCTCTCTAATAGTCTTGTCATTCCAGCATTCTTTTGTTGAAAACAAAATATGCATGACTCTATTAGCCAATTAGTCATTTCATGTCCCCATATTCCTATGAACTGTATGTACAACAACGCATACACCAAATCATAGCTACCCTTAAAATCACTCCACATTGTTTCTATTAATAAAGCCTCATTACAAACTACGCTCCCAATAATCCATGCACGAGGTCTTTCGCCTTCAAAGAAAACATAACTATGCTCTGATAACCTTGGAGAAAATAAGCCAGAGTTAAAAGGATCTGCCCATTCTGGTGTTTGAGTATTTTCAAGTTGAGCCAAACTAATATTATTTAATTCACTAAACCTATATATTTGGTTCTTCTCCTTTCTAGTAGAAAGTTTATGATTTCGTTTAAATATATTTGCCAAATAATTCCAATGCCTCAAATTACTCTTAGGGTATAGCCTCACATCAAATCGCTCATGAGTTATTAACCATTCATTGTAACTTCTAAATTTAGAAAAAGCTTCTGAGCATTCTTCCTTTTCACTTACCTCAATACATACAATAACTTCAGCACATTCTCTCCTTTTTTTCGAGACCAAGTATTCTATAATCTCTGTGTATATGTAGGCTTCAGCGAAGACCGAATTCAATTTCATGTATAATAATTCAATCTTAGTTTTATTCAAGCCATCATTTTCACGTATGCGGTAGACAAATGAACCAATTGGGAGCTCTAATTCGCCTAAGCAGCAAAAATAAAGTTCTTCCTTTTTATAACTATATATCGATATTAATATTTTCGGGAACATATAGCTATATTCATTGAGATTTTCAACTAATTCTGTTATTTTAGCCATGCTATAGCACTATTGTGATATACGGTGGACAAGATTTACTATATATTACTACAGAATTCAATAAAATTATTTGAGCCATTGCCAACTGCTTGCATCTCCTCTAGAATTTTAAAACAACAAACATGATCGCATTAGATGCTTACACATCGATTGGCAGCCATGTTTCTGTTGGCGCCAATATCTGCACTTCCAGTAGCGGCCTCAGATCTGAAAACATTCAAAGATTCTTTACAGCATGTAGAATATAACCCGGCAAAAATACTGAATCAAGTACAAGGTATATCCAAACAGTTCAACACTGATACTAACAAATACACCCTTAGCCAGGCGACAAGCATAGCTATATCCTCCAATCCAGTTATATCGCAATACTTCTATGCTGTTAAAGCGCAAGAGCAGTCACTAATTGCTAAGCAGATGCTATGGATGCCACAATTTACGATCGAATCCGAGCCCCTTATCTCTGAGAGCTGGGCTACAAAACGTCAAAACCCTGTAATTACATCAGATAGTAGTGGCTGTGGCTCGGATTCGGATATTACCGCTCAGTCATGCACTAAATACAATGTTTTTTCAAACGAGCAGTATTCTGAAATTTCTGCAACATTAACATGGAACATAATTGATTTCACTAGAACACCTAAGATTAAAACACAATATAAGATTCTAGATCAACAAAAAAATCTATATAATTTAGCATTGCGAAAGCTTATAGCAGATGTTTCCAAGTCCTACATCAAACTTCAGGCTAACAAGCAAAAACTACAAGCTTACATACCAATTTTAAAGGCAACTCACACTGCTGTTCAGATTACTTCAAGCCAGGTTGAATCTGGCTTTGCCGACATAGGAGACTTGTCACAGGCTCAAAACCAAGAGTTGAACATGTTAAATAATTATTTGCGAACATACAATAAATATATTCAGTATTCAACCGAACTATCTACGTTGATGAATTTAGAACCTGATACCTTTGTTATACCAAGCGATCAACTTCAGATTCCTAATGATTGGCCACTCTCTCTACCAGATACCATATTATCTTCCAAGCAAGGCAATGAATATGCAATGTCACTTCGAGC
>Ga0066867_10000813_pt1 | contig 15287 bp, 11 predicted proteins | sample ETN01SmetaG_4_FD_65606 | JGI IMG/M metagenome (GOLD analysis project Ga0066867, IMG submission 65606) | Marine microbial and viral communities from oxygen minimum zone, Eastern Pacific Ocean - ETNP2014F12-01SV261 | ecosystem: Environmental > Aquatic > Marine > Oceanic ... | reverse complement strand
AATTTCAGGATTTTCAGCCACCTCTAGTGATGTTTCACCATTCTTTTCCCTTGCATTCATATCCGCCCCACTGGCGATCAACAGTTCGGCGACTTCCCCGTGACCGCGCGAAGTCGCCCAATGCAAAGGAGTCTCTCCATTTTTATTACTCTTCGCATTCATATCCCCACCCTTCTTGATTAGCATTTCGACAATCTCCTTGTGACCTTTTAAAGCCGCAAAATGCAATGGAGTCCCTCCGCAATTATCCTTCGTATTCACATCCGCACCATTCGAGATAAGTAGTGCGACAACTTCCTTGCGCCCCCAATCAGCCGCCGGAAGCAAAGGAGTCGATCCCCAATTGTCCTTCGCGTTTACATTTGCACCTTCAGCCATAAGGAGTTCAGCCATTTCCTTATGACCTTCCTCAGCAGCGTAATGCAAAAGTGTTCTACCACTCCATATATTATCATCCTTCGCATTTACATCGGCACCATCATCCAAATTCTGTTTGACGACTTCGATGACTCCGTATTTCGCAGCAGCGACAATTGATTCAGCAACTTTCAATTCTTCACCCACTTGCGCCGCCGTGTATGCGGAGGACGTCACTAGTTTCACCATCGACACAACTCAACAGTGTATTGCCAAACGTTGTGACTAATTGCTTCATGTACTAGACATACAGTCAATCATTCATAATCGGTCTGAAACACTGCTCATATTGTCTAAAGTGAAACGATTCTTGACATGCTCCATTGTGCTCTTTGTTTTCAAGGCTTTTTAATTATTGTCTCCGCGAGTGAATTACATGCTCGTTTTGACTGCCGTCGGCTCGATTGGCGGGCTGACGTTGATCTTGGGTACAGCATTGGTTCTTGCCAACAGTCGGCTACACGTGGAGGAGGATCCGCGTATCGACGCCGTAGAAGATATGCTCCCGGCAACCAATTGCGGTGGTTGTGGCTATCCCGGGTGCCGGCCCTTTGCAGAAGCCCTCGTAACGGGCGCGGTGCTGCCCGGCAAATGTACGGTCAGCCCCGAAACAGAGCAAATTCGCATCGCATCCTACTTGGGCGTCGATGTTGGTGCGGAAGAAAAGCAAGTTGCGCGTCTGGCTTGCGCCGGGGGCGCCAACGTGTCGCGTGATCACGCCCATTACGAGGGCTTGGAATCCTGCGGGGGGTCAGCCCTCGTGGGTGGTGGCGGCAAGGGATGTTTCTGGGGTTGCCTCGGTCTGGGAGACTGCGAGGTTGCGTGTGATTTCGATGCGATCGAGATGAGTCGACACGGGCTGCCGATGGTCGATGAGGATCGCTGTACGGCCTGTGGCGACTGCGTCACGGCGTGTCCCAAGGATCTTTTCTCGCTCCACCCACGGAGTCACCGGCTCTGGGTGGCGTGCCGTTCACAAGAGGAAGGAGACGAGATCCTCAATGACTGTCACGTGGCCTGCACCGCCTGTGGGCGCTGTGCCATGGATGCTCCTGGCCAGATCGAGATGAGGAACAATCTCCCAGTCATTGATTATTCGGAGGGCACCCTCACGGCGAAACCGGCGCAACGTTGTCCGACCGGCTCCATTGTCTGGCTCGATCCCAAAGAGGGTGCCGTGAGAGGGCAATCCGCTCGCAAGATCATTCGACGAGATGCATTATCCGACGCCCCGACCTGATCGAAAGCCCATCCCGAGACATCGGTTTCACCAGCAATGGGTTGACCTTTAGCTTAAGCAGAGCAACGAATCGCGATGAAGAAGAAAACAAGTAATTTCAAGTACACAGGAAAACGTGTTGCCGTGGACGGCAACACCGCCGTCATCATGTGCGAACGTGAGTCAAGCGACGGCGCCGGCGCCTACCCGATCACGCCCTCGACCCAGATGGGTGAATACTGGGCCGAGGCGGCGGCGGCGGGCTACCTGAACATCTCCGGGCGCCCCCTCATCTTCATCGAGCCAGAAGGCGAACACGCCGCCGCGGCGGTAACCGCCGGAATGGCCATGACCGGGCTCCGGGCCATCAACTTTTCCTCCGGTCAGGGGATCGCCTACATGCATGAGTCACTGTATGCCGCCGTCGGGAAGCGCCTGACCTACGTGCTCAACATTGGTGCCCGGGCCATGACCAAGGCCAACCTCAACGTCCACGCCGGTCACGACGATTACCACTGCATCGACGACACCGGCTTCTTTCAACTCTTCGCGAAGGATGCCCAGTCGGCCGCCGACCTCAACATTATTTCCCACCGCATCGCCGAATTGTCGTTGACACCCGGAGCGATCGCCCAAGACGGTTTTTTGACGACCCACCTGATTGAATCCGTCATGATTCCCGAACGGGCGCTGATCGAGGAATATCTCGGCCAACCGGAGGACGTTATCGATACCCCCACGGCGGCGCAACGGATCATATACGGCGACACCCGGCGCCGAATCCCCGAACTGTGGGACGTCGACAATCCCATGATGGCCGGGCTTGTGCAAAATCAGGATTCCTATATGCAGAGCGTGGCGGCACAACGCCCGTTTTTCTTTGACCACATCGACGAACTCTCTGCCCAGGCGTTCGAGGAATTTTACGGACTGACCGGCCGACGCTACGACCGCGTGCAGACCTACAAGGCGGAAGATGCAGAATACCTGATCCTCGGTCAGGGCAGCATGATTCCGTCGGCCGAGGCGGTGGTGGACTACCTCCGGGACAGCCGCGGCATCAAGGTTGGCGTCGTCGATCTCGTCATGTTCCGCCCGTTCCCGGCCGATTTGCTGGGCCGTGTACTAAAGGGCAAGAAGGCAGTCGCCGTCCTTGAGCGACTCGACCAGCCATTGGCGGTCGACCTGCCGGTGATGCGAGAGACGCGGGCGACGATGAGTCGTTGTCTGGAGAACGGTCGCGACCCGCAAAACATGCCCTTTCCCGATCTCGAAGTTTACGAAGCAGCCACCGATGCCCCGATCCTTTATTCCGGTTCGTTCGGCATGGGCAGCCGCGACCTGCAACCGGAGGGAATCGTCGGGACAGTCGAAAACATGCTGCCCGAAGGTGCACACAAGAAGTTTTTCTACCTCTCGATCGATTTCCTGCGCGACAAACCAATCAGCCCGAAGCAGCGAATTTACCAGGAAACCATAGAAGAGGCATACCCGCAGGTGCGTGAGTTGGCGGTCCACGGTTCCGAGAATCCCAACCTGATGCCGAAGAACAGCATTACTGTGCGCTTCCACTCAGTCGGTGGCTGGGGAGCCATCACGACCGGCAAGAACCTAGCCATGACCTTGTTCGACCTGTTGGATTTCCATATCAAGGCCAACCCGAAATACGGATCGGAGAAGAAGGGCCAACCCACGACCTACTACCTCTCGGCCGCTCCGGAGCCGATCCGGGTCAACTGCGAGTATTTCTACGTCGACGTGGTGCTCTCGCCGGATCCCAACGTTTTCGAGCACACAAACGCCTTGGCCGGACTGAAAGAGGGCGGCGTGCTCATCATCCAGGGTGACCAGCCTTCTCCCGAGGCGCTCTGGTCAAGCATCTCCACCCATTACCGCAAGATCATCACCGACAAGAAGATCAAAGTCTTTTACCTCGACGCGTTCAAGATCGCTCGCGAGGAGGCCAGTAATCCGGATCTGCAACTGCGCATGCAGGGGATCGCTTTCCAAGGAGCGTTCTTCGCCGCCTCCCCGGTTGCCGAGCAGGCCGGGCTCTCCGAAGAAAAGCTGCTCAAGGCAATCCACAATCAGCTTCAGGACAAGTTCGGCAGCAAGGGCGAGCGTGTCGTCGAGGAGAATATGCGCGTTGTTAAACGCGGTTTCGACGAGGTGCAAGCGGTGCCACACGGTTCGCTCACAGAGGCGCAAGAGAATGGACAGGTCAACAGCAATGAACCCCCGCTGCCACTCATGCTCAAGCGCATCCCCCGGAGCACGGCAGCCTCCTCGGACGTCCATCGTTTCTGGGAACAAACAGGTAGTTTCTATGCCCGCGGCATGGGCACGGACAGCATCACCGACCCGTTCATCGGTCTCGGTGTGTTGCCGGCGGTGACGGCTTCATTCCGCGACATGACCGGCATCCGCTTTCAGCATCCCGAATGGATCGCTGAGAACTGCACGGCGTGCGGCAACTGCTACACGATCTGCCCTGATACCGCCATCCCGGGGTTGGTGAGCGAGGTCACACCGATGTTCGACACGGTTGTCAAGCGCTTGCGCAAGCATGGCAAGGAAGTCACCCGCCTGCCCAAGGCGGTGCGCGAACTGGAGCGCCATCTGCGCACCCTTTTCTCCAAAGCCAAGGAAACCGACAATGTTACCCAGATGCTGGACGAGGCGATCGAGAAGACACTTCAGAATGGCAAGCTGGAGGAAACGGAGTGCGACGAGTTGAAACAGGAGTTTGAGCTTTTTCGCGAGGAACTCAACGGCTTTCAGTTTTCCCTCACGCGACCCCACTACACCTTGCAGGAGAAAGATTCACCGGGCGACGGCGGATTGCTGAGCATCACGATAAATCCCTACACCTGCAAGGGGTGCATGGAGTGCGTCGCGGTGTGTAACGACGAAGCTTTGGTACCCGTGACGCAGACCAAGGAATCCACCGAGAAGTTGCGCCGGCATTGGGGTTTCTGGCTCGACCTGCCAAACACTCCGAAGAAGTACATCCGCATTGGCGATCTCGAAGAGGGTATCGGCGTTCTCGAAAACATTCTGCTGAACAAGGACAATTACCTTTCCTTCACTAGCGGCGACGGAGCGTGCCTCGGTTGTGGCGAGAAGACGGTGGTTCATCTTTTCGTGGCCACTGTCGAGGCCCTCATGCAGCCGCGGATTGAGCGCCACCTCGCCTACCTGAGCGAACTAATTGAAAAGCTGGAGAAACACATTCAACTCCAGTTGGTCCAAGGCCTCGACGTGGGCGACACGGCCACCCTCGCCGAGGCAATTGACAAGAACAGTGACGGAGACATCACACTGGCAGGCATCGCCGAGCGCGTTGAACAGATGAGTGGTGGCGAGCCCATCGACCAAGACTGGCTGCGTCGCGTCACCGATCTGGTAGTAAAACTCAAGAACTTAAAGTGGAAGTACACCGAGGGCACGACGGGGAGCGGACGCTGCAGCATGGGTATGCTGAACGCGACTGGTTGCACCTCGGTCTGGGGCAGCACTTACCCATTCAACCCATACCCCTTTCCATGGGCCAACCACCTGTTCCAAGATCCCGCCTCCATGGCCATGGGCGTCTTCGAGGGGCATATGGTCAAGATGTCGGAGGGCTTCAAGGCGATCCGCTTGGCAGAGCTAGAGTTGTCGGGGAACTATGACCCGGCTCAGCACGACGATTTCCTCACTTATTTTGGCTGGCAGCAGTTCACCGACGAGGAGTGGGAGTTGTGCCCGCCCGTGGTCGCCGTGGGAGGCGACGGCGCGATGTACGACATCGGTTTCCAGAACCTTTCCCGGGCTTTAATGTCAGGCAAGCCGCTCAAGGTCTTGATTCTCGACACCCAAGTCTACTCGAACACCGGCGGCCAAGCCTGCACCTCGGGCTTTTTCGGTCAGGTATCTGACATGGCGCAGTACGGCAGAGCCACCAAGGGCAAGGAGGAGATACGCAAGGAGATGGGGCTGATTGGCATGGCCCACCGCACCACCTACATCCTGCAGAGTTCCATCTCCCACCCGAGCCACATGATCGAGGGCTTTATCCAGGGCCTAAAGACTCGTCGGCCGGCCATGTTTAACCTCTATACCTCGTGTCAGCCCGAGCACGGCATCGGCGACGACATGAGTTTCGATCAATCCAAGCTCGCGGTCGAGTCGCGCGCCTATCCGCTGTTTCGTTACAATCCGGACGAAGGCATCCGACCGGAAGACTGTTTCGATCTGGAGGGTAATCCGGATCTCGATCAGGACTGGCCCATCTATACCTTGAAGTATTTGGAGGACCAGAGTGAGAAGACGATGGAATTGCCATTGACCTTCGCTGATTTCGCTGTCAGCGAAGGACGGTTCCGTAAACATTTCCGGATCGCCCCTCCAGACACTTGGAACGAAAACATGGTCCCCTTGGCGGAGTTTATCAAATTGCCGGAGGATGAGCGCGAGGGCTGTTTTCCCTACTTGTGGAGCGTTGATCGCAATCAACACCTCAGCCGCTTGCTGGTCGCAGAGCCCATCGTGCGTTCATGCGAGGAACGTCGTGACTTCTGGATCATGTTGCGAGCGATCGCCCGCGTCGTTGATAGCCAGCCGACCTCGACCGAAATCGAAGCGAATGTTCGCCGGGAGTTGACCGGACGGATTACGGCCAACCTCATGCAATTAGTTGGCGGTGGAGAGGCCGCTGCAACCGACACACTCATCCATACGGGAGCACCCGCCGCGGAGACCGAGGCGGGAGCCGATAACAGAGACTACGTAGCCCCGTGGATCGAAACGGAAGATTGTACTTCGTGTGACGAGTGCATTCAGATCAACTCGAATATCTTCGAATACAACGCAGACAAGAAAGCCCTTATCAAGGATGGCTCAAACGGCCCATACAAGGATATCGTCAAGGCTGCAGAGCGATGCACGGCGCGGGTGATTCATCCGGGCCTGCCCCGGGATCGCAACCAGAAAGGCGTCGAGAAGCTGATCGCACGGGGAGAAAAGTTCAACTGAGCGTGCGGCAAGCAATGACTCTCTTCAGTCGCAAGACCTTTGCCCACGGTATTCACCCGCCGGGGTTGAAAGACGACACCAAAGGGCTACCGATCCGGCAATTCCCCTTTGCTCCGGTGCTGGTGGTGCCGCTGTCGCAGCACATCGGCAAACCTGCCGTGCCAGTAGTCAGGGAGGGGCAGGAGGTAATCCGCGGTCAATGCATCGCTCAGCCTGACGGGTTCCTGTCCGTAGCGATGCATGCGCCTGCCTCCGGCGTGGTCAGGCGCATCGGTTTGACTCCGAGCATAACCGGCCGGATGACATCGGGAATTTTTATCGAACCCTTTCCCGCCTCTACCCAAGAGGTGCCCGAGGGAACCCCCTGCGATGCCGCCACCGCAAATCCCGAGGAGATTGTTGCGGCGATTCAACAGGCCGGCGTGGTGGGCTTGGGAGGAGCCGGTTTCCCCACCCATGCCAAACTGAAAATGCCTGAGGGCAAGTCGGTCGATACCCTTCTGGTCAACGGGGCCGAGTGCGAACCCTACCTCACCACCGACCACCGCGTGATGCTTGAGCACAGCGATGACGTGTTCGCCGGCATTCCCTATCTGATGCGGGCAACCGGCGCCACCCGCACGATTATCGGGGTGGAGGCGAACAAACTCGACGCTGCTGCAGTCCTGAACGCAGCGATCCCGGACGGCGCCCCGATCACGGTGGAGACGCTGCCCGTCAAATACCCGCAGGGCGCTGAAAAGATGCTGATCAAAGCCCTGCTGGGACGGGAAGTCCCCTCGGGTGGGTTTCCCCTCGACGTGCACGCCATTTGCACCAATGTAACCACCACCGCTGAGATCGGCCGCCTGCTGCCGCGTGGGCTCGGCATTCAGGAGCGGGTGGTCACCATCGGCGGCCCAGGAATCAAGAACAAGGGCAACTATCGTGTCCCGATTGGCACCCCGCTGCGCTTCGTGCTGGAGTGGGCCGGCATGGAGGAGAATCTCACCCGGGTGTTCCTGGGCGGCCCGATGATGGGCCAGGCCGTATCCAGCTTGGACATACCGATTACCAAAGGCTCTAGCGGAGTAATCGGCTTCACCTCATGTGAAAGCTCGCCCTTGAATGACTCAAAGCATTACCCGTGCATCCGTTGCGGTTACTGTGTGGATGCCTGCCCGATTTTTCTCAACCCCTCCCAACTCGGACTTCTCGCGGAGAATGGCGAGTATCTGCGGATGTCCGAGGATTTTCACTTGATGGACTGCTTTGAGTGCGGATGCTGCACGTTTGTATGTCCGTCCCATATCCAACTAGTGCAGCATTTCCGCATCGCCAAGGCCGCGTTGCGCAAAGCAAAGGTCGAAGCGAAAGCCAAGGACGATGCCAAGGACGAGCCTAAACCCAAGGATGAGCCCAAGGCCGAGGCCAAAGCCAAGATGCTGGCATGAAACGGTTAGCCAAGATTTTGGATATTCGCAGCTCGCCGCACGTTGCCAGTGGGCAGAGCGTTGACGTCATCATGTTCAACGTGGTTCTGGCACTTTTGCCGGTTACTGCGTTCGCAGTATACACCTTTGGCCTGGCAGCCATACTCACGCTCGCAACAGCAGTAGCTTCCTGTGTCGGTACGGAGTATGCCTTGTGCCGCTTCACGGGTCGGGAAACCAGCATTGGGGACTGGTCTTCGACTGTCACCGGCATCCTCTACGGCCTCACCCTTCCGCCCAGCTTGGCCCTGTGGATGGTGGCGGTGGGCGGCATCATCGCGGTAAGCTTGGGCAAATTCCTTTTTGGCGGCTTGGGCTACAACCCCTTCAATCCGGCGCTGGTCGGCCGAACGGTGTTGCAGGCCACCTTTCCGGTGGCGATGACCAACTGGCCCGCGACGCCGGTTGATCGCTTCACCTCGGTCCCGTCCTCAACCCTGGCCTGGCCGTTTACTGAACCGGCCTACGACGCCGTATCGACAGCGACACCATTGGCGAGTTGGAAATTCGAGCAGGAAATGACAGATACAGGCGATCTGTTGCTTGGGACGGTCAGTGGCTCCGTGGGTGAGACTTGCACTCTGCTGATCCTTCTTGGAGGCCTCTATCTGGTGGCGCGGCGGATGATGAACTGGCGAATTCCCGTTGCCATCCTGCTTACCGTGGCGCTCTTCAGCGGTCTCCTAAATCTGAGCAATCCGAAACATTATGCGGACCCCCTTTTCATGTGGCTGTCGGGGGGGCTCATGCTGGGTTCGGTGTTTATGGCGACCGATATGGTGGGCTGCCCCATGACCCATCCGGGCTGCGTGCTCTACGGCATTTTAATCGGGGTGCTGGTGGTGGTCATTCGTGTCTGGGGCGGTATGCCTGAGGGCGTGATGTATGCCATTCTCCTGGGCAACGCAGCCTCACCCCTCATCGACAACTGGATCCAGCCGCGGGTTTATGGAACCACCGGAAACCAATCCTGAGGTACTTCCCATGACGCCTCCTGCACGGCCACGAGTCTGGCCGATGTATCGAGCGGTGGTAGGCATCGGCCTTGCCTGCGGCATCGCCATTGTGATGGTCTACGAGTTGACCGGCCCGATCATTCGGCAGAACAAGATCGAGATGCGGGAGAAGGCCATCACCAAGGTGTTGCCCGGGGCCACAACCAGCGCTGCCTTCCGCCTGAACCAAAGCGGAGGCTTTGACCCGGTTCCATCCGACAACGAGGGCGATGACCTCGTTTTCGCCGGCTATGACGACAACCACGAACTCGTGGGTTTGGCGATCGCGGCCCGGGGAATGGGATACCAGGACGTCATCCGGCTGCTTTACGGATACTCGTTCGAGAAACAGGCAATCCTCGGCATCAGCGTGCTGGAGAGCCGCGAAACGCCGGGTCTGGGCGACCGCATCGAAACCGATCCGGACTTCCTGCGTAATTTCGGCAACCTCGACGTGAGCCTGACGCCCGACGGTGCCGAGTTGGCCAACCTAATCGAGTTCGTCAAACCGGGGGAGAAAAACGACCCTTGGCAGATCGACGGTATCTCCGGCGCAACGGTTACCTCGAAGGCAACGGCCAATATGCTGAGCGAAAGCTCGGCCCGGTGGATTCCGACCGTCCATCCAAAAAAGGAAGTATTTCAATACAGGGAAGGAGTGGAGTAACAAGTTGATTCCTGCAAGTCAGAGTCCGCCATCCGGCACCGACGAATTCATCAAGGGCATCTGGAAACAGAATCCGGTTTTCGTGCATGTCTTGGGAATGTGCCCGGTGCTGGCGGTGACCAACACGGCGAAAAACGCCCTCGCAATGGGATTGGCGACCGCGTTCGTGTTGATAATGTCGAACTTGGTCGTTTCTTCGCTGCGCCGCTATGTTCCCAAGCAGGTACGCATCGTCACCTTCATCCTGGTGATCGCCACCTTCGTCACCATCGTCGACTATCTGATCCAGGCAATCAGCTTGGAGTTGCACAAGGCATTGGGCGCATTTATCTCCCTGATCGTGGTCAACTGCCTGATTCTTGGCCGGGCCGAGGCCTTCGCATCGAAGAATGGCATTTATCGTTCCCTGCTAGACGGCCTCGGCATGGGGGTGGGCTTCATTATGGCCCTGCTCTGCCTGGGCGTGGTGCGTGAGATCTTGGGCAGCGGCAGTCTGTTCGGCCTGCAGTTGTTCGGCGAAGGATACCAGGAATGGATCATCATGCTGCTTCCGCCGGGCGGCTTCTTCACCTTGGCAGGTTGGCTTCTGCTGTTCAACTGGCTCGCCAAGAGACGAGAGCGCCGCGCAAATTCAACCGGGAAGGAATCAATCTCATGAATAGTGATCCCCTGTGGGCGATATTCCTCAATGCCTGCCTAATCAACAACTTCGTACTGGCCTACTTCCTCGGCATCTGTCCCTTCCTGGGAGTGTCGGGCAAGCTCGCAACCGCAACCCGCATGGGGGGTGCTGTCACCTTCGTCATGGTGGTTAGTTCGATGTCGGCGTTTGGCATCAATTCCCTGCTGCTCATGATCGATGCACCCTACCTGAAGTTGATCTCGTTTATCGCAGTGATCGCTTCGACGGTGCAATTGGTCGAGATGTTTATCAAGAAGATGAGCCCTGCCCTGTTTCGCGCCCTCGGCATCTTCCTGCCACTGATCACGACCAACTGCGCGATCCTTGGCCTGGCCCTGTTCCAAACCAACAAGGGCTACGGCCTCCTCCAGTCGTTTGTTTATGCATTGGGCGCCGGCGCAGGCTTCACCTTGGCCCTCGTCCTGATGGCTGGATTGCGCGAGAAGCTGGAACTTGCCAAAACGCCCGACATCGTCAAGGGCACCGTCATCACCCTGGTGTTGGCCGGCTTGCTGTCGGTCTGCTTCATGGGTTTCGCCGGGTTATCCAATTGATCATGATAGTCACTGGGATAAAGGCAATCATCGGCATCACCGTCATTCTCGGTGGATGGTTGCTGGTGCAGGCGATCTGGCGAAGGGTGTTTCCCGGAACACCTGCTGACGAGGACGTCTTGGCCGGCCGCTTGGGTTGCTGCAGCCGCTCTTGCTCGAGCCCCTGCGATGAGGATGAATCGAGCTGCCGGTGAAACGGCGTTGAACTATCCTGACTTAGCCCGGATGCCTTGTCTTGCGCTTATTTGAGCAGGCGTAAAATCTCCTTGAACTGCGGGGCATCGGCAGTGCCCAGCAACTCAAAGAGGGCGATCTCAACCGAACTCATCCCGGCACCTGCGCAGGCCATCTTGTCCAACCCGACTTGCTTGTTCTCGGGAGTGCGGGAAGAAGTCGCGTCGACGACAACTTCGACGTGATAGTCCTGTTCCAGCAGATCGCGGGCAGTCTGGTAGACACAAACGTGCGTCTCGATCCCGGCGAGCAGGATCTGTTGGCGTCCGCTGGTCCGCAGGTTCTCCAGGAAATCGTCTTGACCGCAAGCGCTGAAACTGAGTTTTGGAAGTGGTTTCAGGTCCATGAGCAGATCGGCGATCTCGGGAATGGTGGGACCCAAGCCTTCAGGGTGCTGTTCGAGCCAGAGAATCGGTAACTCGAGAACCCTAATGCCCCGGATGAGGATTTCCAGATTCCGGTAGAGTTGCTCTCGCTGATGCATAAGGGTAGCAAGTTTACCCTGCACGTCGATGATGACCTGTATGGTATCGTCGGGCTTGAGCATGGGATCAGTCTCCTTTCCTAAAATGAATGTAATTCTTCTTGAAAGAAGTACACCCCTTACGATTGCTACAAGACATCTCCGCTGATTTGGCTGTTTTGTCAAGCCTCACCCCCGCTTGCCCAAGCGCCCGCTATTCTCCTTGGTCGGCATCCGAATCAGACACGGGTTGACTCACCCCGGGTCGAGGCGGAACGTTGGCCTGCGTTATCGCCAACTTCCCATGGACAAATGAAAACACCAGCGCTCCTCTTCAGGACGTACGCCGTTGCCGGTGAACCCAAGCCAAGGTATACTCGCGCAGGATGTTGACAAGAAACCTCGACAAGGCCCGGGAAGCCTACCGCAATCGGGACGTTGAGTCCCTCCGAAGTTCCCACGATGCAGGCCACGAACCGCATGGGAGCGGGAGCGGCAAATACATCAAGAGCATTGTTTACGGTGGGCTCGATGGGATCATCACCACCTTCGCCGTCGTGGCTGGCGTGGCCGGAGCCGCGCTGCCAGTGGGTGTCATCCTAATTCTGGGCTTCGCCAACCTGATCGCCGACGGCCTTGCGATGGCGTTCGGCGACTTTCTCAGCACCAAGGCGGAGGATGAATTTTATCAGGCCGAACGCGACCGGGAAGAGTGGGAATTCGACAACCACCTCGATGGCGAAAAACGCGAGTTGGTGGAGTTGTATCAAGAGAAGGGTCTTGCCGGGGAGGACGCAAAACAGATCGTCGATATTCTGGCCAAGAGCCGGGACACGATGGTGGACGTGATGATGGTAGAGGAACTTGGCCTGTTCAAATCCAACCAGTCACCGCTTGGCAATGCTATGGCCACGTTCCTCTCCTTCGTGCTGTTCGGGTTCGTGCCACTGCTAAGTTACGTGACGGGCTACATCGGTAATTTTGGGGCGGCGTTCGCCTTCCCGGCGGCCTGCGTACTGACCGCCCTCACACTGTTTACGCTGGGTAGCCTCAAGGTGCGCTTCACTGGCCGCCCTTGGGCGGGATCCGGGTTGGAGATGCTGCTCGTCGGCGGAGTCGCAGCACTGGTGGCGTTCGGGATTGGCCACCTACTACAAGGATTAGCCGGATAAGCCACGGCAATCTTGACGGTGAAATTGCGGCAATCTAAGTTCGGCCAAGCAGCAAGCCGCCGCCCGTGTGCTCCCGTAGCCCAGTTGGATAGAGCGGGTGTTTCATAAACACTAGGTCAGAGGTTCGAATCCTCTCGGGAGTGCCATCTTTTAACCCTCGTATTTAAAGGCTTTGCGTGAATTCCCGCGCAGTGCCTTTTTCTATCTTCTCACACTTTTCAGATCTTGGTGCCAAATTGGTGCCGGCGAAGTCCAAGGCACCGGAAGCTCTGTTAAATTCATTGAGCGCCGAAAGGCAATATTCCCTTAGCAATAATATCGGTTGAAGTTGCTGGAGTGAAAAAACTTGCATTAATGACTTAATGCGTCAATTTCCTGTCCCGCTTTGCGATTACTGCAATCAATAATTAGGCCAATCTTCACGCTAATCTGCATTCTGCAAATTGGTTTGCTATCGGCATCTATTGCTTCGCCAGAGTTGCATTTCTTTGTTTTTCACCCCCTTGCCACATCGCACTCAGGCTATTCTTGTGCAGATCGTAGTAATAGCGAATCTTCTAATGATGAGAAGCCGTGGGAAAATGATCAATATTGCCCGGTAGATATTTATTCTCAGGGACTAATTCTTCCAGAGTCCAGCATTTCTGCAAATTGGGAGTACATTAATTATGTAGAATTTAAGTTCTCTTCAACCAAGATTTCACTCCCTAATGCCAGCGCTAAACTAATTAAACAGCGCGCTCCTCCTTTAAGTTAGCTCTTCAACCCGCAGATACCGATTAAAGTATCTGGATTTATCCTAAGGATTTTCTCCGGAACATTCAATTGGTAGCTCGCCTCTTCGAACTGCAGTTTAATAATTAATTAAACTGCAGATCAATCAGACAAAAAATATATCATGAATACCTGTAGTTAGGATGTTTATGGCTAACTTAAATTAAATGAAAAACAAAAACTCCTTAATTGGCGGCTCTAATTACGAGCCCCTAAAGCAAAATTTAAGTAGAGGATTTACCTTAATCGAGCTTTTGGTGGTTATTGCAATAATTGCAATATTAGCTGGTTTACTTTTGCCAGCCCTCGGAAAAGCAAAAAGCAAAGCAAAACAAATAAACTGTTTGTCGAACATGAAACAATTGGGTCTTGGGTTTATGCTTTATTCGGATGACTTCAATGGAAAGTTACCGATGACCGCTCATCAAACATCCAACCCAAACTATGTTTGGATTAATACTCTTTCTCCATACATAGGAGAAGTAGACTCGATTAGGCTTTGTGGCGCAGATCCTCGAAATAAATTAAGAAAAGAAAACGGTGGCACAAGTTATATTCTGAATGAATCCATAACCGTGCCATTAGTGAACGCATTTGGGAAATTAGTTGAGCCTTTACCTAGGCTTGCTCAACTCAAAAGCCCTAGCTCTACTTTTCTGCTGTTTGAAGCTTCAGACAAATCCGGGGTTTCTTTGTTTTCAGATCATTCTCATTCACGAACTTGGCACATTAGCGGATGGAAAAGTGTTATTAACGACATTCAGCCTGATCGCCATAGATTGGGTAAAGCTGCTGAAGACCGATCTGCAGGAAAGGCGAATTACCTTTTTGCGGATGGTCATGTGAAGTCAGTTGATGCGCTCATCATCAAGTCCCTGATTGAGGATGGAATTAATCCGTCAGCTCCCTCTAACTTTAATCCTTAAAATATAAAAAACTTAAGTCATAAAAATGAATAAATATATACTCTTTAATATCAGCCTACTGCTAGTAATTGCTTCACCTAATATTGTAAATGCTCAAGAAAATGAAAAATGGACCAATGGACATGGCGATTTATCTGTTAATCATGATGGCTCTGAATGGTCTTTTTCATTCAGGCATGAAGATGCCGTCGGTGACCAAACAGCTGTTTTAAATCAGAATAGCAAAGAGATTATACCGGAGGATTCTAGATTCAATTTTCTTGGTGATGCAGGTGCCCCTATTTGGATCATCCCGCAAGTAGCTAAGCCTGAAATTTTGTTTCTTGGGATGAATGCTGAAAGCACAGCAAAGGGTACTTTTGAACAAGGGCTATTCAATCTGCAGTTGTCCAGCATTCATGCTCCCGGTGACTTCTTTATTTGGAAAGCGAGTCTTAACGAAATCGATATTGATATTAATTCATCAGATGGAATTGGTGAATCAGATAGAATGCAGTTTCCTGCTAGGGCGCATTTCCACAAAAATTGGGGTTTCAATTCTCCAGGCACATATAGATTAGGATTTACAGCGAATGGAATACTTGCAAATGGCGGGCTTCCAACAGAAAGCGAGGAGTATTTTATTAATTTAGAAGTGAATGTTTTGTCGGAAGGCGAGGTAGATTTGGAGATTGTGTATGAAGACGGAGAGTGGGA
>Ga0066867_10000804_pt1 | contig 15329 bp, 8 predicted proteins | sample ETN01SmetaG_4_FD_65606 | JGI IMG/M metagenome (GOLD analysis project Ga0066867, IMG submission 65606) | Marine microbial and viral communities from oxygen minimum zone, Eastern Pacific Ocean - ETNP2014F12-01SV261 | ecosystem: Environmental > Aquatic > Marine > Oceanic ... | reverse complement strand
CCGGGCTGGGATGCACGCCACCGGCAATGAGCCCGGCGATGTGGGCGGCATCGAACATGAGCATCGCGCCGACCTCGTCGGCGATCTCGCGGAACGGTGCCGGTTCGATGACCCGCGGGTAGGCAGTGGCACCCGCCACGATCAACCTGGGTCGGTGCTCGCGGGCCCTGTCGCGCAACTCGTCGTAGTCGATGCGCTCGTCACTCTTCGTGACGCCGTAGGACACGAAGTTGTAGAGGATGCCGCTGGCATTCACAGGGGAGCCGTGGGTGAGGTGGCCACCATGGTCGAGGCTCAGCCCCAGAACGGTGTCTCCGGGCTCGAGCAGAGCCTGGTAGACGGCCATGTTGGCATTGGCTCCCGAGTGGGGCTGGACGTTTGCGTGGTCGGCGCCGAACAGGGCCTTGGCCCGCTCGCGGGCCAGGTCCTCGACCTGGTCGACGTGGACGTTGCCACCGTAGTAGCGCTTGCCCGGGTAGCCCTCGGCGTACTTGTTAGTGAGCACCGAACCGCTCGCCTCGAGAACAGCCGGCGAGGCGAAGTTCTCGGACGCAATCAGCTGAAGTGTGGTGTTCTGGCGTTCGAGTTCCCGGTCGATGTAACCGAACAGCTCGTTGTCCCGTGAGGGTGGCCAGGTCATGTCGTACCGCCTGTGCTCAGGTGGCCCGGTCGGGGCCAGAATTGTCCGTACCCGTTGCCGGGCTGATTGGCCGAGAGGCTACCGGCCATGACCGGACCGCGATGCCGGTCACCTGCCGGCTCCGGGCCCGATGAGGACGACAGCCAGGGCGTCCGCTGCCGGATCGGGCGGCGACCCTTCGCGTCGACCGACCACGAGATGGCGGTGGGCCACCGGCTCAGACCTGGCGGCAGCCATTCCACTACCGGCTGTCGTGCCAGCCACCGGCGGCAGCACCGTCCAGCCCAGGCCGAGGCGCACCATCTCACGGAGAACCTCGGGCTGATTCGACTCGGCAACGACGTCGAACGGTGCTCCTGCGTTCGCCAGGCCGGATGCGATAACCGCCCGGGTGTGTGAATCAGAAGGGAAGGTGACCCACGGGCCCCACTGGGGTGGGGGACGACGGAGCTCGCCTTCGGGGGCGTAGACGTGCAGGGGCTCGTCGAAGCAGTGTGTGAACGCCACACCCTCGGAAGCTCTCACCGGTTCGACGCAGACGATGAGGTCCAGATCTCCACCGACCAGTCCCTCCAGGAGGCTGCCGGACGGGGCCACCGTGAGGTGCAGGTCAACCTCGGGGTGATTGCTGTGGAACGCCCGGATGGCCTCGGCCCGATGCTGGACTGCGACCGCATCGATGGTTCCGAGCCTGACCACACCGGCGGATCCGGAGCGCTGGGCCGCTGCCCAGCGGGCAAGGTCGCGGGTTTCGGCGACGACCCTGCGGGCGTGGGTGAGGACCTCGGTCGCCTGATGCCTCAACTCGGTGTGGCGACCGTGCCTTTCGAAGAGGGGCAGGCCGACCCGGCGCTCGAGTTCGGCGAGGCCCTGGGTGAGGGCCGATGGTGTGACGCCGAGGGTGGCCGCCGCCGCTGCACGGGTGGGGTGGTCCGTCGCTGCAACCAGGTACTCCAACTGCTGCACGGTGAGGTTGGGGAGGCTCTGCAGCCCGCTTTCCGACATTGCGGGATTCTATCTATTATTTCAGCATCTCTGAATCTAACACCTGATTCATTTCCATCTGCTTATGCTTCCCTCCATGACAGAACCCACCACCATCACCCCGGCGACCGGCCGCCTCGGAATACTCACCCCCGGGCTCGGCGCCGTCTCATCCACCTTCATCGCCGGCGTCATCTCAGCCCGCAGGGGCCTGGCCCCGCCCATCGGATCAGTCAGCCAGATGGCCCACATCCGCCTCGGCGCCCGCGACGAGGACCGCAACCCCCTCATCCGCGAGTTCGTGCCCCTCGCAGAACTGGACGACCTGGTCTTCGGCGGCTGGGACCCCATCTCAGCCAACGTGCTCGAAGCCGCACGCACCTGCGGCGTACTCGAAGAACGAGACCTCGCACCCATCTCCTCTGAACTCGAGGGCATCGTGGCCATGGACGCTGTGTTCGACCAGCGCTGGGTCAAGAAGCTCGAGGGCACCCGCGTCAAGACCATGACGCCAAAGTTGGAACAGGCCCAGGCGCTCATGGACGACATCGAGCGCTTCCGCACCGAGAACCAGTGCGACCGCCTCGTAATGGTCTGGTGCGGATCCACCGAGGCCTACCAGGAGGCCAGCGACGTTCACCAGAGCGTCGCCGCCTTCGAACAGGGCCTCAGGGACAACGACGACAACATCTCCCCCAGCCAGATCTACGCCTACGCAGCACTCTCCAGCGAGGTTCCGTTCGCCAACGGCGCACCCAACCTGTCAGTCGACCTGCCCTGCATGCTCGAGCTGGCAGCCACCCGCGGCGTACCGATCGCAGGCAAGGACTTCAAGACCGGCCAGACCCTCATGAAGACGCTCCTGGCCCCCGGCTTCAAGGCCCGCATGCTGGGCCTTCGCGGCTGGTACTCCACGAACATCCTGGGGAACCGCGACGGCGAGGTGCTCGACGACCCGGAAAACTTCAAGACCAAGGAGGTGTCCAAGCTGGGGGTACTCGACACCATCCTCCAGCCAGAGTCGTACCCCGACCTCTACGGCAACATCGACCACGTCGTGCGCATCAACTACTACCCGCCCCGCGGCGACAACAAGGAGGGCTGGGACGCCATCGACATCTTCGGGTGGCTCGGCTACCCGATGCAGATCAAGGTCGACTTCCTGTGCCGCGACTCCATTCTGGCCGCACCCATCGTCCTGGACCTGGCCCTGTTCCTGGACCTCGCCTCCCGGGCCGGCCAGTCAGGCGTACAGGAGTGGCTGTCGTTCTACCTCAAGGCCCCCCAGGCCGCCGGCGAGGCCGACGCCGAACACGACCTGTTCATCCAGCAGACCAAACTCAAGAACACGCTCCGCGAGTGGATGGGTGAACAGCCCGTAACCCACTCCGAAGCCGGCTGAACCCGGCCCGACGCGCTATCGGGCTCAGATGCGGGCCTGGTGACCCTGCCAGTACTCGTCCTTCAACAGGCGCTTGTAGAGCTTGCCCGTCGGGTGCCGGGGCATCTCGTCGCGGAAGTCGATGCTGTGGGGGCACTTGACATCGGCCAACTGCGACCGGCAGTAGGCGATCAACTCCCGCTCGAGGTCGGGGCCGGGGTCGGCACCGTCGGCAGGTTGGACCACGGCCTTGACCTCCTCACCGAACTCGTCGTTGGGCACACCGAACACGGCCACGTCTAACACCGCCGGATGCATCGTCAGAATGTTCTCGGCCTCCTGGGGATAGATGTTCACCCCTCCCGAGATGATCATGTAGGCCCTGCGGTCCGTCAGGTAGAGAAAGCCGTCCTCGTCGACACGACCCACATCGCCCAGTGTGCTGAGGTTCTCTCCGAGCCTCGAACCGGCGGTCTTCTCGGGGTCGTTGTGGTACTCGAACTGGGAGTCGCTGCGAAAGTAGACGTCCCCCTCCTCACCCACCGACAACTCCCTGCCGTCATCGTCGACGATGACCAGCTCGCCCAGGATCGCCCTACCGACAGATCCAGGGTGTTCCAGCCAGTCGAGTGAGTTCGTGTAGGTGAGGCCGTTTCCCTCGGTGCCCGCGTAGTACTCGTGCAGCACCGGCCCCCACCATTCGATCATCGAGTGCTTCACCTTGACCGGGCACGGCGCAGCCGCGTGAATTGCGGTCACCAGCGATGAGGTGTCGTAGCGGGACCGCACCTCCTCGGCGAGCTTGAGCATCCGCACGAACATGGTCGGAACCCACTGGCTGGTGTGCACGCTGTGGGCCTCGATGGCAGCGAGTGCCTCCTCGGCGTCGAACTTCTCCATCACCACGATCGTGCAACCCAGCCGCTGGTAGCCGAGGCAGAAACGCAGCGGAGCGGAGTGGTAGAGCGGTGCCGGAGAGAGGTACACGGAGCCCTCCTCGGCAGCGAACAGGATCTTCGCCATCATCGTGATCGGGTTGATTCCGCCCAACGGTGAACCCGACATCGGGGACCTGATGCCCTTAGGTCGGCCGGTGGTACCAGACGAGTAGAGCATGTCCTGACCCTCGACAGCACCGGGGAACGGTTCGGCCGAATGGCTGGCAACGGCATCCTCGAAACAGGCATGGTCGGCGAGCGGACCACCGATGCTGAACCTCGCCTCAACGTTCGGCGTTGCAGCCGTGACCTCGGCGACAGCGTCAGCCTTGTACGGCGACGTGACAAAGACCCTGGCACCACAGTCGTCGACGATGTAGGCGATCTCATCGGCAGTCAGGCGCGACGAGATCGCTGTGTAGTAGAGACCCGCGTAGTGGGCCCCCCAAGCAAGTGCCAGGAACTCAATGCGGTTCTCCAGACAAAACGCCATATGGTCGCCCGGTTCCAGACTCAGGCCGCGGAACAGGTTGGCGATGCGGTTGGCCTCGGCATCCAGTTCGGCGAAGGTCATGGTCTTCCCTGAACCGTGCATGACGATTGCCGGCCGGTCCGGAGCGTCCTGCGCCCAGCGACCTGGGTACTCGGGCCTTGGATCGTCTGGTACTTCAGTCCCCACGTCGCTCATGTGGTTGAACAGTACCGGCCGGCCGTCCTGCGTGACTGATCGGAAACAGGGTTCCAGGCGTAATTGCGAGGTGTCACATGGCGTACATACTCTCGTCTGACAGTGGCTGCCAACTTCACCTTCACCTCATACGGCCCTGAGGCCACCGCCGCTCTCAGCGACGCCATAGCGACAGCCAAGGGCGGCGACCCGCTGGCACCGGTGACCGTGGTCGTGCCGTCCAACCTGGTGGGCGTTGCCGCACGCCGCTCGCTGGCAACAGGCCCGGGCGTCGCTGAAGCCGTCGGGCTTGTCGCCGTACGCTTTGAGACCCTGCTCGGCCTGGCCAGGTTGCTGGCCGGCACGGCCCTGGCCAGTGACCAGCGGCGCCGCGTCTCCGACCCCGTTGTTGGCGCCGCCGTGCGCACCACCCTCGCCGACTCCGCCGACCTGCTCCGCCCCGTTGCACACCACCCGGCCACCGAGCGGGCGCTCGTGCGGGTACACCGCGAGATGAGGGAACTGGACGACCCCACCCTCGACACCGTGGCCGCAACCGGTGCTCAGGCACACGAGGTGGTCAGGCTCCACCGCCTCATCCGCGACCGCCTTGCCGAACGGTTCATCGACGAGGTCGACCTGCACCGGGCAGCAGCCTCAATCGGACACGAAGACCCCCTGCTCGATGAACTGGGTGCCCTGATACTGCACATCCCGGGCCGAACCCCCGCCTCGGGTCTGGCACTGCTGGCCGCCCTCTCCGACACCAGGCCTCTGACGGTCATCGCCGCCCGCACGGGCGACGATGCGGCCGACCAGCCTCTCAATCATCTGGTCGAACGTCTTGGTGGCAACCCGCCATCGGACCCGCCCGGGCCAGTGGCTTCAGATCTCGCCGTCCACTCGGTGGCCGACCCCGATGAGGAGGCCCGAGTGGCCGTCCGCGAGGTCGTGGCCGCAGCCGCCACCGGAACACCGTTCACCCGGATGGCCATCGTCCATCCCGGCGGCGAGCGCTACGCCAGACTCCTCCACCAGCACCTGCGCTCAGCCGACGTGCCGTTCAACGGCGCGGCCGGCCGCCGTCTCGACGAATCACTCTCCGGCCGGATCCTGCTCGCACTGCTCGACCTCGACGACAACGACTTCTCACGGGCAGCCGTCATGGCGCTCATCTCCTCTGGCGCGGTCGTCAGTGCCGACGGAACAGCCGTACCGGCCACCGCATGGGAGCGGGTGGCCCGCAACGCAGGCGTGGTCGCCGGACCAGACCAGTGGCGCTCACGCCTCGGGCAGGTGATGTCCGACCAGGAGCAACGCCGGGACGACCTCGCCTCACAGGGCGCCGAACCCGGCCGCATCGACGCTGTCGACAAGAAGATCAGACAGGCCCATGACCTCCTCGGTTTCGTCGAAGAACTGATCGTCAACGTGAACACCGACCCGACACCGTCCGACTGGCCCGGGCTGGCCAACTGGGCCACGGGCCTACTCGACCGCTACCTGGGTTCGGCCGCCGACCGCACCGACTGGCCCGACCACGAGGTCGAGGCCCACACCAGGGTGCGAGACCTCCTCACCGGCCTCGCAAGGCTTGCCACCATCGAGCCACGACCCGGAGCGGGAGCCTTTCGCCGAGCCGTAGTCGACGGCCTTGACCACGACCTCGAACGCGAGGGCCGCTTCGGCGACGGTGTGCTGGTCGGCGGGTTCGGAGTCCTCACAGGCATCGACCTCGACAACATCGTCATTGTGGGTCTGGCCGAGGGCACCACACCATCCCGGCGGCGCGACGACCCACTGCTTCCCGACTCGTCCCGTCTCCTGACCGGCGGAGCGCTCACGGTTCGAACCGACCGCATGGCCGACCTACACCACAGCGTGCTGGCGGCACTCGCTGCCGCACAACACAGGCGCGTCCTCGTGTTCCCCCGGGGAGACCTGGGCCGAAAGAACGAGTGGGTGCCGTCACGCTGGCTGCTCGACCAGGCAGAGGCCGAGCTGGGTTTTCGGCCTTCGCCCACTGAACTGGAGAGCCTGGACCAGCCCTGGTTCTCCACGTCACCGTCGTTCGTGGGCTCCCTCGAACGCCTCACCTCCCCCGCCGACGAACAGGAGTACGCCCTCGCCGAGCTCCTGCGCGAACGACACCGGGGCCTACCAGTCGACACCTCCGAGCGTCGAACCACCGACCCAGTCCTCAACCGCGGCATCGACCTGGTTCGTGGACGCCAGCAACCCGTGCTCACCCGCTTCGACGGCAACCTGGCCGGAGCGGCGATTCCATCCCCCGCCGATGGTCGCACCGTGCTCTCAGCCACCCGACTCCAGACATGGGTGCGGTGCCCGCACGCCTACCTCATGGAACACGTGTTGCGGGTAGGCGTGGCCCACGAACCACAGGACGACGAGGGCATCACCGCGATCGACCGCGGCACCCTGGCCCACCAGGTACTCGACCGATTCATCGGCGAAAACCTTGACAACAACAGCCTCCCTGCACCTGACGCAGCCTGGAGCCGGGCACAGCGGCAACGGCTGGCAGAGATCTGCAACGAGGAGTTGGCCCTTGCCGAGGCCAGAGGCCTCACCGGGCGCGCCCTCCTGTGGCGGCGCGACTCCGAGCGACTGCGCCGTCACCTCGAGTCCTTCCTCGTCGACGACCACGCCTGGCGGGCCCAGAACCACACCACCCCGGCTGCAGTCGAGATGTCGTTCGGGCTAGACGGCACGGATCCGCTGGTTCACGTCCTGCCAGACGGCCGGAGCCTCAGGTTCCGTGGCCGCATCGACCGGGTCGACCGCGGAACCGACGGCGCCATCCACGTAATCGACTACAAGACCGGCGGCATGGGCCCCTACAAGAAGATCTCCGAGGCCACCCCCGACGACCACGGCCAGTACCTGCAGTTACCCATCTACGGCCTGGCAGCTAGGGCCGCCATTGCCACACCCGACACCGAGGTGCACGGCCAGTACTGGTTCGTCACCGATACCGGAGTCCACATCGGACACCCCCTTACCGAGGCGGTGCTAGCACGCTTCGACACCGTGCTCACGACCATCATCAACGGCATCGAACAAGGCCTGTTCCCCGCCCGTCCACCCAAGAGCCCGAAATACGGCATCGGCTGCGACTACTGCAACCCCGACGGCATGGGCACCGACCCCGTCACCGCCTCCTGGCAAGACAAGCGCATCGACCCCGCGCTTGAGCCCTACCGCCGCCTCATTGGCGACCTCGACGAAGTCGCCACCATCGTGGTCAGCCTGGAAGACGACGATGCCTGAGACCTCCGACCAGGCGGCACGCAACCGCATCGGCACCGACCTGGGGACCACCCTGTTCGTCGAGGCCGGAGCCGGAACCGGAAAGACCAGCGCCCTCGTGAACCGGATCGTGGAACTTGTCGCAAGCGGGGTGTCCATGGAACACATCGCAGCCATCACGTTCACCGACCGGGCTGCAACCGAACTGCGCGACCGGGTGCGGCGCCAGCTGGAGCACCTGGCCGACGAAGGCCCCCATACCGGGGGGGCTGCCGCTGCCCTGATCGAACTCGACGGTGCCGCCCTATGCACCCTGCACGCCTTCGCCCAGCGGATACTCATCGAGCACCCGATCGAGGCCGGCCTACCCCCTGCAGTCGAGGTAATGGACGAGGTCTCGTCACTCGTCGACTTCGATGAGCGCTGGGACTCCCTCGTTCACACGCTGCTGGACGACCAGGACCTGGCGTTCACGATGCTGGCAGGGCTGGAGTTGGGCATCTCGCTCGATCACATCCGCCGGATGGTCGTTCGTTTCGACGAGAACTGGGACCAGGTCGAGGAACGCCTGGTTGAAGCCCCCGATCCCATACCGATCGACGTCCCCGCCATCGTCGATTCCCTTCGACCCCTCGTCGACCTCGGCGACCACTGCGTCGAGGCCAGCGACAAGATGGCCATCCAACTGGAACTGGTCAAGGCCTACGCCGACGAACTGGCAGCGGTGGCCGACGACCCCCTTTCGGCGATCCGGGTCCTGGGAGATCGCAAGGTGGTGTCCAAAAGCACCAGGCTCGGCAACCAGAAGCACTGGACAGGCGCCGTCCCCATCGACGATGTCCGAGAACAGATGCAGGACGCCCGTACCCTCCTCGATGCAGAGGTGACCCATCTGACCGACCAGGTAATCGACAGGATCGTCTCGGTAGTGGGTGCCGCTACGGTCACTGCGGCTTCCAGGCGTCAGCGACAGGGACAGCTCAGCTTCCACGACCTGCTCGTGCTGGCACGTCGCTCGCTCACCAACAAGGCTACCGGCCCGGGCGTGCGTGCCGCCCTCCATGACCGCTACCGCCACCTCCTGCTCGACGAGTTCCAGGACACCGACCCGATCCAGATCGAGCTGACTGCACTCATCGCCGACCCCGACACCTTGACCGACGACTGGCGCCAACTCCGACCTCCTCCGGGGTCCCTCTTCTTCGTCGGCGACCCCAAGCAGTCCATCTACGGCTTCCGCCGAGCCGACATAGCCCTCTACCTCGATGCCCAGCAGGCATTCGGCAAAGAGGGTGTCCGGCTGGAACAGAACTTCCGGACCACAGGCCCAATCCTGGACTGGGTGAACGGTGTGTTCTCACGCCTCATCGCAGAAGAACCCCACGCTCAACCCGAGTACGCGCCGCTCACCTCGACTCGACCCGCGGCAACGGTAGGTCCCGCTGTCACGCTTCTCGGCTTCGACTCGGACCACAAGCGAACTGCAGCCCAACTCCAACTCGACGACACCACCGATGTGGTCGCTGCGGTAACCACAGCGCTGGCCGAGGGCTGGACCGTCTGGCGGGCCGAACCGGACCCGCACGGCGGACCACCCATCGAGGGCTGGTACCCCTGCACCCCCGGCGACATCGCAATCCTGGTGCGCAGCCGAAAGCCGGTGGCCGACCTGGCGGCGGCGCTCGCCGAGGCCCGGGTACCCCACCGCATTGAAGCCGGCACCAACCCGTGGGCGGCCAACGAGGTTCGCGACATCCTCATGGCACTACAGGCGATAGACGACCCGACCGACGAACTGGCCCTCGTCACGGCCCTGCGATCACCCCTCTTCGGCTGCGGCGACGACGACCTCCTGGCATTCCACCTGGGCGGCGGCAAATGGGACCACCAGCAACCGGGAACATCGGGGTTGCCGTCAGACCACGCGGTAGTCGAAGGCATGACCTGGATGGCAGACATGCACGCCCGACGTCCGTGGACCGGTGCCGCCAACCTGGTCGAACAGGTTGTTCGTGACCGCAGGGCAATGGAGCTCGCACTCTGCAGCCACCGACCACGCGACTCATGGCGACGGATACGCACCTTCCTCGACACGGCCCGTCTGTACGGCGAGGCCCGCGGAGGCGACCTGCGGTCCTTTCTGGCATGGTGCAGGCTGCACACAGCCGACGACGTTCGCGTCGACGAGGTGGTTCCACCGGAGCCAGACGACGATGCCGTGCGCATCCTCACTACGCATGCTGCAAAGGGCCTCGAATTCCCGATCTGTGTACTTGCAGACCTCGGAGCGAAGCGGCCGACCGGCAACCACACGATTGCGTTCCCGGGTGCCGTTGGCGCAGGCACCAACCCTGTCGAACGGGCAGCAGTTGCCGTGGCCTTCAAGAAGGACCTCACCAACTCGGCACACCGGGCACACTCCGAGTCGGCGCTCCGGCTCGAGCACCTGGAACGGCTACGCCTGCTCTACGTGGGTGCCACCCGTGCACGTGACCACCTGATCGTCTCGCTTCACCGCAGCACACCAAAGTCAGACCCGGAGCATCCTGTCAACGTGACATCGGCCGAGGTTCTCCACGGAGCGGCCACGGGCACCAGCCAGACCGACACCGTGGCCCACCTCAGGCCGACCATGAGCGATCTGCCGATGCCGGCCACACCCGAAACCGCCCCAATGCCCACCCCGACCGAGTGGCGCGCCGATGCCGAGAGGGTGAGGTCCCAGGGTGCCCGCCGACGCACCGTGGCTGCCACAACCATCGCCGTCGAGGCATCGCCGGCAGTAGACGAAGAGTCCGAGCGGGCACGCCAGGGCGAAGCCGGACGCCACGGCACCGGCGTGGGCCGGGCCGTGCACTCCGCCCTCGAGGTAGTCGACATGGCGGGCACCGGCGAGTCCGAGGCCCGACACGCTGCCGCCACCGAAGACGTCGATCCCGACCTGGTCGTCTCCATGGTCGCCGCCGCCCTTGCCTCTCCATCGATTGTCGAAGCAGCAACGTCCGAGTACTGGCGGGAACTCTTCGTCGCGGCACCACTGTCAACCGACCTGCTGCTCGAGGGCTACATCGACCTCGCCTACCGAACCGAGTCGGGTCTGGTCGTGATCGACTACAAGACAGACTCCTGGAACGCCGAGCAGGACCTGTCCGCCAAGGTCGCCCGCTACCGCCTGCAGGGGGCTGCCTACGCCCTCGCCCTCCAGAAGGCCACCGGAACCCGGGTGGAGCGCATGGCCTTCTGCTTCGTCGGAAGCGGAGCCGCCGTCGAACATGAAATTCCGGACCTTGAAGCAGCCATGACCGAGGTGGAAACCTGGGCCGAGGCGGCTACTTCGGAGGAAACCTGAGTGCCCCGTCGAGCCTGATGACCTCACCGTTCAGATAGGGGTTCTCAACGATGTGGCCCACGAGAGCGGCGAACTCGTCAGGTTCACCCATTCGCTTCGGGAACGGGATCGTCGACACCAACTTCTCCTGCATCTCCTCGGGCATCGACCTCATCAGCGGCGTTCCCATTGTCCCCGGGGCAATGGTGTTGATGCGCATCCCCATGGGTGAGAGATCACGGGCCACAGGGAGGGTCATGCCGATTATCCCGGCCTTGGCCGAACCGTACGCAACCTGCCCGGTCTGGCCCTCCAGCCCGGCGATGGACGCAGTGTTGATGAACACGCCGCGCTGTCCATGCTCATCGGGCTCATTGCCCGCCATCGCCACAGCTGCCAGCCGCACGACGTTGAACGTGCCGACGATGTTGAGGTTGATGGTGCTCTGAAAGAGGTCCAGGTCGTGGGGGGTCCCGTCGCGGTTGACGGTGCGGCCGGCAACCCCGGCGCCGTGCACGATCGCGACAGCAGACAACTCGCCGAGGCCTGTGGCCACCTCTACGGCCTCTCCTACAGAGGTCTCGCTGAGAACGTCACCGACCACCGCCAGCACGGAGTCGCCCAACTCGTCGGCCAGCTCGCGGGCACGATCTGCCGCCGCATCAAAGATAACCACGGATGCTCCTGCGGCAGCAAACAACCGGACCACGGCCTCGCCAAGACCCCCTGCCCCACCGGTAACAAGGGTGGATCGGCCATTCAGGTTCATCTGATATCTCCCTATCGAGGTTGAAACAGTTTCGAACGTAACGGCCCAGGAGGGTGGGAGTCGCCTTCGGAACGGCAATCATGTGGGGCATGGTTCAAATGGACGACGACACCAGGCAGGCTCTGCTGCTGTTCAACCGGCGCGCAGCAGCCGCTGAGGCGGTAGCCGAAACGGCGCGGCGCCTGAAGAAGGCGGTCACTGCCAAGGATGAGGCAGCCGATGCGCTCAAGGCCGCGCAGGACGGAGGCGGCGGAGCCGAGGTCGTGGCCGAGGCCGAGGCCATCTGGCGTGCAGCCGTGGAGACATGGCAGATGATCCGGGACGGCAGGGAACCGGAGCCCGAAACCGAGGCACCCGCCGAGGAACCCTCAGACGAGGCACCCGCCGAGGAACCCTCAGACGAGGCACCCGCCGAGGAACCCTCAGACGAGGCACCGGCCGAGGAAGAACCCGAAACCGAGGCACCGGCCGAGGAACCCTCAGACGAGGCACCGGCCGAGGAAGAACCCGAAACCGAGGCACCCGCCGAGGAAAAACCCGAAGCCTCCTGAGGACACGGGTGGGTCCCGAAAGTAGGGTCCGGCCCGTGGAGGCCTCCACCATCCCCGAACTGGTCGACGCAGCCGCCAGGCGGTTCGGCGACCTTGAAGCCGTCGTCGACGGCGACCTTCGCTGGTCGTTCGGCGACTACCGGAACGAGGCCCACAGGGTGGCCGAGGCACTGATCCGGCGGGGAATCCAGCCGGGCGAGAGGGTCGCTGTCTGGGCACCAAACTCTGCTAGGTGGGCCGCAACGGCGCTCGGCATCCACTGCACCGGCGGTGTGCTTGTTCCGCTCAACACCCGACTCGGCGGCGGTGATGTAGCGGGCCTACTGGACCGAACGTCGGCACGCATGCTGTTCACGGTTACCGACTTTCTGGGTACCAACTACGTAACGATGCTCGCCGGGGCAGGTGGCGCCGACGGCCTGGAGGAAACCATCGTCATGAGCGGCCCGGTGCCCGAAGGCTGTACGGGCTGGGGCACGTTCGTGGCCGATACGCCTGAGTTGGGAACACAGACGGCTTCGGTCAACCCAGATGACCTCTGCCACATCCTGTTCACCTCCGGGACCACCGGGTCTCCCAAGGGGGCCATGCTCCGCCACGGCGCGGTGTGTCGGTCGTACCGCTCGTGGAGCACGGCTATCGGGTTGCGTGAGGGCGACAGGTACCTGGCCGTCAGCCCCTTCTTCCACACATTCGGCCTGAACGGCGGGATCCTGGCGTGCCTCACATCCGGAGCGACCCTCGTCCCACAGGCGGTGTTTGACCCACAGGCCGTCACTGACCGTGTTGCCGAGGAGTCGATCACCGTGCTGCCCGGCCCACCAACCATCTACAGGTCAATCCTGGACCACCTGGGTGGACTCCCTCTGGACACCTCGACACTGCGCCTTGCCGTCACCGGAGCGGCACCCGTATCGGCAGGCCTGGTGGGCGAGATGCACGACCTTCTCGGCTTTGAAACGGTGCTCACCGGGTACGGGCTGACCGAGGCATCAGGGGTCACCACCACCTGCCATCACGACGATCCGCCGAACCTGGCAGCCACCAGCTCCGGTCGAACCCTGCCCGGTATTGACCTGAAGGTTGCAGATGACAACGGCGGACCTGTGCCTGCCGGCAAACCCGGACAGGTACTCCTCCGCGGCTACAACGTCATGGCGGGCTACCTCGACGACGAGGCAGGGACGACTGCAGCAGTAGACCCCGACGGCTGGCTTCACACCGGAGATACCGGGGTGGTGGACGATGCGGGCAACCTGACGATCACCGGCCGGTCAACCGACATGTACATCTGCGGGGGCTTCAACGTCTATCCAGCCGAGGTCGAGGCTGTCATCGCAACACACCCGGACATCGATCAGGTGGTTGTCACAGGCGCCCCCGATGACCTCATGGGTGAGGTCGGAATGGCATTCGTGGTCACGACAGCCGGCAGGCAGGTTGACCCGGCTGTGATCCTGTCGTGGGCTCGGGAAGAACTCGCCAGCCACATGACGCCGCGACACGTGGAGGTCGTCGACTCTCTTCCGACTAACCCGGGTGGCAAGGTGCTTCGGCACCAGTTGCGCCAGGTAGCTGCTCAGATAATGGCCAACTGACCGACCACACCCCTCGGATCGCTCGAGCACCGGCCCCGTGGGCTGGTCGGCTCACCAACCGACGGGCACCGCACCGATACCCTGCTGACGGTCATGTCCAGCCAGCATCCTTCCGAAGACGCCTACCCAGAGATGGGCAAGGCCGACTTCCCGAGCCTCGAGGCACGGATTCTGGAGCGCTGGGCCACTGAAGGCACCTTCCAGGCCTCGGTAGATGCCAGATCGTCCGACGACGAGTTCACCTTCAACGACGGCCCCCCGTTCGCCAACGGCCTCCCCCACCATGGTCACCTCCTCACCGGCTACGTGAAGGACGTCGTTCCCCGCTACCAGACAATGCGGGGGAAGAAGGTCACGCGCAGGTTCGGCTGGGACTGCCACGGGCTACCCGCCGAGATGGAAGCCGAGAAGGAACTGCCGGTTGCAGGCAGGGCCAGCATCATCGACTACGGGATCGAGGCCTTCAACGCCCACTGCCGTTCCTCGGTCCTGCGCTACACCGACGAGTGGGAACAGACTGTTACGAGGCAGGCCCGCTGGGTCGACTTCGACCACGACTACAAGACCATGGACCGCGACTACATGGAGTCGGTCATGTGGGCGTTCCGCCAACTCTGGGACAAGGGGCTGGTGTACGAGGCGTTCAGGGTCATGCCCTACTCGTGGGGGGCCGAGACCCCACTCTCCAACTTCGAGATCCGCCTGGACGATGCGACACGCCCCAGACAGGACCCCGCTGTCACCGTCGGCTTCGACCTGGAACCATCCGATGGAGACCTAGGGCCGATGCGCCTGCTGGCCTGGACGACAACGCCGTGGACCCTTCCGTCGAACCTAGCGATTGCCGTGGGTCCAGAGGTCGCCTACTCGATGCACCGGAACTCCGACGGGACCGTGTACGTGCTCAGCTCTGACGCAGTGGGACGCTACGCAGCCCAACTCGAGGGAACCGATGAGGTAGGGACCCTCACAGGCGCTGACCTGGTCGGCAGGAACTACCGGCCGCTGTTCGGGTTCTTCTCCGACCGAACCGATGCCTTCAGGGTGCTCTCATCTGACTTCGTGGATGCGGCCGAGGGCACCGGCGTGGTGCACATGGCACCCGGCTTCGGTGAGGACGACCAGACCATCTGCGAGGCGAACGGAATCCAGATCGGCCGGGTGGTGCCGGTCGACGACCAGGGATGCTTCACCGACGAGGTG
>Ga0066867_10000767_pt1 | contig 15625 bp, 16 predicted proteins | sample ETN01SmetaG_4_FD_65606 | JGI IMG/M metagenome (GOLD analysis project Ga0066867, IMG submission 65606) | Marine microbial and viral communities from oxygen minimum zone, Eastern Pacific Ocean - ETNP2014F12-01SV261 | ecosystem: Environmental > Aquatic > Marine > Oceanic ... | reverse complement strand
CTTGACATCACATCTCAAAATTCTGTTACAAAAGTTTTATCGGAATTGAGTCCCGATGTGATTTTAAACTTAGCTGCATTAACTGATGTTGATGAATGCGAATTAGATCCGGAAAGCGCACATAATATCAATGTCAATGGAGTGAAAAACCTATGTAGTGATTTTAGTGGCCATTTCATCCAAATATCATCGGATTATGTATTTGATGGTGAAAGTGGACCTTACTCTGAAAATGATAAAACCAATCCTGTTTCAGTATACGGTAAAACTAAACTTGATGCAGATAATTGGCTCGTTGAAAATTATCCTAGATCAACTATTATCAGAACAAATGTAGTATATAGTTATACTAGGCGAACTCAAGCAAGTTTTTTGAAATGGGTAGTTAACTCATTGGAAAACAAAAAACGAATAAAAGTAGTTAATGACCAGTGGAATAATCCTACATGGACAGAATCCCTTGCAGAGGTCACATATAAAATGATTAAGAATGAACTATTCGATTTATATCATTATGGAGATAGAGATATTTTAAATCGATTTGAATTTTCTTTACTGATTGCTAAAGTATTTAACCTTGATTCTTCATTGATTTTACCCGTCTCAACTGATCAATTAAATCAACATGCGCCTAGACCTAAAAAAAGTGGATTAGTAACAAATAAAATTGAATCCAAACTAGGAATCATACCTAAATCAGTTGAAACTTGTTTAGGACAAATTCGTAAACAATTCTTAAAATGAAAACACTTATCATATCACCTACCTATAATGAAAAAGAGAATATTGCGACAGTAATACAAGAGGTATTTAAGCGTGATCTTAATTACCATATGCTAATCGTTGATGATAATTCACCTGACGGGACTGCTTCTATTGTAGAAAAGCTGCAAGAATCTTATCCTAATCTACATCTACAGATTAGGAACAAAAAAAATGGTTTAGGTAAGGCTTATATTTTTGGTTTTAAATGGGCATTAAGCAAGGATTATGATGCAATAGTACAAATGGATGCTGATATGTCTCATCACCCAAAAGAAATAAAGAAAATGACCCAATTATTAAAAAAATATGATCTTTCAATTGGTAGTAGATATATTGATGGTGTTAGCGTTGTTAATTGGCCAATTCGGAGATTGATATTAAGCTATGGTGCTAATGTATATTCGCGTATCGTTACAGGAATGCCAATAAAAGATGCTACGGGAGGTTTTAAAGTTTGGCGCAAAGATGTTCTAGAATCAATTGATTTAGAAAAAGTAAGATCATCAGGTTATTCATTTCAAATTGAAATGAATTTTAGAGCATGGATCAAAGGTTATAAATTAATTGAGCACCCGATTATATTTATTGATAGAACTATTGGGCAATCAAAAATGAGTAAATCAATAATGTTTGAGGCTATTTGGATGGTATGGCGTCTACGAATTTGGCGTATTTTTGGATGGAATAAATAACTATTTCTGATCCTAATAGCTTAAATTTCCAAATTAAATAAAATAAAATTTATGGCAGATTATTACTTAGACTTTGAAAAATCAATTAAAGAAATTGATTTAAAGATTTTGGAATTGGAATCTGAAGGTTCTTCTGATGACAACTCGGAATTGTTATCATTAAAAACAAATAGAGAGACAATATTAAAGGAGATTTATTCAAATCTTACTCGTTGGCAGCGCGTCCAATTAGCGCGACATCCACAACGACCACTTTCTCTAGATTATATTAATTATATGTCACCTGATTTTATTGAACTTCATGGAGATCGATATTATGGTGATGATAAGGCAGTAATCTGTGGAATTGCTACATTAGGCAAGCAAAAAGTGGTGATGATTGGTCAGCAAAAAGGGAAAAATACAAAAGAAAACCTTTTGAGAAATTTTGGTATGATGCGTCCTGAAGGATATAGGAAAGCACTAAGGATAATGAAACTAGCTGAGAAATTCAATTTACCAGTAATTACATTATTAGATACTCCTGGGGCTTATCCAGGAATTGGAGCAGAAGAGCGAGGGCAAGGAGAAGCAATTGCTAGAAACCTATTAGAAATGTCCAAACTTGAAGTCCCTATAATTTCAATTGTTATTGGTGAAGGCGCGAGTGGGGGTGCTTTGGGTATTGGTGTATGTGATAAGATGATAATGCTTGAGAATACTTGGTATTCAGTTATTAGCCCTGAGGGCTGCGCATCTATTTTGTGGAGGGATGCTGCAAAAGCACCTGAGGCTGCTGATGCAATGAAAGTTATGCCTGATGACCTTAAAAAGATGGGAATCTGCGATAGGATTATAAAGGAGCCTTTGGGTGGCGCTCACCGCGAATTTGGTAAAATAGCTGCAAAAGTTAAAAAAGTCATACTAGAAGAAATTGATTCAATTAGAAAAAATAATACAAATAGTTTTTTAGATAGAAGAATAGAACGGTACGATAAAATGGGTATTTTTTCAGAGTCTTGATGATTACGTTTGATTATCATACCAAAGTCTATTATAAAGACATTGATCAGATGGGAGTCGTCTATTATACTCGGTATTTTGAATATTTTGAGGAAGCTCGTACAGAGATGCTTGCAGATATTGGTCTAGTTGTTAGTGAAATTGAGAACAAAGGTTATTATCTTCCTGTTGTTTCAGCAAACTGCAATTATAAAGAAGGCGCTCACTTTGAAGATGAGATCATTGTCAAAACCGAGATAAAAGAAACTCCTAAAGCTCGCCTAAAAATCGAATATGAGGTCTTGAGGGAAAAAGATAATCATTTCTTAGCAGATGGGTATACTATTCATGGTTTTATAAATAAAGAAGGCCGCCCAAAACGGCCGCCAAAATTTTTGATAGATGCCATTAATTCCCTTATTTCTGATTAATAAGATATACTCCAAAAATTGCTAATCCACCTCCAAGGGTTGTAGATAAAGCCAAGGGCTCTGCTAAAAATAAAACTGAAGATCCTACAGCACTTATTGGCACTACATACATAAATGATGATGTTTTATGTGAACCTATATTCATAGTCGCAAGAAAAAAGATTGTAGTTCCGAACCCTAATGAAAGAGCTGATATAACAAGAAAGTTTATCCAAAAAATCCAATCAAAACTGAAAACATTCATTATTGATGATAAGGGTGTAATTGGCAATACTATAATAATTGCTACCAAATAAAGCCAAAGGCTAAAGTTAACTGCGTTTAACTCTGATTTAGCTTTTTGAGTGCAAATAGTGGCACCCGCCCATACTACAGCAGCAATAATAAAATATAGATTTCCAGACTTGGATAAATCTTGAAAGTTGAACTTCCAGATTTCTAATAATATCAATCCACCAATTATGCCGAAAAGAATACCAATTATATCTTTTTTATGTACCTTTTGATTAAAAGTAGCAATTGCCAATATTAATGTAACTAAAGGGCTTAAAGTTGGTACTATAACACCACCTAATCCAGCCATACCAATCTGCGTTCCTTTTAAATAGTTATAATTATATCCCACAAGACAAATCGCGGCTATCAAAACGTATCGAAATGATTTTCTTGGAAAATTAGCATTTATTTTTAGTAAATACATGATTGGCAGCATTGTCATAGCTCCGATTACAAAACGCCAGAACATCAAAAGATCTGCATCCGCATATCTTCCCACGATTTTTGCGCTCGGCCATGATATGCCCCAAATAAACATTGCCATGACTAGGGCTATATATAATTTGGTTGTTGAATTAAAAGTGATTGACCAAGTGCTATATTTTGACATTTATACAAATCCGTCCATTGGGAATGAGTGGAATATAATTGTAATTTTCTCACTTATATCACTATCATTATAAAGGAATTTATGGCTGGTCATAGTAAATGGGCGAATATCAAGCATAAAAAAGCCGCTCAAGATGCAAAAAGAGGGAAGGTATTTACTAAAATTATCAAGGAACTAATGGTTTCTGCAAAAATTGGTGGAAGTGATCAAGAAGCCAACCCGCGCCTGAGACAAGCCATTTCATCGGCTAAAGCTGCCAATATGCCAAATGATACCATGATGCGTGCAATTCAAAAAGGCGCTGGTGAACTTGAAGATGTAAATTATGAAGAAACTACTTATGAAGGGTACGGCCCTGGAGGAGTGGCTATTATGATAGATGTAATGACGGATAATAAAAATAGAACAGTTGCTGAGATACGTCATCTTATGTCAAAATATGGTGGAAATCTCGCAGAAAATGGATCTGTATCATGGATGTTTGAAAAAATGGGCCAGATCACTATTTCAGCAGATAATTATGATGAAAATCAAGTTTTTGAAGAAGTCCTTGAAATAGGAGCTAATGATTTTAGTACGTTAGATAATGCATTTATAATTACTTCGGATCCATCGTCAACAGTAGATATTGCAGACACAATGATCCAAAAAGGATATAAAGTGATTTCTTCTGGAGTTGAGATGATATCGAAGAATACTTTGAAAGTAAAAGGCGAGGAAGAAGAAAAACTAATGAATCTTGTGAATCTGCTTGAAGAACATGATGATATTCAAAATATATATTCTAACTTCGAGCTTGAAGATGCGGATTAATTATTAAATTTTTATCAACCTTGATGTCAAATATTCAAAGAATAATTGGTGTAGACCCTGGATTAAATACAACTGGATTCGGAATAATAGATGAAAAAAAAGGTCAAATCAGTTTAATCGCATATGGGACTATAAAGCCACCAAATAAAGAGTCTCTTCCAAATCGGTTAGAATATTTGAATAGCCATATGAAAGAATTATTAAAAAAATTTGATCCTATTGCCATGGCGATTGAGGATACTTTTTACAGTATAAATGTTAAATCAGCTCTTCTACTGGGACAAGCAAAAGGAGTTCTCCTTTTGGCTGCAGCTTCAATGGGCATCCCATCTGCTTCATATGCACCGCGCAAAGTAAAGCAATCTATTACTGGTAATGGGGCTGCAGATAAGAAACAGTTGCAATACATGGTCCAGCAAATATTAAAAATGGATAAACCACCAAGTCCATTAGATGTTTCAGATGCATTAGCTATTGCTTTATGTCATGTTAATCAAAATAAATACTTATGAGTTTAATAGATTCAATATCAGGAATACTTTTTGGAAAAAATCCAACAGAAGCAGTTATAGATATTGGAGGGATTAGATTTCGAGTCAATATTTCTATTTCGACTTATGAAAGCTTGCCTGACTTAAGTGAGCAAGTTGAGATTTTAACTTATTTACATGTAAAAGATGATATCCTTGATCTTTATGGCTTTAGGGATTTATCTGAAAGATCACTTTTTATAAATTTAAATATGGTTAGTGGGATTGGGCCTCGATCAGCAATGAATATTTTATCTGGAACTAATCCAGAACAATTTAAGAATCAAATCGTGGCTGGAGATGTAAAGTCACTTACAGTTATTCCTGGCATTGGTGCAAAAACTGCAAAAAGGATAATCGTAGAATTAAAAGAGAAATTTGAAGCAGATACTAATAAGAACGATGATCTTGGGTTTATTGATGATAACATTGATAGTGATTTGATAAATAATGTTAGTAGCGCTTTACAATCTTTGGGTTATAAACAAGCTCAAATTAATAATACGATAAAAGAATTAGATAAGCTTGGAGAATTCTCGGGTACCATTGAAGAGGTTATTCGAAAAGCATTATCAAAGATGATTTAAATGAAAAAAATGAACTATGCTAAACAAATAGCAAACTTGGGAACCGAAACTGCTTTTGCTGTATCAGCTCAAGCCCGATCTTGGGCTGACAAAGGTAATAAAGTCTATCCATTCCACTTAGGAGATATAAACCTAAAAACTCCCCAAAATATTGTAGAAGCCATGATAAAAGCTGTAGGCGATGGTAAGACAGGTTATTGCCCATCGGAAGGTATCTTGCCATTGCGAGAAGCACTAGCTCATGATGTGGGCCAAAGAAGAAATGTAGTTTATTCTCCAGAAAATGTAGCAGTGCAACCGGGAGGTAAGCCAACTATTGGAAAATTTATTGCTGCCGTAATGAATCCTGGCGACGAAGTTCTTTACCCGAACCCTGGCTATCCAATTTATGAATCTCAGATTGAATACCAAAGAGGAAGAGCGGTGCCTTATAGTTATATCGAGACAGAAAACGGATTTGACATAGATATTGAAAAATTAAAAGCATCTATTACAAATAAAACAGTAGCTATTATATATAATAATTACCAAAACCCTATTTCAGCAGAATCATCAAAAGAAGAGATGGAGCAAGTAGCAGATATTGCGATATCAAATGATCTTTGGGTATTATCAGATGAGGCATATTTTGAAATGATTTATGAAGGTAAGGCGAGATCAATTGTTGAAATACCCAATATGAAAGAAAGAACAGTTATTTTGTATACATTTTCAAAGAAATTTGCTATGACTGGCTGGAGAGTCGGTGCGTCTATTGGCCCGGAAAAAATAATAAAAATTATTTCTAAGCTAAATATAAATGCAGAATCATGTACAACTCATTTTATTCAAGGGGCTATGGTAGAGGCGCTTACTGGTGACATGAGCGGGTCTAAAGAAATTTTAAGTAAACTTAAGAATCGAAGAGACGTAGCGGTCTCAGGGCTTAATGCCATTGATGGTATTGATATCTCAAAGCCACGATGTACTTTTTATTTATTTCCAAATGTAACTTCAATTATGAGAAAAAAAGGATTCAGTACAATTGATCAGCTCCAAATAGGTGCTTTAGAGAATGCAAATGTATCCTTTTGTACTCGGAATCATTTTGGTCGACCTCAAGATAATGAGGTCGACTTTTTTATTCGATTTGCATACTCAGGTATTTCTGCAGAAGATATTGATGAAGGGTTAAAAAAATTGAAAACATATTTTGAAAATCAATGAAAAAAACTCCTCTTTACGGAAAACATGTAAGCCTAGATGCGAAGTTAGCAGACTTTGCAGGTTATAAAATGCCAATACAATATTTAGGCATTAGTAAAGAACATAATGCAGTTCGTCAATCAGCAGGAATTTTTGATGTTAGTCATATGGGAGAGATTATTATTTCAGGTCCTGGGGCCGAAAGTTACCTTAATTTTATAATGACCAATGATGTTACTTCTTTGGAAACTTGGCAAGTTCAATATTCTGCAATGTGTTTTGAAGATGGTGGTGTAGTTGATGACTTACTTATTTATCGTTATCCGGAATATTTCATGCTTGTTGTGAACTGTTCAAATCTTGAAAAAAATATTGATTGGCTTATGGCTCATAAGCGAGATGATGTTAATATAATTGATTTAAGTGAAAAAATTGGGCTTATTGCGCTCCAAGGACCAAACTCTCGTCAAATAATTAATCCACTAGTAGATATTAATATTAATAAAATGAATTATTATAGGTTTGCAGTTGCCACCATAGATGGGTTCCCCTGTACTCTAGCTAGAACAGGCTACACTGGTGAACTTGGTTTTGAAATTTATGCAGATAATGAAAATATAGTTCGTATTTGGGATAAGCTTATTAATAAAGCTTCTGCTCCAATTATGCCAGTTGGTCTTGGATGCCGTGATACGCTTCGTTTAGAAATGAAATATCCATTGTATGGAAATGATATTGATGATAGGACAAATCCTATTGAAGCAGGTCTTGGTTGGATTGCAAAATTGGATAAGAAAGATGACTTTATTGGCAAGGAAGCTCTAATGTCACTTAATGGAGCGTGCGACCGTTCTTTAGTATGCATTCAAATGATTGATAGAGGTATACCTAGGAAAGGTTATAAACTTTTAAAGAATAACACTATTGTTGGACAAGTAACTAGTGGGACTCAATCACCATCCTTGAAAATTGGAATCGGCCTAGCTTATGTTACGAATGACTTTGCACAATCTGGGACTAATCTTTCTCTTTTAGTTAGAGATAAAGAATTAAAGTGTAAAATAGTAGACTCTCCTTTTTATAAGAAAGGTACTTTGAAAAAGTAAAATTTGTATGAAAGAACGAAGATTAGAAATATTAGGAATTCTAATAGTTGCAGTCTCTTTATTGGTCATTATCAGTTTGTTGGGTTATAATTCAAATGAAGATCCTGGCATTTCTCCTAATGTAAAAATTGAGAACCCTTTAGGGATTTTAGGTTTATGGATTGCCTATTATTTTATAAAGTTAGGTTTTGGTTATATGTCATTTGTATTGCCTATACTTGGAATAATTTGGGGAGTATGGTTTTTTACTCATAAAGATTTTGATGCTATAAGTCGTTTATCTGGATATGTTATTGGAGCAATGATTTTGTCATCTATTAGTTTTGGAGCAGCGAGCTTGTATGGAATGAGTGGAATGGTCGGCGGGTTGATTTCAGGTATGTTTAGAGACTTTCTAGGTATCATAGGCACTATGATCTTGCTTACAGCGCTTTGGCTTGTATTGATTCGAGGATATTTTGGATTTAGTTATTATCATCCAATTCGAGAATTATTAAGTAAACTAAAAAAGAAACAGGACGAAAAAAAATTAGTTTCTGATGAGAAAAATATTGAAGAAGAAAAAAGACGTCATACACAAAGTCTTATTTCAAAAATTGATGCACAAAGATCTAAGGAGATTGAAAACATTGATTTGAATAGTGGTGAAGGTGAAGAAGATACAAAAGAGAACAGTGCTGAAATTAGCGAAACTGAAGATGTATCAGATATAGCCAATGTTTCTGATGAATCTGAAAAGGAAGTCTTTCAATCAGATAAAATCGATAATACATCAAAAGATACGGATAAAGATGAAGAATCAATTGATTTACTGGATGATTCCAATCCTGATAATATTGAAGAAACAAATGAGGATATGGATATTGAAGTAGGTGAAATTATTGAAGAAGATGAAGTTGAGTTAGATGAGGTTCAAGATAGAAAAGCCCCTAAAAAAGCTTATCAATTGCCATCTGCAGATCTATTAGAGAATCCTTCAGTTAACATACAAAGTGGTATGAGTAGAGATGAGCTTGTAGACCGTGCGAATTTTCTTCAACAATCACTGGAAACTTTTGGCGTTGTAGGTAAAGTTGTTAATGTAAGCCCTGGCCCTGTCATAACACTTTTTGAAGTTGAGCCGGCTGAAGGTGTTCGCGTTAATAAATTTGTTGCATTATCTGATGATTTGGCAAGGGTGATGGAAGCTAGTAGAGTGCGCGTGATTGCCCCAATTCCAGGAAAGTCATCTGTTGGTATAGAAATCCCGAATAGAAATCCAGATATGGTTTACTTTAAATCCGTTATTAATTCTGAAAAATTTGCTTCTTCTAATTCAAAATTAACTCTTGCTTTGGGAAAAACTACAACAGGCGAAATAGCAACCCTTGATTTAGCACAGATGCCTCATCTGTTGATTGCTGGCACTACGGGTTCAGGAAAATCTGTTTGTATGAATACTATACTTGCAAGTATACTTTATCAAGCAACACCTGATGAAGTAAAATTTGTTATTATTGATCCAAAAAAAGTTGAGATGGCAGTTTACCGTTCTCTGAAAGATTACCATTTATTAAAAATAGAAGATATTGACGAACCTATAGTTACTAAGCCTGAAAATGCAGTTTTAGCACTCCGAGCTGTTGAAAAGGAAATGGGTAGACGATATGATGTATTAGCAGATGCAGTTGTAAGAAATATCTCAGAATACAATAGTAAAATGACACAGAAAGGTGAAGATATAATGCCTTTCATCGTAGTGCTTATTGATGAATTGGCTGACTTAATGATGCTTAATGCTAAAGAAGTTGAGGCGCCAATCGCACGATTAGCACAATTGGCTAGAGCTGTTGGTATTCATTTAGTCGTAGCAACTCAAAGGCCATCGGTCGATGTAATTACCGGAGTGATTAAAGCCAATTTTCCATCGAGGATAGCATTCCAGGTCGCAACAAAGATTGATTCAAGAACAATAATTGATACGTCAGGCGCTGAAAAACTGATTGGCCGTGGAGATTTACTATATTTAGGGTATGGAGCTTCGGAACCTATCCGTCTCCATAATGCATATTTAGATTTAAAAGAAATCGAAGCACTCATGGATCATATCTCTAATCAATCAAAAGCAGATGAACTTGTGCTTGCTAGTCCCAGGGAAACTTTAGGTGCAGGTGGACTTGTTGATAGTAGTGAAGGTAATGTGTCAGATGATCTTTTTAATGAAGCAGTAAAATTAGTGATCATGCATCAGCAAGGATCAATTTCTCTTATCCAAAGACGCTTAAAAGTGGGATATTCTAGAGCTGCAAGATTAATCGATGAAATGGAGCAATCAGGAATTGTAGGACCTTTCACAGGGAGTAAAGCTCGTGAAGTTCTTGTTGATGAATCTTACTTGGAAAGTTTAGACTAGCAAACAAATGTTTCGGATTATAATTCTTTATACCCTAATAATCTCAGGGGTATGTACTCAATCTAAAGTTTGGTATGATAAATTCATTAAATATATTGATCAACCTGATGGTGTCTCAGTTTCTGTTATTATTCATGAAAAGCAGTTTGAATTTAGCAATATTGATAGGGGCGCGATCGAAATAAAAAGTAATAATGAATATATCTTAGACTTGCCAAATGAAACAGTCTATGTAAAAGGCGATATTATTAAAACATGGAACAAAATAGAGAACCAGCTCATTATTGATCGTAAAGTTAAAGGAAATATTACTATTTTTGATTTATTTGATAAAGATTTTAAAGGGCTGAAATTGGGTAAGAGTATCATACAAAATGATCTTATAATTCTAGACTTTGATATTCCTAAAATGGGTTACGGAGGGAGATTATCGATATTACGAACAGGAGAACCTAAAGAGATAAAGATTGCCTACGGACCCGACCAATCTGTCTCACTCGAAATAAATAAATTCACAATTGGTGGCTTAAACCTTTACAATAATTTCAACCCTGTAAATCCAGAAGTTATAGATCTTCGTGAATAAGTGGACTAAGTTATTTGTAAGTATTGTTATTAGTGTCCTTGGACTCTATTATTCTTTTTATAATGTAAATCTTAATGAACTTGTGTTTCATTTAAGTTCTTCTAATATTACTTGGATATTTATAGGCATGCTTCTATTACTTCTATCAGTAATTGTTCGTGCAATAAGATGGCAGTTTATGATTAAATCAATTGAGTTAATAAAAATTCATAAATTATTTTCAGCAACTATGATTGGTTATTTTGGGAATGCTATTTTCCCATTTAGAATGGGTGAATTATTAAGGGCCTTTGCATTATCAAAAGAGTCGAGCATTGGGACTTCTAAAGCATTTGGGAGTATCCTTTTAGAACGAATAATAGATATGCTAGGATTAGTTCTAACTATGTTTTTCTTTACTTTGCTATACCCCTTTGCTGATGATACTAAGAAAATTATGTTTTATGTGGGGGTAGTAACTTTATTGATTTTAGGATTTATTATTTTATTAACCATAAAACAATCAACCTTAATAAAATCTATAGAAAATTTTTCAGGTTATCAAAAAATAGAAAAAATCATTAAAAGTATTTTAGATGGCTTAACATCTATAAAGGATATGCAAAATACTGGCGTGATTGTATTGTTAACTATATTGATTTGGGGTATTTATTATCTTATTACTTGGGTTGTTGGTTTAGCCTTAGGAATTGGGCTTGATTGGATTGGCATTGGAGTTATTCTTATATTTACATCATTGGCAATAGCTGTACCTGCAGCTCCATCTGCAATTGGAACATATCATGCTGCAGCTATTTATGTTTTAACAGAATTGTTTTTTTTGGATCGTTCAATATCTCAATCCTTCGCAGTGGTATTGCATGCTGTTGGTCTTTTGCCTTTGATTACTATAGGTGCCATTTTCTTTATTAAAAGCTCACTAAGGATCAATGATATTTCTTCAGAAAAGAAAATAATATGAAAAAATATGATACTATCTTTCTTGATCGTGATGGGACCTTAAATTCAGATCCTGGATATATTAATTCATTAGATCAGTTTGAATTCTATGATTTTACAATGCCCGCTTTAAAAGAAATGAGTAAATGTTGCTCTAGATTTTGTATCATTACTAATCAATCTGGTTTGGCAAGAGGAAAAATTCAACTCGATGAGTTAAGCAAAATCCATAATTTCATTCTAAACGAATTTTATCAGAATCAATTAAATTTATTAGGTATTTACTATTGCTCTGACCATCCTGATAATCCAACGGTTAATCGAAAACCTGGGAGTGGAATGTTCCAAGCGGCGGCGACCGACCATAATATTAATCTTACTAATTCATTAATGATAGGAGATGCTGTTTCCGATATTGAAGCTGGATTAAATTTGAATATGGATACAATGCTTGTATTGACGGGTAGGGGAAATGACTCCAGTGTTAATTTGAAGAAATTAAAACCAAAATATATTGTTGATGACCTTATGGTAGGTGCAATATTGTTGAAAGAATCGTTCCAATGAAAATTGGCGTATTACTTGGAGGAAGCTCTCCAGAGCGTGACGTTTCGCTCAAGTCAGGAAAGGCCATTATTTCAGCTTGTGAACAACTTGGATATGATGTTGTTAGTATCGACCCCAAAGATGGGGTTGCTAGCCTATTAATAAAAATAGAGTCTGTTGATTTAGTTTTTAATGGATTACATGGAGGTGATGGTGAAAATGGCGTTATTCAAGGCTTACTACAGTCTATGGGTAAGAGGTTTACTGGGTCTGATAATGAATCTTCAGCTATTTGTATGGATAAGAGAGTTAGTAAGGCTTTAGTAAGTCGAAAAAATATATTAACCCCGAATTGGATTTCAATTGATAGCGTTGAAAAAAAACCAACAAATTTTGAAATAGATTATCCTTTGATAGTAAAACCCAATGATCAAGGTAGCACTATTGGTCTTACAGTGGTCAAAAGTGATAAAGAATTAGAAGAGGCTATTACTTTAGCTAGAAGATATACAAAGATTGTTTTGATTGAGGCCTTTGTTTCTGGGCGTGAAATTACTGTCACAATTATTGGAAATAAGGCATACCCAATTATAGAAATTATACCTACGAATGATTTATATGATTATGAATGTAAATATACAAAAGATATGGCTGAATACCCCTGCCCAGCAGAATTAAGTAATGAATTAACATTAAAAATTCAAAATATAGCTTTGATGATTCACAAATTGTTGGGATGTCGACATTATTCTCGTGTCGATTTTATTTTGGATGAAGAATTAAACCCATGGTTTCTCGAAATAAATACCTTGCCAGGTATGACTGAAACAAGTTTAATCCCAAAATCAGTTGGTGCAGCTGGAATGGATTTCAAAATGTTAATTCAATGTATAATTGATGAATCATTAAAAGACATATGATAAAAAATTGGATAGTTGTTAGATCTAAGCCAAGATCTGAAAAAATTGCACATGCTCAATTAAAAGAAAAAGGGATTGAAGCATACTTGCCATTACTAAAAGAGCGGAGAAAATGGTCTGATCGAAAAAAATGGGTGGAGTTCCCACTCTTCTCCAGTTATTTATTTGTAAAAATTGAAATAAAAAATTCAATATTTGTTTTACAAACAAATGGGGTGAGCTCTTTAGTTAAGTTTGGTGAAGAAATTGCGATTGTACAAGATGAAGTTATTAATGCAATTAGACTTGCGATAGACGGAGGATATCAACTTGTACCAGCTGAGTATTTTATTGCTGGTAATGCCGTAGAAGTGATTGAGGGTCCAATGAGAGGTGTTAAAGGAATTGTTGCACAATTAAAAGGAAAAGACCGGTTAGTCATAAAAATCGATGCTATTCAACAAGCATTGTCAATTGATATTGATACAAGATTTATTAAAAATATAAAAAGAAAAAGTGATCCGATTTTATAACTCAATAACTCAACAAAAGGAAGAATTTGTTCCTTTAGCAAAAGGAAAAGTTAAACTCTACACTTGTGGTCCAACAGTATATGACAATGCACATATAGGCAATTTTCGAACTTTTCTTTTTGAAGATTTTTTAAAAAGAACGCTTTTATCTCTGGGATATGATGTATATCATGTCATGAATATTACTGATGTAGATGATAAGACTATAAAAAAATCCAATAAAGAAAAAAAATCTCTTAAGGAAATAACTAATTATTATATATCAAATTTCAAGGATGACTTGAGAAGTCTATCAATTCTGCAGCCTGACCTGTTCCCACGAGCAACAGATCATATAGATCAGATGATCAAAATGATTCAAGTGCTTATTGATAAAGGCTATGCTTATCCCACTGATGAAGGTTCAGTTTTTTTTGCAATTGATTCATATAAAAATTATGGAGCATTAAGTAATATTGATATGAATCAAGTCGTGAGAGGTGAAAGAGTAATCTCTGATGAATATAATTTAGATAATCCTAGTGATTTCGCACTTTGGAAAGCATATAAAAAAGAAGATGGAAATGTTAAGTGGGATTCACCTTGGGGCCCCGGTAGGCCTGGTTGGCATATAGAATGTTCCGCAATGTCCATTGAGCACCTTGGCTCTCATTTTGATATTCACTGTGGAGGAGTAGATAATAAATTTCCACATCATGAAAATGAAATTGCTCAATCTATATGTGCTACTAATAAACCTTTTGTTAATTATTGGATGCATTGTGAATTTTTAACTGTTGATGGAGGGAAAATGAGTAAATCATTAGGCAACTATTATTGCTTAAATGATATAATTAACGAGGGAATGACAATAGAGGAATTTAGATATATCGTACTTAGCTCTCACTATAGATCCAAAGTAAATTTTTCTTTGGATAAAAAATATGAAGCCAAAATGGCTATCCAAAGAATTACGGAATTGAAGGATAGACTTGAAGAATTTGAAGAATCTGAGTCCAATGATTTACCTAGTGATGCAGATAACTTTGTATCTGCATTAGAAAACGATTTGGATTCGCCAGCAGCACTTGCCGTATTATTTGAATGGTTGCGAAAAACTAATGCAAAGTTAGATAAGGATGAGATCTCAAAATCTGATATTCAGAAAGGGAAGCACTTCATCACATTTTTTAATTCTATTTTTGGTGTTCTTTATGAGAAATTTGAAATACCAAAAAATATCATTGAATTAGTCAAGAAAAGAGAGAGAGCAAGAAAAAATAATGATTGGGCTAAATCAGACAAAATTAGAAAAGAACTCAACATTAATGGTTGGAATGTTAAAGACACTCCAACCGGTCCCAAAATAACTCAAAAATAAGTAGCATTTTTCTTCTATAAATAATTGCTATTAGTTATTACTTGATCTAAATTACGAGGCTTTTTTCGTCCCGTTTAAGGATACGTGCGTACAAAAACTGTGCCAGAGTCAAATAGAATTGATACTTATTCGAGGTGAAAAACCCAAGGAGTTGGGAAACATTAATTGAAATAAAATGATGAACTGCCGGTGTAGCTCAGTTGGTAGAGCAGCTGATTTGTAATCAGCAGGTCGGGGGTTCGAATCCCTTCGCCGGCTCGATAGAGAGTTTTGGTTAGGGTGGCGTTGAATTGCTAATTAACAAATAAAATTACAGTTTGGGGAGCTGGCCGAGCGGTCAAAGGCAGCAGACTGTAAATCTGCCGACGTATGTCTACGGAGGTTCGAATCCTTC
>Ga0066867_10000766_pt1 | contig 15634 bp, 11 predicted proteins | sample ETN01SmetaG_4_FD_65606 | JGI IMG/M metagenome (GOLD analysis project Ga0066867, IMG submission 65606) | Marine microbial and viral communities from oxygen minimum zone, Eastern Pacific Ocean - ETNP2014F12-01SV261 | ecosystem: Environmental > Aquatic > Marine > Oceanic ... | reverse complement strand
AGCTATTAATGAATTTTTAAAAACAGTCTGCTGACTTAACCAATTATCAAAATCTTCTTGTGATTCAACAATTATTTTCATTTGCATATTGTAATGCGACTTTCCACAAATCTTATTACATAGGAGAACATAATCAAAATCATATGGGTCAAGAGGTTCTTCTCCGTTTGCAATTAATTTCTTACTTTTTTCATCTCTAATCTCATTTATTGTAAGAACTTTATCTATCATATTTTGAGTATTTCTCATCTCTTCAGTTGTCATGGTAGGTGTTAAGAGAAACTGTGTTACCATTCCAGGGACACAGTTCATTTGAGCTCTAAAATGAGGCATATAAGCAGAGTGAATTACATCCTGTGACCGCATTTTAAATAGTACCGGCTTATTGACTGGCAAGTGTATTTCAGTGGTTATTATATCATCACTAGCATTAGGGTCAGACTCATCAATCCCAAGAATATTAGCTCTATCTATATCAATTAATCTAACATTGGCTTTGCCTAAAGAATTGTCATTTCCAGCATATCTTGCTTTCCAATTAAATTGTTGAGCATACAGTTCAACTACCATAGGATCATCATCATCTGATATGTTCATTACGTCTGACCAGGTTAATAGGCCATAAGTAATAAACCCTGTGAGAACCACTGCAGGGGTTAATGTCCAAATTAGTTCAAGTTTATGATTGTCTGCATAAAATAAGGCCTTATTTCCTTTTTTCCCTCTATATGTATATGCAAAATAGTGAAGTAAAAACTGAGTTATTGTCTGCACAAAAAATATGAGCGCAAAAGTACTAATCATTAAAGTATCTATCTTTACACCATGCTCAGATGCTGCATCAGTAATTAGGGGAAAATGTCCGTATTTTACAAAACATATAATGGTAATAGCATATATAAACGCAAGAAAGCCTAACATCAGCCTTGCATTCATTCTATTATCCTTGTAATTAGCAATTTGAGAATCATCTATTTCTTCTCCTTTTAAAGCACGAGTCAAATCAAAAATTTTGATCATCTGCCATATAGCAATTGAAATAAAAACTAATATTAATGTTATAAAAAGTGTAATCATCCGTTCAAAAAAATTTTAATAATGAAAATTTTCACTCTCCTTTATAAATGGATTCCCTTTTGCTAAAAGAGGAGCCTTAGAAAGTGAATAAAAAATTAATATTATAAATAATCCTGAAAATAGTGCCAGAGCACTAATTTCAGGTAAACCAAACCCCCATCTATCTCCAACAGTTGCGGGCATAATCATATTATATACATCCATATAATGTCCTACAAGTATTATAATTCCAGCCATTATTACAAACCATGGGATCCTTTTATAATCACTATTCATTAACACTAAAAATGGGAAAATAAAGTTCAATACAAACATAGTGAAAAATGGAATAGTATAATCTTCTATTCTAGTTACAAAATAGGTTACTTCTTCAGGAATATTTGCATACCAAATAAGCATAAATTGAGAAAACCATAGATAAGCCCAAAACACGCTAAATCCAAACATGTATTTTGCCAAATCATGAATATGACTATCATTAACAAATTTCATATATCCTTTAGCTTTTAAATATATTGTCATCAATGCTATTGTTGTTATCCCACTAACAACCATGCTTGCAAAAAGATACCATCCAAATAAAGTACTAAACCAGTGAGGGTCAACACTCATTATCCAATCCCAAGACATCATTGATTCTGTATATATATAAAAGACTAAAAATCCTGCTGAAATTTGAAAATTTCTTTTAAAATTTTTATTGTTATTTGAACTATCTTGAGCTATAGAGAATTTTCTAGAAAAATATCTATATAAACTCCATCCTCCAATGAATATTAATGCTCTTATTAGAAATGCGGATTTGTTTAACCATCCTGCTTTTCCCTGTAATAATTTATCATGTGCTACAACGTCAGGGTCCATCCAAATAAATAAATGTTTGTCAGCAAAAAATGCTATAGCTAGTACAATTAAAGCCCCAGGCAATAAATAATACGTTATTGCCTGCATGACCCTGAATAATACTGGAGACCATCCTGCTTGTGATGCATACTGAATTGCATAAAAAGCTAATACTCCAAGCGAGATCATCATAAAGAAAAATGCTGCTATGTATAAGGCTGCATAAGGTCGATTGTGAATCTGATGCATGACATGCTCTGCATGTTCATCATAATTAGAAGATTCATGTAAGTCATTATGATGAGCTTCATTGTTTTGTGTCATAATTTCTGATTGGTCTGTATGTGATGACCCGTGAGAAGATTCATGTAGTAACATCTCTTTCACCTGATCAATAGTTTTATGAGAATCCATATAACTATATCCCCATCCTATACTTCCTAATACGATTAGAGTAAGTGAAAAAATCTTAATACCATTTGAAATTTTATACATTTTATAATCCAATTATTTTTTTAAATCTGATTTTAATTTCATTACATATGATGTTACAAGCCATCTTTCTTTTTCATTTAATTGATTCGCGTAAGATCCCATAGTATTTCTCCCATAGTAAATAACATGATATACGCTTCCCTCAGTTATTTCTCTGCCTTGATCGGAATAGCTTGGAATCCCTAATATTTTTTCTCTTTTCATTAATATCCCTTGTCCATCACCCTTATTGCCATGACAAACTCCGCAATATATATCATACAATTCCTTGGCCTTTACCATATTTATTTCTTCATCTTCTAATGGGTTTTGAAGATCTTTTTTTGCTAAATCATACCCTAAATTTGAATTCTCATATTGATATAATGAATATCCTCTAGGCATAGTCCCTTCCACAGGAACTAAAGCGGCTTGATTATTTTCAAAAAGACCATTCTCTGCATATGTTTCATATCCAATTGACTCGTACATCTCTGGCATATATTCATAATTTGGGTACTCATTGTTTTTACATGAATTAAAAACTAATGCAATAATTATTATTAATATTTTGTATCCTATCTTCATAATAATTAATGTCCTTTTGAATCAATTATATTAATTTCAATTGCTCCAGAATCTTTTAATACTTTTTTTAATTTTCCTGTAACTTCATTAACAGATATTTCAATTAAAAAATGATCATCTGTAGTTCTAGGATCAGGATTTTCCGCTTTTTTAAATGGCCACATTTTACTTCTAAGATAAAATGTTATCACCATCAAATGAGCAGCAAAAAATACCGTTAATTCAAACATTATTGGAACAAAAGCAGGCATATTTTCTATATAACTAAAGCTTGGTTTTCCTCCAATATTTTGTGGCCAATCAGTAATCATTGTATAATCCATCATTAAAATTGAAACTATAAATCCCAGACATCCATAAATAAATGATGCTATAGCTATTCTAGTTGGCTCCAATCCTAACACTTTATCTAAACCATGTACAGGGAATGGCGTATAGACCTCTTCAATATGAAATTTATTCTCCTTAATAGTCTTAACAGCAGACAATAAAACATCATCATCATTATAAAAAGCACGAACTATTTTTTCAGGGTTCATTTCTTAATTGTTTATTTATTTATCACTGATGTTCTTTTATCAGCTCCTGTTCCAGTTAATGATTTTCCAGATTCCCTTAACCTTTTATACTTCTCCCCGGAAGTTTTTAGGATTGTTTTAACTTCAGCCTGAGCAATTACAGGGAATGTTCTAGCATATAGTAAAAATAATACAAAGAAAAACCCTATAGTCCCCATAAAAATACTAATATCAACAAAAGTTGGGGAGAACATAGTCCATGATGATGGCAAATAGTCTCTATGAAGCGACGTAACAATAATTACAAAACGCTCAAACCACATGCCAGTATTTACTACAATTGATATAAAGAATGAGAACATAATACTTGTTCTTAGTTTCTTGAACCACATGAATTGAGGAGAGAAAACATTGCAAGTCATCATTGACCAATAGGCCCAAGCATATGGCCCCGTTGCTCTATTTAAAAAGGCATACTGTTCATATTCTACTCCTGAGTACCAAGCTATAAAAAGTTCAGTAATATATGCTACACCAACTATAGATCCTGTAATCATTATAACAATATTCATTAACTCTATATGTTGTACTGTAATATAATCTTCCAATCGACAAACCTTTCTCATGATAATTAATAAAGTTTGCACCATTGCAAACCCAGAAAAAATAGCACCAGCAACAAAATAAGGTGGGAATATTGTCGTATGCCATCCCGGAATTACTGATGTAGCAAAATCAAAAGAAACTATTGTGTGAACAGATAATACTAAAGGTGTTGCTAATCCCGCTAATACTAAAGACACCTCCTCAAATCTTTGCCAATCCTTTGCTCTACCTGTCCATCCAAAACTAAGTATACTGTATATTTTCTTTTGAAAAGGCTTAACTGCCCTGTCTCTAATCATGGCAAAGTCTGGCAATAATCCCGTCCACCAAAATACTAATGAAACTGATAAATAAGTAGATATTGCAAAGACATCCCATAATAAAGGAGAGTTAAAGTTTACCCAAAGTGATCCAAAAGCATTAGGGATAGGCACCATCCAATATCCAAGCCACGGTCTTCCCATGTGTATAATTGGGAATAATCCAGCTTGAATAACAGAAAAAATTGTCATTGCTTCAGCAGATCTATTGATTGCCATTCTCCACTTTTGGCGAAATAATAATAAAACCGCAGAAATCAAAGTTCCAGCATGTCCTATTCCTACCCACCAAACGAAATTTGTAATATCCCATGCCCATCCGACTGTCTTGTTTAATCCCCAAACGCCTATTCCTGTAGATATCGTATAAATAATACATCCTAATCCCCATAAAAACATCGCAAGTGCTATAGAAAAAGCAATCCACCATTGCTTATTTGCTCTAGTCTCAATAGGCCTAGCTATATCAACAGAAACATCATGGTAAGATTTTTCTCCTGCTACTAATGGTTTTCTAATTGGTGCTTCATAATGAGACCCCATACTTTTCTTTATTATTAATTATACTTTTTTCTCGTTTCTTATTTTAACTTGATAAACTACATTTGGCTTTGTTCCAACAGCATCTAACAAATGGTAGGCTCGTTTATCATTTTTTAATTTATATATTTCACTGTTTTTTTCATTTATGTCTCCAAACCTCATGGCTCCAGTAGAACATGCTGAAGCACAGGCACAAGTATCATTGAATTCTCCTTCAGCTACTGTTCTTCCTTCTAATTTCGCTTTTAATATAACTGCTTGAGTATTTTGAATACAGAATGAACATTTTTCCATAACGCCTCTTGATCTTACTGTAACATCAGGGTTTAATACCATTCGTCCAAGATCATCGTTCATGTAATAATCAAACTCATCATTCTGATTATATAAAAACCAGTTAAATCTTCTAACCTTATATGGACAGTTATTTGCACAATATCTTGTGCCTACACATCTATTATAAGCCATATGATTTTGGCCTTGTCTTCCGTGACTAGTAGCTGCAACTGGGCATACAGTTTCACATGGAGCATGATTACAGTGCTGACACATTATAGGCTGAAAAGCTACCTGAGGATTTTCTGATGGACCTTCAAGATCGCCTAGAGAAGTTAATGAGCTTTGTAGCCCTTTAATGTCATCTTTCTTTTTATCATCTTGATCAAAAGTTTCCTCTGAAGAATAGTATCTATCTATTCTTAACCAATGCATATCTCTACTTCGTCGAATCTCTCTTTTCCCTACCACAGGGACATTATTTTCTGCATTACATGCAATTACACAAGCTCCACATCCTGTACAAGCATTTAGATCAATCGATAGATTAAAATGATGCCCAATAGATCTATCAAATTCATCCCACAAATCAACTTTTGGAGAAGAAACAGGGGTCTCAATATGATTTAGAGAGACTACAGTTTCAGCATTCCATAATTTTGAATCTTTAGTATTAAATACTTCTAAACTGGTTTCCTTAACTATATCTCCTCTGCCCATAAGAGTATTATGCAACTGAATACAAGCAAACTCATGTTTCCCTTCAGTAACTTGAATAGAAACTAGCTGATCTGTTTTAAAATTAGCATATAATTGATATGCATTCACTCCCGTTTTCATTTCATCTTTAATACCCTTAGATCTTCCATAGCCAAATGACAAGCCTACTGTCCCTCTAGCTTGGCCTGGCTGAATTATTACTGGGACTTTAAGTGATTTTCCATTCAAGCTTATAATAGCATATTTGCCATTTAGTCCTCCATCCGCGTCATGGCTCGACTCTGAAAAGAAAGTACTAGGTTCTAAATATAAGTCAAGCGTTTTTGCATCAAATTCTGAGATTGTCAAATAATTATCCCAAGTTGCCCTTGTTAAAGGATCAGGGAATTCTTGCAGCCAAGGATTATTCGCCTGCTGTCCATCTCCCATACCAATCTTAGGATATAATGTTAGTTCATATAAGTTTTTATTTAATGGTATTTTATCAATTAAATCTTGAAGATCTGTATAAAATATTTTATATGGTGCAGTTCTTAAAAATTTGTTTTTTGTAATATTAGTTTCCTTTTTTGAATATATTCCATCGTGAAGAACTTTATTCCAAAAGCTATTTTCTAAAATATTTTTCTCCCAATGATCCTTAATATATTCATAATACGACTTTTTACTATTTGACCAGACTAGTAATAAATCCTGAAATTGTCTAGTATCAAACAATTTTTTTATAACAGGCTGAACTAATGAATATTCGCTATTTTTAATTTCAGCATCTCCCCATGATTCTAAATAGTGCGATGATGCTGCTGCATAATTTACATAATTTGCTGTTTCATCATTCTTGGTTGTAAATGAAATTGAAAGATCAACCTTTTCTAACCCATTAATAAATTCTTTAGAATTAGGTAAAGAGTATACTGGATTTACTCCAGCCATAATTACTGCCCCAATTTCACCGCCCTGCATTCTTTTAACTAATTTATCAACTTTATTAGTATCGCCTAAGCGAGTTTTAATTGTTTCATTTGGTTTAAATGCTTTGCTCTTTATTTTTTCATTTATTTGAAGAACTATGGATTGATAATCAACATCATTAATTCCTGAGACTAGTACAGCTTTATTTTTACTATTAAGAATTTCCTTTACAGTAGAATCTACTACTTTTTGTAATTTATCTGAAAGATTAATAATATTATTAATTGAAAATAACTTAGAATATATGGAAAGCAATATTAGTTTTTGTTCGGATGGTTTTACAGAAATTCTAGTATCTGCATTTGCCCCACTTAATGTCATATTTGATTCATATTGAATATGCCTTGACATCTTCCCTTTTTTAGGAATTCTTTTTGTTGTATACCCAGATTCAAATCCTCCGCCTTGCCAATCACCAATAAAATCTGCGCCAATAGATACAACTAAATTAGCCATTGAAAAATCATAATTAGCTAAACCTCTCTGGCCATATCTTCTCTCAAATGCATCAAGTGCCGCTGACTCAGAAATAGCATCATACACAATATGTTTAACATTGCCATATTTCTTTTTAAAATCATCAATTAATTTATATGTAGATGGACTTGCAAATGTTTGAGTTAATAATACAATTGGTTTTGATGAATCATTAATCTCTTTTAATTTTCTTTTAGTTTCAAAATTAAATTCAACCCACGAAGTTGGAGCGCCATTTTTCATTGGTTTGGCTAATCTTCCACTATCATATAAATCTAATATTGATGCATGAACTCTTGCATTTGCATAAGATGAAGTTGACGCCAACTTATTTTGTTCAATTTTTATAGGCCTACCTTCTCTATTCTTAACTAATATATTTGCAAAATCATATCCATTTGATATTGTCGTTGCATAGAAATTAGCTAGGCCTGGGACTATTTCTTCTGGCTGTACAACATATGGGATTGATTTAACAACAGGCCCTTCGCAAGCAGCAAGTGTTGCTGCAGCAGTACTAAATCCTAAGTACTTTAAAAAATCCCTTCTTGATGTTGAGCTAGATGATAAATTTTCTTTATCTCCTAAAAATTCATCAACTGGTATTTCTTCAACAAATTCTCTTTGTTGAAGCCCTTTAATGTTAGAAGTTTTTTCAGAACTTAATTCTGATAAACTTTTCCAATATTTCTTTTTATTAGACATATTATAATCTATACATTAATAATGACATTTACCACATTCTAATCCTCCCATTTGAGCAACAGTCAACTGCTCAACTCCATATTTTTTTGATAATTCTTTATGAATTTTAGCATAATACTCATTGTCTTGTACCTTGACATTAGTTTCTCTATGACAATTTATACACCAGCCCATTGTCAATGGCGAATATTGATACATAATTTCCATTTCTTCAACTGGGCCATGACATGTTTGACATTCAATGCCTGCTACTGAAACGTGTTGTGAATGATTAAAATATGCAAAATCAGGCAGATTATGTATCCTTACCCATTTTACGGGGTATGTTACCCCTGTATATTCCTGTACTTCATCGTCCCAACCTGTAGCCTTATACAATTTTTGTATTTCACCATCATAAAAAGTTTTTGAATATTTCTCCGTTGTTTCTCCATTATATTCATCTATAGTCTTATGACAATTCATACAAACATTTAGAGATGGTATTCCAGAATGCTTACTAACTCTTGCAGAAGAATGGCAGTAATTACAATCTATTTGATTGTCCCCAGCATGTACTTTATGTGAGTAATGTATTGGCTGAATAGGCATATAGTCTTGGTTTGTTCCAAGTTGCATTGCCCAGCCATAAAACCCATACAAACTAACAAGTAAAAACAATATTGAAGAACAAAGCATTAGAAATTGATTATCAATAAAGGCTTTCCATATAGGTTTTGATTTTTCTTCTTCAATTAATTTAACATCATTCAAAATAGCAAAATTTCTAAGCGTATTACTAACTAAGAAAAGTCCAATTGCCAATAAAAAGAATAGAAAAGTAAAAATTCCTAAAATAACCTGATTAGATAATCCTAAATCATTAGATGCTGCAGTTGATGCAGCTACATTAACTCTAGCTACTGGGACTGTCTTCTCCTGATTAGTATATGCTAAAATATTTTCAATATCATTATCTGATAATTGAGGGTAAGCTGTCATAGCAGAGCGATTGTACTCTGCATAAATTTTATTAGCGTATGCGTCTCCAGATTTAATAACCGCTGCGCTGTTTCTTATCCATGCATACAGCCATTGCTTATCTAATCCTTCGTCATTTAATAATCGAACCTCAAAATGTCTAAGCGCAGGCCCCGTCATCTTTTTGTCAAGCTTGTGACATGCAGCACAATTAGTATTAAACAAAGATTTTCCAGCTGTTATATCAACATCTTGAGCAAAAGAATTGGTAGTGGAGAAAGTTAAAAAAAGAATGAAAAGTATATGGATGAAAAAATAATTAGAATAAGATAAATTATTTCTAAAATTAAAGGATTCTAAAAATTGCCTTTTATATCTTAAATTCATTCCATAAATCGTTTAAAAAAACAAAGCACAAAAATAACACCAAAAATGGTTATTCTAATAAAAATCTATTTATAATTTATGCAAAATAGTAATTTATATTCATTCTAAATAAAAACCTAATAGATTAAATTATAATCTATTAAATTTGTTAATTATCCAAACATAAAATGAAAAATCTAATTTTTATATTTCAAATACTAACATTTATTCTATTTAGCTGTTTTAACATCTATTCTCAAAAAAAAAATGTAAAAATATCACAGAGTATTGATATTCAAAAAGTTATAGAAATAAAAAAAGAAATAAATAAAAATATTTCAATGCTTAGAATACAAATTTATAATGGTAATCGTGAAGAGGCACAGATCATAAAAGAAAAATTTGAAAGACACAAAATTGATTCAATAGTTGATATAGTATATGAAACCCCTAACTATAAAATATGGGTTGGGCATTATATTAATCAGCTAGAAGCAGACAAAAAGCTATTAGAAATTAAAAAATATTTTATAGATGCATTTATATTCAGGCCAATAATAAAACCTGTTATAGAACAAGAAATAAAGGAAAATTAGTTTAATCTAAAGTTTCTTTTTAACCTCAACATTGATAAACCCTTCAATTTCATCACCAACCTTAATATCCTTGAAATCATTAATTTGCAAGCCACAATCATAGCCTTTTTTAACCTCTTTCACATCATCCTTGAATCGCTTTAATGATGATAAAGATCCAGAAAAAATTACAACACCTTCCCTAATTAATCTTACTTCAGAATTTCTTAGGATTGACCCTTTTGTAACCATACATCCAGCAATAGTTCCAAGTTTAGATATTTTAAAAATATCTCTAACTTCACACAATCCGGTAACTTCTTCCTTAATATCAGGGGATAGCATACCTTCCATTGCATCTTTCAATTCATTAATAGCATCATATATAATTGAATATATTCTTATATCAATTTCTTCTTTTTCCGCTACTTGCCTTGCATTGCCCATAGGCCTAACATTAAATCCTATTACTAATGCATCTGATGCTGAGGCAAGTAATACATCGCTTTCAGTAATTGCTCCAACACCTTTATGGATTATATTAACTTGTATTTCCTCAGTAGATAATTGCTGAAAAGAATCTGTTAAAGCTTCAACAGAACCATCAACGTCCCCTTTAAGAATTATATTTAGTTCTTTAAATTCTCCTAAAGCAATTCTTCTTCCAATTTCATCTAAAGTAATGTGTCTCTGTGTTCTAACACTTTGCTCTCTTTGTAATTGATTCCTTTTTGTCGCAATTTGCTTAGCCTCTCTTTCATCATTATAAACTGAAAAATTATCTCCTGCTTGAGCAGCTCCGTCTAGTCCAAGTATTGAAACTGGCGTTGATGGACTAGCAGTTTGAAGGTCATTTCCCCTTTCATCAAACATAGCTTTTACTTTTCCAGTATTTTTTCCAGCTAAAACAAAATCTCCAATTTTTAATGTTCCTGTTTGAACCAAAATTGTTGAAACATAACCTCTCCCCTTATCTAAAAATGCTTCGACAACAGTTCCAGATGCATATCTATCTGGATTGGCTTTAAGTTCTAAAAATTCTGCCTCTAAAATTACTTTCTCTAGTAATTCATTCACCCCATCTCCCGTTTTAGCAGATATATCATGAGACTGTATTTTTCCTCCCCAATCTTCTACCAATAAATTCATGTTTGACAGACTTTCTTTTATCTTATCTGGATTAGCATCGGGCTTATCAATTTTGTTTATTGCAAAAACAATAGGGACTGAAGCTGCCTGTGCATGTGATATGGCTTCTTTTGTCTGTGGCATTATATCATCATCCGCGGCAACTACTATTATAGCTAAATCTGTTAATTGCGCTCCCCTAGCTCTCATTGCAGTAAATGCTTCATGTCCTGGAGTATCTAAAAAAGTAATTTTTTGTGCTTCATTAAGTTCCACACTATAAGCTCCAATATGTTGAGTAATCCCTCCTGACTCTCCGGCTATTACATTTTCTTTTCTTATATAATCCAATAATGACGTCTTTCCGTGGTCAACATGACCCATAACAGTAACAATAGGAGCTCTTGGTTTTAAATCTTTTGGATCATCTACTACTTCCTTAGATTCTTCCTCTATTTCAGCAGTTACAAATTCCACCTTATAGCCAAACTCTTCGGCTACTATTGAAAGTGTTTCAGCATCTAGTCTTTGATTCATTGTAACCATGATCCCTAATGTCATACATGCTGATATAATATCAGTTGATGGCACATTCATCATAGTAGCAATTTCGCTTGCCGTTACAAATTCTGTAACCTTAATTACTTTACTTTCTTCCTCTAAAACAGCAAGTTCTTCTTCAGATTTTTGTCTATGCTGCTCTCTTTTCTCTCTTCTATATTTTGCAGCTTTTCCTTTAGCAGATTTCCCTTGAAGTTTTTCTAATGTTTCCTTAATTTGTTTTTGAACCTCCTCTTCATTTGGCTCTTCTTTAACTCCCTTTTTAGATTTAGATTTACTTTTAACTCTTCCAGAGGCTTTAAATTTTTTGTTCTGATCCCCAGCTTTAGGATTAGTAATAATTCTTTTTCTTCTTTTCTTTGATGTTGTTTTTTCTTCTTTCTTTTTTGGAGATGAGTCCTCTTTAAATTTAGATAAATCAATAGTTTCCCCAGTAGATTTTAATCCGGTCAACTTTTTATAATTATCTACTACATTTTCATTAGAATCTGTTTTTACTTCTTGTTTTTCATCTTGTTGCTTGGATTCTTCTTTTAATTCTGCCTTTTCTTTTGGTTTAGGCTTCTCCTCCTGAATAGGCTTGTCTGCTTTTGGCTTTGGGTCTAAATCTATTTTTCCAAGTTTTTTAAATTTTGTTACTTTAGAAGCTGCCGTAATTACCTCTTGTTCCTTTTTCTTTTTATTTGATTCCTCTAACTCTTTCTCTTTTTCTAATCTCAATTCCTCCTTTTCCTTAATTTGTGCCTCTGCAATTTCCTTAGAAGCAACTTTCTTGTCAGCATCACTTTGAAATTCACTACATAACAATTCATAGATTTCTTGGCTAATCTTACTTGTAGGTCTTTTTTCTATTTGATAGCCCTTTGAATCTAAGAAATCTACTGCACGGTCAATAGAAATGTTTAATTCTCTTAATACTTTATTTAATCTAACTGCAGGCATAAATTATGCTTTATATAAAATTATTAATCTTCAAATTCTTCCTTAAGGATTTTTATTACATCATTAATTGTCTCTTCTTCTAAATCTGTTCTCTTAACTAAATCTGCGACATCTTGTTCTAGAACACTTCTTGCAGTATCAAGTCCCGCTTTAGCTAATTCTTCTATAATCCATGATTCTATTTCATCAGAAAATTCAGTTAGCTCTACATCTTCCTCAACTCCATCTCTAAAGACATCTATTTCATATCCTGTGATTTTTCCCGCTAACCTAATATTATGACCTCCTCTTCCAATTGCCTTACTTACCTCTTCAGGATTAAGAATAACTTCAACTCTTTTATTTTCCTCATCAATTTTCATAGAAGTAATTTTGGCTGGGTTTAATGATCTAGAAATAAATAATTGTAAATTATTAGTGTAATTAATAACATCAATATTTTCGTTTCCTAATTCACGTACTATACCATGGATTCTTGAGCCTTTCATTCCTACACAAGCTCCAACTGGATCAATTCGATCATCATATGAATCTACAGCTACTTTAGCTTTTTCCCCAGGGATTCTAACAACTTTTTTTATGGTAATCAAACCATCAAAAATTTCTGGTATTTCCTGTTCAAATAATTTTTCTAAAAATGATGGAGATGTTCTTGACATTATTATTGAAGGTTTAAATCCCATAAGTTCCACACTTTCAATAACTCCTCTAATATTATCACCTTTTCTAAAAAAATCTGAAGGAATTTGCTTATCCTTAGGCATAATTATCTCATTAGCATCATCGTCTAATAATATGATTGCTTTATGTCTAATATGATGAACCTCAGCAGTATAAATTTCTCCCTCTAATTCTTTAAATTTCTTATATACGTTAGTATTGTCATGCTCATGAATTTTAGCTGTTAAATTTTGTCTTAAAGCTAAAATTGATCTTCTCCCTAAATCAACTAGCTTAACCTCTTCGGAAACATCTTCCCCTACTTCAAAATCAGGTTCAATTTTTCTTGCTTCAGTTAGAGTTATTTCACAATTTTCATCCTCTAATTTATCATCTTCAACAACAATTCTATTTCTCCAAATCTCAAGGTCTCCCTTGTCTGGATTAATAATAATATCGAAATTATCATCATCTCCATATTTTCTTTTTAAAGTAGATCTAAAAACATCCTCTAAAATTGCCATTAAAGTGGTTCTGTCAATTAATTTATCATCTTTAAATTCCGAAAAAGATTCGATCAATGTTATATTCTCCATAATTTATTTAATTAATGTTTTATTTTAACTTTTGCTTCAATAATGTCTTTATATAATAGATCTATTTTTTTTTCAACAGTTATCTTTCCTTTTCCAACAGGCTTCTTTTCTCTTTGTTTCCAAAATAGACTAATTTGATTTAAATCAGCATCAATCAATTTAGCCTCATAATTAACCTCATTTGTAGTTTTTACAAATAATGTTCTTCCAATATTTTTCATATACTGCCTAATATTAGAAAGAGGGCTTAATGCCCCTGAAGAACTCACCTCCAAAGAAAAATTATATTCATCTCTATCAATGCTATGTTCAATAGATCTGCTCACATACATACAGTCCTCAACTGAAACCCCCTTGTCTCCATCAATTGTAATTTTGATCGAATTATCAAGAGCTATGTCTAAATCTATTAAAAATAGATCCTCTCTATTCTTCAAGCAATTTGCTAATTCTATTTCTATAATATTTTTTAACATTTTTCTATAAAAAGAGGGGACTTTTCGTCCCCTCTCAATTTTTTTCATTAATCAGTGGCTGCAAATATACAACATTATTTTGAAATTTATCAAATATAATTATTAGTTGTAATTGAATTTATTGACATGTAATAATTCGAGCCTTTTTTCTTTCTCGGCATTTTATAAGCATATATTCATATAAAAGATCTATGAGTCTTTATTACCTGAAGTCTAAGCTGAACTCTTTTTTTATACTTTCAATTTTATTTTTGGATGTTTTTTTCTTCCGTAAAATTGCTAGTTTATCAACTTTTTGAATTAGATTATACATTTCAAGAATTTTTTTATAGTGAGATCTATTAAAATCATGCACCATTAGATAGTCTTTTTCTGATAATTGATCATAAAGTTTTGTAGCAGTTAAAACCCTGCATCTTCCATCTAATAATATTATAGAGTACAGTTGTTCTATTGAAGATAAATGGGGGATAAAGACTTCACTAATTTTTTTTGCATTTTGTTGATTTTGATTTTCAGGATATCCAAATTTACTAGTTTCTCCAACAGAAATATGCCCAACTAACTGCTTTTCAAGCAGGTTATTCATGTAGTTGACATATCTATAATCTGTTTCGTAGGAATATATAATATTAAATATTTTACTAGCAATTATAGTGCTTCCTCCAGAGCCACTTTCCATATAAAGTGAGCCTGAATGTTTTGACAAAAAGTTTTTAAAAAAGATGTACTCTTTAAAAGTCATCCTGGGCAATATAAATTGCTTATCCCAAGTATAAACACCTATTTTATTAAGATACTTTTTAAGGTATTTTTTTAATATAAAATTGTAGTAAATTTTTTAAATCTCTAAAAATTAGTTGGCCTACTAGGGCTCGAACCTAGACTCTTCTGGACCAAAACCAGACGTGTTACCAGTTACACCATAGGCCAATAATGAGGAAGCAAATTTATAATAATCTTTTATTTGAACAATAATATTTAAAGAATTAAGTTAATTTTTTAAATACTATTAGGCGAATTTATTCATAAATTTGGCTCAAATCCTAAAAAATGGATGAAAGAAATTTTAAAAAATGGAATTTAATCCTTGGATGGTCGTGTTTTTTAATTGCATTCATAGTATATTATTTGACTGCCGAGCCAACAGTTGGCTTTTGGGATACAGGGGAATATATCACAACTTCTGCAAAGCTTCAAGTTGGACATCCTCCAGGAGCTCCACTTTTTCAAATGCTAGGAGCTATTTTT
>Ga0066867_10000750_pt1 | contig 15790 bp, 14 predicted proteins | sample ETN01SmetaG_4_FD_65606 | JGI IMG/M metagenome (GOLD analysis project Ga0066867, IMG submission 65606) | Marine microbial and viral communities from oxygen minimum zone, Eastern Pacific Ocean - ETNP2014F12-01SV261 | ecosystem: Environmental > Aquatic > Marine > Oceanic ... | reverse complement strand
GATTCCAGCTCTATAATATATATTCTGATTTACTTGAAAGTCTAATTTTATTTTATCACTCATATTTCAAATTACAAAAAATAGCATTATAATGTGTGTGGGCATCCATCATCCCACAAACAAAAAACCGCGGGTGACCGGGGTTATGAAGTGATACGATTAATCAAAATTTGAATAATGCCTTTCGGATAATTCTATAAATAAATTTTACAGTGGATACGATTATAGTTTGTTTAATAATTGGATTTGAATAAAAATATTTTGCCCTTTTCAATATGACTGATAACTGGGATTTGTTGATCTTTATAAAAGTATATATATACCATGATAACCAAATCAATACTACAATTACGGCAATTCGTATATACATCAATTAAAGTTAAGAATGCTCATACAAACAAAACCCCCACGAATGTGGGGCTTTATGATTAATAGTTCAGTTAGAGAAGACTATTGTGGTGGCTTCATCTCATTGAGTGTAAAAAATTCGTGATATTCAACATATGGTTCCACCATTTTTTGAAATTCTGGGTTAGATGCTCGTTCTATCATCGCAGACATATCAACATTTTTCATAATTAGGATTGCCGTATTATCATTAGCCTTCCCGTATAGGATATTACCATTATTTACCTGCTCCTGATTATCTTCATGAGAAAGAAACAAATTTTCCCATGCTTCATAATCACTTTTTAAATGGGCAATTGCTGCCATATTTACCTGTTCCATGTTTTTATCCTCTATTTTTTATTGTACAGATTAAAAGTAATCTAGATTATTAATTTTTTCTTTGCCAACCAAATCTACCCATCCACCCATTTGGGCATTTAGAAGCACTTCATTTTCAGTTTAAAATAAATTTTATTTATTGCTCTAAATTCCATTTTATCCACTACTTGCCCAATGATTTATTCATTTTGTTATGAGCTTCTATATTTTATTAACAACAGCTTTTAATTCAGCCTCAAGTTGCCAGTATTCAGGAATATCATCGCAATTGTCATATCGATATGCAAATTTAATCAAACCAGATTTATCAATAATAAATTCGCCTGGAAGAAGCCAAGGATTGTCAACAAGAGCCCTCTGAGTACCATTTCTATCCTTTTGTAGTTTTTCCCCAATACTATAATCAATATCCGCAGTTCCTAATATTTGAGGACCATTGCCATCCAATAAATCATAGGCTCTATATACCTGATAATTTGGGTCACTCAATAAAGTTCCTTTTAGTCCTTGCTCTTTAGCATAAAATGTAGCTCTTTCAGGTTCTGCCTGTGTTATGATAATTACTTGAACTCCCATTTTAGTTATCGAATCATATTGTTTTCGAATTTCATCTGCTCTTGCAAAACCACAACCGCAACCTGTATGTCTCCAAAAAATAAGCAGCATTGGTTTTTCACTCCATAAATCGCTCAGCTTTATTAGATTATTGGACGAGTTTTCTAATTCAAAATCAGGTGCTTTATCTCCCTCTTGTAATGGCATTTTATCCCATACAATTTTTGTTGGTCCTTCATTCCATATTTTCAGCCATTCTGCTTCTGCTTGTTGAGTTTGTGCCTTAACAATTTCAGGCATTGGACGTACAATCCTTGTGGAATCCACTGTTGATTGTGCGTTTAATGTATTATTAATCAAGACAAACATTAATGTTGTTAAAAATACAATGGAATATTTAAAACTGAATCTTGGGTTTCTTCTAATATTGTTTTTTATTTTTCTCATTTATTATTAATCCTGTTGGTTGTTTTTATTGCTCATAACTCGTTATATGTGGAATAAAGTTCCTGTTTAGATGGTTATATTTCCGGATAACAGGAGCTTTTGTTTTCGCTTATCATACTTATTCAAATTTAATAAAATAGTGTCTAATGGATTCTGAATATCCAGAAAATCATTTATTGCGACATGGGTATAAATCATCATGATTAATGGTTTGACATGTTTCTCTAATGCCTAGCTCTAATCTATGTAGTTGGCTATAAGTAATAACAAAACCTACGCATAGCCAAATCTACCTATCCTCCCACAAACAAAAAACCCATGGTTCTCGAGTTGAAAATCTTATACAAAAACGTAAGAATCATCATTTCATTTTGATATTATTTCTTACATAATATTTTGAAAAGCACATATAGTCTAAACTGTATTTTCCCGGACCGCTTAAGATTAGAACTAAACATAATATACAATACAAAATCGCTAACTCTGGAAACTCATTATCAATTAGATGATTTATTGATGCAACAAGCATAGTTGTGAAAAGTAAAACTGAAGCAGAACGGGTAAATAATCCAAATACAATTAATAGTGCACCAATAGATTCTGAAAATGATGCCATGAAACCGAAAAACGAACTTAAAAATTGAAAGCCTATTAAATCAGTGAGGGCACTCCCTAACCTATCCCATTTTGTCATCCCTGCAGTGATTTTATTTATACCATGATTTATAAACATTATTAGTCCAAAAACAACTCTCAACAATAAAAGACTATATTCGTTTTTATTATAATTACTTATAAAAAATATTAGATGCTTAACCATTCATAAATCTACCCATCCTCCCACAAACAAAAAACCCCACGAATGTGGGGTTTTTTGTTTAATTGTTAGTCCTATTTTAAAAGCACCATCTTCTTGGCTTACCTGAAATCTCTTGCCTATATCATGTAAAGGTAAGTACCCGATGATAGGAGTGAGCCATTATCATTGGTCAATCAACGAAAACACTTGCTATGTTACCGAGAACATAGCCGTATAAAACAGTCAATTGAGCAGCACCCAACCCACTTATGAAAGTGGAGATACTATAATCACCGATATTTGTCATACTGGATGTCATTAATACTAACCCAACAATTAACCCAAGCCATCCTGCTAAAATGAATTCATTTTTTAAGGATTTCCCTAATTCTCCATCTTTAAATTGATGTTTTTTCATATATGTCAAGGCCCCTCCAACACCTACTACAAAACCAAATGCAGGTGCGCTTATAAAACTCATAATATTTGCACTTACACCATCTTGAGATATTGCAAATACTATTGCTAAAATAATGAAGCCAAGGACACCAATTGCACCCAAAGAACGGTTATCCATAATCATCTCCTTTTCTATTATATATAAATTTACCCATCCTCCCACAAACAAAAAACTCCACGAATGTGGGGCTTTCTTTAATTGTCGATAAATAGAATACTAATTAAAAATATCTTCTATTGAAAGTGACTCACTTGGAAGTACATAGTTGATATCTAATGGATATGATTGGAGGCTTTGATAAAAATCATCTACTGAAATACCAAAAACATCAACAAAATGATTTTGCCAGTTTGAATTTTTTACTTCTGTGAGCATAAAGTCTTCATAGATCATCCTAAATGCTACTTCTTCACTGTATCCTAAGTTTATCAACTCTTTTGCTAATACTAAAGTAATGAAAACGGAAGACCCATAATTAATTTCGATATTATTACTTTCATAACTTTCAAAAATACTCGGATTTGTATGTACCATCTCATTAATATTATTTTGGGCATTCATAAAATAATTATAGTCATAGTAGTTTTGAATATAAAGAGATTCAAAAGATGCAGCGGTTCCCTCTAAAAGCCACTTAATACTAAAACCATTCGGGTCATAATTACCATTAGGCAGATTCATCGGCTGATTTACGCTGAGTTGATATATATGAAAGTATTCATGTGCTATGACTGAATAACGATGAAGGCTATTCCATTCAAACTCCATCTCATAAATCTCAAGTACCATTATCTTGTTTTCGGGTGGACCTCCAACATAAGCACCACCACCTATGCCGGGATAAGGGTCTTCAAAATTACTATTCCATGCATAGATATTTATATGATCAAAAACATTTTCATAAGATGGAATAATGGTCAATAAATTATCCATGATGGCATAAAACTCAGTTACCCAATCACTTGGTAAACTTTCATGAATATTATATGTAATTTCAATTGGCAGTATGCAACTACCATCATCATAGGTTGCATCTGAATCATAATTGGAAGCAGTAACATCTGTGCATCCACATATATTTACGCCGCCCCATTGTCCGGAGCAATCCTCAACGCAGTCATTGGTTAGGTCATGATCACATATGCCACAGTCATCTTCGTAAGCAGAGCCACCTTCAATTCCTAAGCAATCTTCCGGTTCAGTAATCTCTTCACAACTCCAATGTACTAATCCAATGAATAGTAATAATGCTAAATAATTACGCATCTCCAAATCTACCCTTCCCCCCACAAACAAAAAACCCCGGGTGACCGGGGCTTGATGTTGTGAAATCTATTTTAAGAGTACCATCTTCTTGGTTTTTCTGAACTCTCCCGCCTGTATCATGTACAGGTAAAGACCTGCACTAACTGGCAGACCTGCATCATTGGTATTTTACCACCAACCAATAATTTTCCACCAAATTGATCCCACACCAAGCCAAACAACCATGTGATAAATAGAAACCAGGAATCCAACTTTAAACCAGGTCATTGGCTGTACATACCCGTTTCCATAATAGATTATTACCGGACCCGTGGAATAATTTGTCAAACAACCGCAAAGGTTGGAAAAATAAGCGATAATTCCTACGATAAGGAATGGGTTCAAATCCATCCCAGATGCAACCATGAAAATAGCGCCTACCAAAGCGGCAATATGAGCCGTGAGCATTGAAAAGAAATACATGGAATAAAAATAAATTATGGCAAGAGATAGAAAGAGGAAACCTGGGGAAATTCCTGTGAGAATCTGTTGGATACTTTCTGCAAACCAAGAAATAAAACCGAGATCCTTGAGACTGGTTGCAAGTGTCAGCAAGCCGCCTAACCAGATAAGCGTATCCCATGCCTTGTGGTTTTTCACCATTTGATCCCATGATATAGTATTTAAAAGAAGGATGGTAATAAGTCCCAAGAGGGCTACAGTTGTGGTTCCCCAGCCGTGGATGGGTTTAGTTGACCAGAGGAAAAGCATTATTCCCAGGGTTGATGCGGTAAATGTCTCCGAGCGAGTCCAAGGACCTAAAGCCTTGATGTCGTTTTTTATTTTGTCCCGAATTGGCTGAATAGACTTAATTGTTGGAGGAGATAGGTATCTTATCAAGACAGGAAGGCCAGCAAGTCCAGCCAACCCGGGAACAATACTTCCTAATGCCCAATTCAGCCAATCAAATTCAATTTGGAAAACATCAAGTGCTGCTTTTGAAACCAAAGGGTTGGCTGCCATTCCTGTAAGAAACATTGCTGCAGTGATCAGATTTGCATGCGCTCCGACAAGATGAAGGTATTGCCCTGCTTTCTCGGATGATTGGGTTGGAGTAGAACCCAATGTCCGTGACATAGAATCCACAATTGGAGCAAGAATTCCTCCGCCCCGGGCTGTATTTGAAGGGACCAGCGGTCCCAATATCAATTCTGCAGAACAAAGAGCATATCCCAATCCCGTTATAGACCTGCCAAGAGCATGAATGCAAAGCAATGATATTCGTCTGCCTAAACCTGTATCAATTACCACGCCTGCTATCAGGAAAGCAATAACAACAAGCCATGTGACCGAGTCGCTGTAGCCCTTCAATGCATCTTTCAGTGAGATTAATCCTACCATTACAGAAAAGGACAAACCTGTCAAAACACTTATTGCCATGGGCACAGCCCGCACTATAAGGGAAATAATGACTGAAATAAATACAACAAATATCTGATACCCGTTTTCCTCCAAGCCTGAAGGCGGTCCAGCCAACCATAGGACCATTCCTACAATGATTGGATATATATATTTCAAATTCTTGTTATCCATAATTAAATCTACCCATCCTCCCACAAACAAAAAACCCCGGGTGACCGGGGCTTGATGTTGTAAAAATCTATTTTAGCAGTACCATCTTCTTAGTCTGTCTGAAATCACCTGCCTGTATGGTATATAGGTACAGCCCTGCTGATACTGGTGAACCTTTTGCACTAAAAAGAAATAAAGAGCATATATATTTTATAATCTCTATTAAGACTCTTCTTCAATGATTTCATCATAATATAATTCTGAATCGGTTTTAATGATTGTACCACCCAATGTTCCAATTATGAATCCATTATCAGATGTCTTATTAATATCAAATCCGCCATTTCCATTGGTATATATTGTGGTTGTATCCTCCATTGAACCCCATTTATGAACCCACGATCCCTTGTTTTTATGTTCTGCGGTCCAAGCAATACCACCACTAGATGTTGTTGTTATGGAAAAATGAGGAATCCTTTCCATAAATTTCAGGCCTGACCATGATTTTTCTTCAACCTTTTCACCATTTTCGTCAACCTTTATATAAAGAACCTTTGCAACAGAACCACAGGTATTAATATTATAATTATGGAGGCACATGTCACCTATCATTGCATATCCACCATTTTCAATGGCCACAACATCATCTGCTTTCTCCATATAAGGGCCGCCATAAGTCTTTTCCCATATCAATCCACCGTTCTTTTTCAATTTCAATATCCAAAAATCCTTATAGTACATAAAGTTAAATGCACAATCATATAATTGATTACCGTGGCTTTTTTCACCGACTACGATTAACATTCCATCATTAGACTCTGTTATCGACCTAAAAATATCATCCTCACAATTTGTCCCAAAATATTTTTGGGTTAAGATATTTCCTTGCGGACTAAATTTAACAAATTTTGCCTGCCCGCCACTGGGACCTCCAACGGCATAATAATTTCCATTGCTATGCTGAATTACATCTTCATAGTTCGGATATTGACCGACTTCACCGTTTTTCCATTCTTCAACACCATTTGAATCGGCTTTTACGATTCCTTCCCAGCTCGCATATAGATAGCCACCATCGTTGGTTTGGATGACTGCTCTAGTTAAACCAAAATCTCCTAAGCTGTATGTATTTTGCCACTCTTCATTACCGTACTTATCTAGTTTCAGTAGCCAAGCCTTCCCACCTTGACCTCCAGCTATGATATACCCTTCGTCTTTCGTCTGTCTAACTGCACTTTTTGCATTTCCAATGTTTTTTTCGAATGTAATGATGGGGTCTGGATTACCTTCTGATGAATTTTGATTTTCTTCACATCCCCATAAACTTAGTACAATAAATGGTAGAAATAATATATACCTAATCATATCAAAATCTACCCATCCTCCCACAAACAAAAAACCCCGGGTGACCGGGGCTTGAAGGTTAATCGCAGTTAGATATGTCCTGCTGTCCTGTTCTATTATCAAGACAGGACGGATATGGTGGACAAAATTTGTTGTCCCTTAAATCAATAAAATCAAAACTTCTCCATCTCAAATTTATATCACATATACTCTCTGGTATCGCTCCCGTAAGGTTATTCTCCCGGATTGAAATTCTTCTTAAGGATTTCCCTTGAGATTCATAGGGTGTATCACTTTGGGAATAATGGGCATTTATATTCCATATTTCCATTGGGACTTCTCCTGTTAATTGATTTTTACTTAAATCCAGCCAATGTAGATTGGTATTTCCTAGCTCGGCTGGAATAGAACCTGTTAATTGATTATTTTGTAACCATAGAAACGTAAGGTTTGTGAGATTTCCAAGCTCCGGTGGTATTGGTCCTGTTAGCTGATTATCCTGTAACCGCAGTTGTTCAAGATTTGCCAGATTCCCAAGCTCTGAAGGCAATGGCCCTGCTAGTTGACCGCCGATAGCATATATACGTTCTAATTCTGGAAGATAACCAATGCTGCTTGGGATAGAAGATATCTGTGTATTTGAAAAATAGAGATACTCTAATTTATCTAGGTTAACTATACTTTGTGGAAAATTAGTAATAGGAAGATCAGATATATCCAAAGAACCTAATCTTCCATTGAGGGAGACTTCCAAAGATCCGGAATTATTCCAATCAATGATATACCAGGTCTGTATGCCTAATTCCAGAGGCGATAAGTTTCCTAGATTACTGTTAGAATTTATAATATCTTGTAGGATATCCAGATCATCCTGGTAAAAACAATATCCGTCATATATATTTCTATTATTTATTGGTGGTGGATTAGCAATAGCAGTATACCCTTCTGAGCAGTTAGGATATAGATTACATAATTGATTGTTAATTATATTGATGGTGTTTTCTGCAGTACTCATTTCAGTAAAACACTCTGGATATGGAGGGCAGAAATTATTACCTGAAAAAACATAATTTGAATTGTTACACTCAAGCCCGCAAACATCTATATTGCATAATTCCTCCGGTATTTGTCCTCTAAGATTATTTCCGCTTAACCACAAACAGCTCATATTAGTCAAATTCCCAAGATCTGGGGGAAGTACCCCATTGAGTTCATTATTTTCTAACTCCAAAATAATAAGGGACGTCATATTCCCCATTTCCGGTGGTATTGGTCCGGAAATATAATTGTAGCTTAGATTAACTTGTTCAATATCCGTCAAATTACCCAGTCCAGAAGGTAGTGAACCGCTAAGTTGATTGTTTTTCAGGTTTAATGCTGGCCAGTAATCCATTCCCTGTCCATCAGGACCACCAGATGATGGGTTATACCAAGGGTTCTTATACACACCGAGATTTGTCATGTTGCCAATTTTGGATGGGATTTCTCCGTTGCATTCATCTGTATCATCACAATGTGTTATACAGCAATCTTTATTATCGTGCCATGGACTTGGTTCACAGTTAAAATCATATTCATAGCATCCAAGCTGGTTATCAGCCATATCAAATACATGTAATTGAGTTAGGTTGCCTATCTGCGACGGGATAGAACCAGTTAAATCATTATCTCTTAATCCAAGGCTCCTTAGATTTATCAAATTCCCAATTGAAGATGGAATTTCTCCACTGAGATGGTTATCCGATAACCACAATCCTTCCAGATTAGTTAGATAACCAATCTGATTTGGAATTGTTGCATTACATTCATCTGTTTCACTACAAAGTTCGTTGCAATTATCTGTTGCCCAGTCACCCAGCCAATTATATTGATGACAGCCAAATTCATTATCAGTCAAATCTAGAATTTCCAAATTAGTAAGATGGCATATTTCTGGTGGAATTACATTTCCAATTCTGGGTTCACTTGTGCGAAGTGCTCCACGAAGTTTCAATGTTGTTAGATTTGTGAGTAGTCCTATTGCACGCGGGATTGTATCACCTACACTAGTGCCACCTACAAAAATATCAATACTAATTGTAGTAGTATTTTCAATCGAATAACAATTACCGAATACAGTTACTCCATTCGTACCATCAGATGCGGTACATAGGCTTTCCTCATTTATATCATCAAGTGAGGGACAATCTAATAATTGAATTGTTTCATCATTATCTTTTTCTGGTATCACGGGTTCTTGTTCACCGCAAGACCAAAAAACCAAACCAGTAAATAGTAGTAACGCTTTATATCTACCCATATCCAAATCTACCCATCATCCCACAAACAAAAAACCCTAGGTGACCGGGGCTTGTATAAGATGCTTTATTATTGATAAAAAATTATTTTAAGATTTAAGAAAATCTTCCTTTTTTAAACCAGTTATTTTTTCTATACCTGATATCAATCCCAAATAACCTTTACCAACAATCAACATAGTAGGCAACAAAACTGCTACATAACTTATCCATGTCATTGTTGAAACCTCTTCATTAAAAGTAGATTCCCCAGGATTTGAAACAACAATTAAAGAAGCCAGAGTAAACTGTATAAGGGAACTAATAAAAAAACCTGCGATAAGATAATAACCTGCTTTTCTAACTATATTTTCAAATTGATATTGCATTTCTTGTGTGATGGAAATTCTAATTTTATCATTATCAAATAGAGTTTCATTAAGTAAAATATTATTGAATTCACTTTGTCTGTATTTTTTCATTATGATTAACACCGAACCAATTATTATTGGCAACATACCCTCTTTAAATATGAACCAATTTTTTGATAAACCAAATTTTCCTCCAAAAATTCCTATTCCACCAGTTAACAGGATATTGATAAAACCTAAGATTGATATTAGGTTTATTTTCTTACGATTTAGAAAATCATAGAAGAAATAGATAACTGGACAAATTAATGCAATAAAGAATACAATCGATGAAATATCAACTGATATTAAAAGTTTATAAACCCACGAATCCCTATCAGACTGAATTAAAATTTTATTAATCCATACATTTCCATTTTTTAATATTATTACAGGAATTAAAATATTACAGGAAAGACTTAATATAGGATTATCTTTCTTTTTATTATTTTGGAGAAACATGTTTAATTAATCTACCCATCATCCCAATAACAAAAAACCCCGGGTGACCGGGGCTGTTTATGATTGTTTCTATTCGTCTTTTTTTCGAAGGTGCACGTCAATATATAACATGGTAGTGAGAATAATAAGAAAAATACTGCGAGAATTCTTTTTTGATATGTATAAGATATGCCACCAATTTAATTATCTTCTACATATGCTTCATTTTCCCAGTTGATTTTATTTATTTTAAATAATTTTCCATCAACTTTATACTTCCCGCTAAGACTGTAACTTTTTATTTTAGCATCTTTTTGAACATAGACTCTCGTCCCTCCTCCTCTTGACTTACTAAAATTTCTTAATTCATTATCATTCAAAATAATTGAATCTCCTTGAGCGAGAGAATATTTTTCCGAGTAATAACCTTTACCTATGACGCCAGAAACAAAAACACCTATTTTTAACCACTCCCAATAGAAATCATCATTATTAATGATAGTGTAAACACCATCATCGAAAAGTATTTCTGCGTTAATTTCGCCGATTGGGGTAGAAGCCTCTGGCAAATAAATACGTGTGTAGTAAACATAAGCCAGATAAGGAACAGCAAATAGAATAATAATAATTTGAAATTTTTTTGGTATTTTTAATTTGCTCATATGAGTTAACCCCCATTTTTTCTATCCAAATCTACCCATCATCCATTGTCAATGTAATCAGCAGGATTATTGATCAAGGCATGCCTCTGGAGAAAGCATTGCATTCTCCTCGTGTTCATCCTCTGGAAGAAGGGATTAGTTTAGAAATTGTGGATGAAGTTAGTTGGAATCAAGATGACAGCATGTATTTTTCGCAGTTAGGTTATACGGTTGAAATGAAACGACTTCCCGGTCAATTTGGGCGAATTCATGGGGTAATGCTGGACACCTTAACAGGGGAATGGATTGGTTGTGCAGACCCAGACTGGGAGGGTACGGCTGCATTTCCTAATTTGGAATAATTGGGATACACTGTTATTGGTTTCCCCTTCATTGCATAACAGATAAAAATAACAAGACAGAGCAAATGGCTACTACATGATAATCATTTTACTTAGATTGTTAACCCACTCTTGGAAAAGCCTTGTATCATATTCCTTATTCAATAGATTTAATAAACATAATAATTCTTAATAGAAAAATATAATGAAATTTATGCAAACAAAATCTTTGTTGTTCCTATTAAGTACCTACTTATTTAGTAGCTGTCATTTATTTCCCGTATTGGTAAAGGATAGGCCGAAAAGAAAAAGTTCCTGGAAGCATGGTGCCATGGTCAGTGCTGCTAATCCTTATGCGGTTGACGCAGCCATTACATTATTGGAAAAAGGCGGGAGCGCAATTGATGCTGCAATTGGAGCTCACGTAGTGCTTGGGTTAGTGGAACCTCAAAGCTCTGGTCTAGGTGGTGGTGGATTTTTACTACATTATGATTATGGAAAAGAAAATTTAACTTTTATTGATGGCAGAGAGACAGCACCTGGAAAAGCTACTTTTGATATGTTTATGAAGGACGATGGCACTGTTATGGATTTTCTTGAAGCATGGCCAAGTGGTAAGGCTGTTGGCACGCCAGGTATTGTAGCACTTTATTCATCTGCACATGCAGCCTATGGTGTATTGCCATGGTCCGAACTTTTTGATTATGGAATAGCGCTAGCCGAGAATGGGTTTATCGTATCTCCAAGATTAGCCGACTTTCTTATTACAGCACAACAAAAAGGAAGGCTTAGCATTAACGCTAAAACAAAAAAATACTTTTTCCCTAATGGAAAACCTCTTCAAAGAGGGGATAGATTAACCAACATTGAATATGCAAATACCTTAAAAAAGATTGCTCAAGAAGGGGAATCTGCATTTTACAGTGGTCCTATAGCTGAAGCGATCGTTTCTGCAGTACAAGAAGAACCATATCCTGGTGCTCTAACATTGTCTGATATCAGCAATTATAAAACGGTAATTCGTCCTGTAATCTGCGGGAGGTTCAAAGATATGAACATTTGTACAACATCACCCCCTTCCTCAGGTGCAGCACAGGTCATGATTACAGGATTGTATGATCATTTGGTCAAAACTGCAATAAATCAAGATGACAAAATAGTGGCGTTTGTTGATGCACAAAGATTGGCATATGCTGACCGCGATCATTATTTTGGTGATCCAGATGAAATCGATATTCCCATTGATTTTCTGCTTAACCCAACGTATCTGAAACATAGAGCTAATGAAAGATTTGACCCAAATGAGAAACCAATTCCCGGTAATCCGGCACTGGTTATTGATACACTTGCAGCTATTCCCAATTGGGGAAGGGATAATACAATAGAAGCAGCAGGGACAACTCATCTTTCAATTGTGGATGGGAATGGTAATGCGGTGGCAATGACTGCAACAATCGAAAGTGCTTTTGGATCTCAGCGATGGGCAGCTGGTTTTCTTCTGAACAATGAAATGACTGATTTTGCCCGAGAAGTGCCAGCGGATGGTACACAACTTGCCAACGCTGTTGCACCAAATAGAAGGCCTAGATCTTCCATGTCTCCTACGATGATATTTGATAATAATAACCAGTTGCTTATGATTACAGGTTCACCTGGAGGGAATTCAATTCCCGCCTATGTTTCCAAGACAATTATTGGCGTATTTGATTGGGGATTGACTGCACAGCAAGCTGTAGATTGGCCAAACATAATTGCTCGAGGCGACCAGGTTAGGGTAGAAATTGCCAATAATAAAGGGAAAATAATTGCCTCAAATTTGGCTAAAAGAGGATACCAGGTAGTAGAAAATTTAAGTGAAAACTCTGGAATCCATTTAATAATTGTGACGCCAAATGGTCTAGACGGTGCTGCTGATAAGCGACGAGAAGGATTGGTAAGAAGTATTAAGTAATATATTTATACACATAGTGAGACCAGGCTCTTTTTTTACATTGCAAGGCTTTATAATGTTTAATATTATAAAAAGTATTGATCAAAAAATAACCAGATAAAATTTAGACACGGTATGCGCAAAAGGGTGGAGATGCGCCTTGGTGTACCCGGGTGTGTCCTACATTTGTATATATAATGTGTAGAGATGTAAAAATAAGTAAAACAAAAAACCCCACGGATGTGGGGCTTTATGTTGTGAAAAGGGTAAAATTATTTTAACAGTATCATCTTCTTAGTCTGCCTGAACACCCCTGCTTCAATACTATATAAATATACTCCTGCTGAAATTGGCTGGCCCTGGCTATTCGTAGCATTCCACTGGATTGATTTATAACCAGATGATTGATTGGCATTGATAAGATTGTTTACCACATTACCCAGCATATCATAAATGGTAATACTAACAAATGAATCTTCTCGTAAATCATAACTTAAACTTGTTATGGGGTTGAATGGATTTGGATAGTTCTGGTTTAGTTTAAATTTTTCAGGAGTATTGGTAATATTTGAAAACCGAAGTTGTTGATTTTCACATTCGTTGGTATCTAACCCTATTCTCCACCACTCATCAAAAGTCGTATCACTAAAGGAAACTATATCCCCATCACATTCAAATGTAACAGACCGTTGCCAAATATTTCCAAAAAATATATCAATAGTTAGGGTATCATTAATAAACGTATATGGATTTGGATTTGGAATGGCATTACTGGTATCCAATGAATTCCAATAAGTTGAGTCACACCCATTATCATCTGCACAATAGTAAGTATATCTTAAACCATCGACGAACTCAAACATCGTGTTACCTGGGTCACCTTCATACAATTGCGCTATCCATCTTCCATCTATATTTTGACTGGAGGCAAATTGCATTACAAAAACTAAAATAAATATAATTTTCATTAACTGGAATTCCTTAAAAATTAAAATGTTATAGTGGTTAATGAATGAATAACGTGTATCTTATTATCAATACTTATATCTAATTCGACTTTATTAAAATAAGTTAATAAAATTAAATCTACCCATCATCCCACAAACAAAAAACCCCGGGTGACCGGGGCTTGATGGATACAGTAGTATATGTATTTCTTAGGTGGAATTAGTTGTTTTCTATTTTGGGATATACAAAAATTTAATTCCCTTAAATATTGATGATGGAAGTATCGTCATGTGGTCCTCATCAGGTAAGATAATATTTTTATAATACAAAGTTTGCGGCTTCATAGATCTACTGTAAAATAGATAAAGCTTTATTAAATATTCTTTCGACAATTTTACTATATGCAACTTCGCTAAGATGTAAATCATCTGATGCAACTAAATCAGGTTGTTCTAATCCTAACCTTGAAATATCTGTAATATCTTGAAAATAGACATTCTCCTGTTGACATTTTATAGATGCAAAATCATTATATTGGGAAATCTCATCTGAAACTATTTCCGGAGTTGTATAGTATTGACCAATAGGTGTAAAAGAATAATCAGGTATAGAGATTACTATTACCTTATTACGATCATTCTTACCAAAATAAATCGCTTTTTCCAATAGGATAGGGAATTCTTCTTCATAAACAGAAAATGGTAGTCTGCGAAATTGATTATTAACACCAATCAGTAGTGTAACAATGTCATAATCATTGGGTGGATCTATAGAAACTATTCCATTAATTAGATCAGTTGTTGTCCACCCTGTTTGGGCGATACTAAGGAGAGTCAAATTATTTGCTTGTCCTTTATTGAGAGTATCCAATAATTGATTTGGGAAACTACATGCATCACAAACACCCTCACCAAAAGTGTAGCTATCACCCATTGCTAAGTATTTATATCCAGATATTGGATGTAAATCTATATTATTATCTGAGTTAAAACATGAGATGAAAAAAATCGGTATTAATAATATTCTAAATCGAAATTTGGATATAACATATAAAAATATTTTCACATTCAAATCTACCCATCATCCCAGTAACAAAAAACCCCACGAATGTGGGGCTTATTGAGCCAGAGGCGTTTTATTTATATCTTTAAAATTTGTTTACCTTTATTTTCACCGGTAAAAAGACGATTGAGTGTTTTGGGACAATTTTCAATTCCCTCTTGAATATCTTCCCGATGTTTGATTTTACCTTCCATCAACCATTTTGAAAGTTCTTGTATCGCTTCATCCATCCTATCAAAATAATCTAATACTAAGAAACCTTCCATTTTTGCTCGATTAATAATCAAACTACTCAGGTTCCTAGGACCAACTGGTAAATCTTCACTAGCATAATTTGAAATTGAGCCACAAATGACAATTCTAGCCTTTTGGTTAATTTGATATAAGACTGCTTCAAGCAATGGACCACCAACATTGTCAAAATAGATATCAATACCCGAACTTGCAATTTTCCTCAATTCTTTAGTTGCTTCAGTGTTTTTATAATCAATCACATGATCAAGACCACAATCTTCAAGCCAAGCACATTTTTCTTCACCGCCAGCAATTCCAATTACATTACAGCCCTTAATTTTTGCAATCTGTGCAAC